>Ga0233421_10000015_pt1 | contig 91470 bp, 107 predicted proteins | sample Watercolumn_Mata_3_FD_182725 | JGI IMG/M metagenome (GOLD analysis project Ga0233421, IMG submission 182725) | Freshwater microbial communities from Lake Matano, South Sulawesi, Indonesia - Watercolumn_Matano_2014_107_MG | ecosystem: Environmental > Aquatic > Freshwater > Lake | place... | reverse complement strand
TCTTTTCTTAAAAAACGTCTAGTACTTTTCTTATCTTTTTGATTAAAAATTTTGTTGTTCATTTTTATCTCCCACCACCCCGCCCCGACATTATGTCGGGACACCCCTCCTCGGGCAGGAGGGGATGATAACCACCCCCGCTCCGCTGCTGCGGGGCGACCCCTCCTTCAAAAGGAGGGGATGACTGCGCCGGTTTCAAATTTTTTATTCTTCTACCTGTGGCTTATCTAAAACTAATGGTTCAATTTTTCTCTCCCCTTCTGTAATTTTCACCACATCTTTATCAACCTTTCCCAATTCCTTATAAGTCGCATTATAGGAATTCACCACCGTGCCCAAATTGTTGCCAAGTTTTTGCATGTAGGAGTCCACGGAAAGCATGTGGCGGCCGAGCTCTTCCACGCGCTTCCGAATTTCTTTGGCTGATTCTTCAATTTGCAGCGCGCGCAAACCCTGCAAAACCGTTTGCAAATACGCGGCAAAAGTTGTCGGCGAAACAATGATTACTTTTTTTTCTTTAAAAGCATAGTCAATCAAACCGCCGGTGTCCACCTTGACCGCGCCGACTTCGTTGATCAATAAATCATAATAAATTCCTTCGGCCGGAATGAACATGAAAGCAAAATCCAAAGTATTTTCACTCGGCCGAATATATTTAGCGGTTTCATCAATTCTTTTTTTCAAATCATTTTTGAAAACTTTTTCCAGCTCAATTTTTTTCTCCAGCTCGGTGGCGGCTAAAATCCGGCGATAATTTTCCAATGAAAATTTGGCATCTACCGGCAATAAATGATTTTTAATTTTAATGACCGCGTCCACCGCTTCACCATCTTTAAAATGATATTGCATTTCATAATTCTGCGGCGGCAAAATATTGCTCAAAATTAATTCCAAATTCGCTTCGCCCAAGGAACCGCGGTTTTTGGAATTGGTCAAAACCTGTTCCAGATTTTTCAGCTGGCCAGTAAAATCCACTACTTGCTTGTTAGTGGATTCCAATTTTTCCAGCTTGCTAGTGACGTCTTGCACAATGCGTGAAGTGTCAAAAGATTGTTTTTGCACAAATTCCAAATTTTTTTCCAAACTGTTTTTCATTTCATCTTTAATTTTGGCGATTTCCTCGCGCACCTCTTTCAATTTTTCATCCTGGCCCGCATCGGCGCCGGATTTTTTAGACAACAAAAAATACATCAGGGCAAAACCGATCACGACGATAATTAGAATTATGATTTGGGTTAGCATAAAATTAAATTGCTAAATGATTAAATTGTTAAAAATATAAATCTACACGTCTAACAATTTAACAATTGCAACAATGAAACAATTATTTATCAAAACTAACCTGACTTTTTAAACCTCCGATTATTATATTTATCTCGTCTGATAAGTTACCATTAATTACAAAATTCTTCCCTGTCTGCACCCGAAAAACTTCATCACCAGCCAAGACCCGCCGGCTAATAGGGCAAAAATGGGCTAAAAACTCGTTTTTAGCGCTTAAAAAGGGCTTTTCAGCTGTCAGGACTAACTGGCCGTTATCCAGGCCATAAACGCCTGTTTTTGGAGTCGATTTTATTATACCACACCAGTCGCTTTTGGCACGCACCACTACTTGCCCGCCAGCAATGACCACTGGTTCAAAAGCGCGGGGCAAAATTTTGCCTTGCCAAAAATCCGCCAGATAATCAAACAATCCTTTTTGGCCACCGAGCTTTTGCAGCCAGCTTTCCAAATTGAAAGAAGCTGGCTGGCGAGCATTGATTTCAATCAGATAAAGTTTTTCACTCAACTCATCAAAAATCAAATCCAAACCGGCTGGACCAAAAAAATTATTTTTTTGCAAAACCGCTCCGACATTTTGGGCAATTGTTTCCACCTGATTTTTTATAGCCAGGTCAAAAGTAATCCAGGCATTACCCACGGTGGTAAATTGATGTTCGGTCAAATCTGCCAAACCGGTTAACTGCCAGCTCGGCGCGCCCACAATTACGGCGGTGGGCAAAACCACCAAATTGATGGTGATAGTTTTGCCAGTCACAAAACGACTTACTCGGATCGGACGTTGTGGAAATTTTTCTTGCCACTCCGACCACAAATTCTCTGTCAATAAAAAAGTTCCTGCGCCCGAATGGCTGGTATTGAATTGCGCCACCATTTTTTCACCCAATTCTTTTTTTAGTTCAGCAAAACTTATCGCATTAGATTGAGTAATGATAAATTCTGGAAAATATTCTTTCAATTCTGGTAAAAAATTTGTCTGGCTAACTTTGCCTTCAATTTTTTCAATCAAATCCGCTGCGGGATTAAGCGGTGAAAGTCCCAGTTCAGCCATTGCTTTTTCTATTAAAAAATTATTTTTAAAAACATAGGCTAGACGCGCGCCAATTTTTTCTTTTATTTCTTTTACCCGCGGATCGTTGATAATATCCAAAGTAGAATTTTTACCTTGGTAAGCCACAAAATCCACCGGCCAATTGGCCGGTATTGGTTTTTCTTTTTGATCGGCGAAAGTTAGTAAATTAAAACCGCCTCTTTCCATCAAGTAAGAAAATTTTTCTAGATCGGTGGAGAATAATAAGATATTATTCATTTTTTGTAGTTTATCTCGAGCGAGCGGAGCGAGCCGAGAGATCTCGTTGCAATACTAATCACTTCGCTCAGAGTGATAATTTAGGTTATTAAAATTACAATCGGTTCTTTGACTTCAAAATTTTTCTTCTGTGCTTTTTTCAGGCCCGCTAGTCCCAAAGCCGAAGTATAGGAGCATTCAATTCCAGCACCAAAAAGTTCCGCACGCGCTTCTTTAATTTCATCATTATTGATTGCCCAGCCAAAACCGCCAGAACTTTTTATTATTTCTACCACTTCTGACCGGCGCTGACCAATTAAATCCACAATGGCGCCGGCTAGAGATTTTTTTTCTGGCACAAAATCTTGATCAAAATCTCTGACCAAAGTATTGACTGCGGTGGTTTGCACCAGATGAAACGCCGGTTTAATTTTTAAAAATTTATGCAGGCCAACTGCCAGAGTACCAGAAGAACTTGGGATAAAAATTGAACCTGGATTTTTTACTTTTTCTTCTATTTCTTCAGCTAGTGATTCATAGCCCAAAAGGGCGTCATCATTAACCGAAGAACGCAGCCAAAACCAGCCATTTTTTTGGGCCGCCTGCGCCGCCTCAAATTTTGGCCGTGCCACTAGTTTAATGTTTATACTCCCCTCCTTTTCAAGGAGGGGGTTGGGGGTGGTTATTAAATTATTCTTTTTTTCTCTCCCACCACCCCGCCCCGACATTATGTCGGGGCACCCCTCCTCAGGCAGGAGGGGATGACTCGCGGCAATTTTTTTTATTTGCTCCAATTTATCCGGTATAATTTTTTCCGACAAAAAAATATGCAACGACAAACCAAATTGTCCCGCAAAATAAGCCGCTGCAGCTGCGGCATTACCGGAAGATGAAATTACTAATTCTTTAATACTTCCCTCTTCTTTTATTTTTTTCAGCCACGCACCAAAAGAACGGTCTTTGTGCGAACCCGTCGGGTTTTTGGTTTCATCAACCAAAAAAATTGGCCGTCCATATTTTTCCGACAAAAATGGTGATAAAAAAATATTTGACATCTTCTTTTTTTATTTTTACAATTATTGAACAGTGTCATCCTGAGCGAAGGTCCGATGAATATCGGACCTGAAGTCGAAGGATCCCTTCGTGGTATTTACAACTAAGGGACTTCTCCCCGCCAGCCCAACACTCCTCCAGCATTTATCGTGGTCGATCGGAATGACAAATTTATTATTTTATAATTAAAGTTTATTCTTTTATATCAAATGAATAAACACAAGGAAATTTATGTTCAAAATTACTTGCCCTGAATGCGCCAATGTTTGGGAAGTGGCGGCGGCTGAAGCCGGCTCTTTTATTGAATGCCCGGCTTGCCAGATGACTTTGACCATAGAAAGTGTGGCGGGTGAAGAAGTTAAAGTTAAAACCGTCGCTACTGATAAATAATTCTATCCCTAACCGCCCTAAAACCCCTAAAATTTTTCCGCCGACTGCCACTGGTGGCTGTCAAAAAATTCTTCTGGGGAAAATTGCAATTTATATTTTGCTTTTTCATCCCAGATCGAACCAAGATAGCAGAAATCCAGCCCGCAAGCGACTGCCCAGGCCACAGTTTTAGTCATCATAATCATGCCCAGATTTTTATCAACATCAAGTCGGTAAAAAGGATAAGCATAATGCAGAATATTCTGGCTCAAAAAACAAATTGACCAGCCGATATCTTGGTTGGTTTTTTTGTCACGAAAAATTAACAACAGATTAAAATTAGAATTTTCCGTAGTCAATAATTCTTTAATTTTATTAGCGCTAAAAGTGCCAGAACCAAACTTTTCATTATAAAATTTCGCGCCCACAGCATGAATTTGCCAGTCATAATTTTCCAATGGCATTGGTAAATTTATTGCCCACATTTCAATCTCTTCGCCTTTTCTTAGAATTCTTCTATTCTCTGAGGAAAGAACAAATTTTTTTAAATCTACTCGCAAACTGCGCACCTGATCCATGGTTCTAAAAATCCGCGTCAAAATAAAACCTGCGGCGTATTTTTCTTCAATCATCGCTGGATCCACTTTTTCTAAATTAATTTTTTGCCAGGATTGATAACTCATTTGACAAATGTCTTTATAAAAAATATACTTATCTTATCAACAAACCACTTATTCAAAAATTAGAAAGGGAGGAATAAATGGGAGAAACAATTGTCTTTACCGCCATTTCTATTTTGGTTTTAATCTCTTGGCTAATAAAAAAATCATTTTTGTCTCTTTGCCGTTATTTTAAAAAACACTTTCCTGCTCCTTATTTTTTCATAAATCATATCTTCAGACACTGAAAATTTGCTTAAAATTTTCCGTTGTCCGCTCACAAACTTCTTTATAGCTCACCTTTTTTAACTCCGCCACTTGGCGCGCCACAAATTCCACATTTGATGGCGTATTTTTTTCTCCGCGGTGCGGTTCGGGTGACAAATAAGGCGCGTCGGTTTCTACCAGTATTTTATCAAGCGGCACCATTTTGACAACCTCTTTAATTTCGGTCACATTTTTATTTTTGAAAGTGATGATGCCGGTAAAACCGATTAAAAATCCAAGTTCTAAAAATTTTTGCGCGATTTCGCGGTCGGCGGTGAAACAGTGAATAATACCGGTAACGGGTAATGAGTAAGGTGTAATGTGTAATTTTATTATTTCCAAAGCGTCTTCAAAAGCATCATTGGGATTATTCTTACTGCCGCGCAGATGTAAAATCACCGATAAATTATTTTTTGTTGCAAAATTAAGTTGTGCCAGAAAGCCTTCTTTTTGGCGTTTTTTTATTTCTTCAAAATCTCTGCCCGGCGGAATATAACTATATTCAAGACCGAACTCGCCCACGGCCACAATTTTTTTGTTTTTGTCTTCATCAACAAGTTTTTGATATTTTTCGACGTCAAAAAAGTTTTCACTATTTTGCGCCGCCTTTTCCCCGCCCGACTGAGCGACATCAGTCGTTCGGGCGGGCTTTTCATCATATTCGGTTTCGGAAATGTGCGCCGGATAAAGACCGATGGCGGCGTAAATTGGATCGTTTGGATATTCATTCGCTAATTCAACGGCCCGGCACGAAGATTCAAAACTGGAACCAACATTAATCATGCCGATTCCCTTTTTTAGGCAATCGGCAATGATTTCTTTATAATTATCTTTAAAATCGGGAAAGTTTAAGTGGCAGTGACTATCGATTAGTTTCATAGTGTCAGAGTGTCCGGTGTCAGAGTTATTTATTATAATTTATCTTTTAAACTATTTATTAAAGAATTTAACATCTTACCAACTTCTTGTCTTTTTAAATCCAGGTAGTTATAATCTTCATTCGTAAGGTATCCTAAATCATGGGAAAGTTCCAGGTGATATTCTGTTTCCACCAGAGAAGCATTTGCTGTGTATAAATAAGATAAAAACATTTTCCGTGTTCCGCTTGCTTGCCCTTCAACAATATTTGTAGCAATCGATTTTGCACTTCTTCTAATTTGAGAAACTAGATCATATTTTTCTTCCGACGGGAAATCTTTTGTTATCTTATAAATTTCAATAACAAATTCGTGCGCTTTTTGCCAGATAAATAATTTATAATAGCCTTTTTCTGTCATATTTTTGACTGGATACTTTGATACTGGATACTTTGATACTGGATACTTTGATACTGGATACTAAATTTTGTACATATTCACCATCTCCTGCGCTTTCTTAAAATATTCCGGCAAAAGTGGCATTAAAATTTTTCCATACTGGAATAAAAATTGAGCCACTTGTGAATTTTCCATCTGCTTGGTGAAAAAAACAGCCAAGGGAAATTTGGTGATAAATACTAAAAACAATCCAATAATTAGTCCGCCGGTCACCACCCCTAAAATCGCGCCGGCCAAGCGATTGATTATTTTCAAAAAAGGAATAATTGATAATAAATTAATGCCTTTATCAAGCAGATGAAAAACAGCGCTCACTAAACGATTGGCTACAATAAAAATTAAAAGGAAACAAAGAATTCTAATAAGATTGTCTGACAAGTTAAATGGTGTGCCGACCCAAACGGCCAGTTTTTCAAAAAAATTAGTGGCCACGATCGCGCCCACCACGGTGCCGATTAAATTACCGACCGCATTAATTAAGCCCAAGGCAAATCCTCCGCCGGCAAAGGCGAAGAGAATGATGAGCAGGACAAAATCAAAGATTGAAAGTGACATTTTTGTAGTTTATCCCGAGCGAAGTCGAGGGATATCGTACTGCGCACTTAGGATTTTTATTTGCTAAAATAATATTTTATTTTATTAACTTTTACTAAAATGGCTCCTTTGACCGGAAAACCTTTATGAATCTTTTTTGCTTTCTCATAATAATTTCCTTTACTAAAATATTTTGCTGTGCCCTTAAATTGATAACCAATGCACTCCTCTTCCCAGTTTCTATTCCAAACCACCAAAGCTACATTTGGATTCTTCATAAGATTTTTTCTGGTCATAACCAAAAACACATCGCCAATTAGAAACTTATCGCCGACAATCACTTTTACATCACCAACCGCCACACAATGCGGATTTTTATTTTCATCAACAGTCGCCAACGCCAAAGCATTGTGCTCAATAATTTTTTTAATGGCTGGGGTAATTTTTGGCATAATTATTTTTATCCCCTCCTTAACAAGGAGGGGGGCGGGGAGGTAAATTCCGCGATAGCCGAATATGATTAATTAGATGCGCCTATCGGCGAGTTGACCCCCTCCGCCTGCGGGCGACTCCCCCTTGTTAAGGGGGAGATAGCGACTAAAATTCGTGTCAATTCGTGTTCGTATTCGTGTTTATTCGTGTGTTATGCGCGGGAAAAGCGCTTCGCCTTTTTTAATTTGCTTTTCGCCAAATTGCGCCAGAATTTTTTCCGCGGTTTGAGGCATGAAGGGTTGTAAAAGTTCAGCCACGTTGAAAATGTTTTGGGCTACCGGTTCCAAAACTTTTTTCACTTCTTTGGCGTCTTTAATTTTCCAAGGTTCGGTTTTGGTGACAATTTCATCGCAGGCGCGAAGTTTGGCCCACAAAACTTCCAGAGCTTCGTTGAATTTATAATCTGCCATTTTTTGCTCAAATTCTTTTTTTAATTTGGCATCACTTCCCTTTTCCAAATTTAGTTCAATTTTGTTTTTTTCGAGCAGGTTGGAAACGCGCGCCACCAAATTACCAAGACCATTGGCCAAATCGGCAACATATTTTTCTTCAAAACGTTCAACTTGAATGTCGGCTTCGCTGCCAAAACTGAATTGCGACAAAATTAGATAGCGCGCGGCATCAGCGCCAAATTTATTTACCAAATCGTTGGGGTCAATCACATTGCCCAAAGTTTTACTCATCTTTTGGCCGTTGATGGTGAAAAAGCCGTGAATGGCCATTGTTTTGGGCAAGGGCAAATTCAGGGCCATAAGCATTGCCGGCCAATAAATTGTATGAAATTTTAAAATGTCCTGCGCCATTAATTGAACATCGGCCGGCCACCAATTTTTGTAGCTTTTGTCATCGGGATAACCAATGGCGGTCAAATAGTTTGCCAAAGCATCAACCCAAACATAAACCTTTTGCGTTTTATCAAAAGGCAGATCAATTCCCCATTTCACCGATTCGCGCGAAACGGAAAAATCGTCAACCATTTCCATCGTGGACAATGCTTCGTTTTTGCGCCCAGCGGGGAAAATTTCAAATTCATCACTTTCAATTTTTTCTTTAATTATTTCTTTGTAGTCGGAAAGACGGAAGAAATAATTTTTCTCCACCAATTCTTCCGGAGCAATTTTATGATCCGGACACTTGCCATTTTCCAATTCTTTTTCCGTTAAAAACTTTTCACAGCCAGTGCAATAGAGCCCGCGATATTCGCCTTGATAAATTACTTCGTTGCCTTTGGGCGTTTTAGCATTTTTTAAAAGATTAAAAATTTCCACCACTCTTTTCTCGTGTCTTTCAGAAGTAGTGCGTATAAAATCATCATTGCTAATTTCCAAATTTTGCCAACGTTCGGAAAACATGGCGGAAATTTCATCACAAAATTTTTGCGGAGTTTTGCCGGCCGCTTCCGCCGACTGGGCAATTTTGGTGCCATGTTCGTCGGTGCCGGTCAAGAAAAAAACCTTGATGCCGTTTTGTCGGCGCCAGCGCGCCAAAACATCAGCCACAATGGTAGTGTAGGCATGGCCCACATGCGGCTTGTCATTGACATAATAAATGGGGGTAGTGATATAAAACTTTTTTGACATAAATTTTAGGGTGTGTTAAGATGGAACTACCATAATCTTAGTTCATTTCACAACAAAAAACAAGAGAGGAAAAAATGACTGACAATAAATATTCTTTGCGTTTAAAGGAACAGAAACCGATGTTAAATTTTGACCAAATCCAAAAGACGATGCAGTTGTTAGAACGGCTCAAAAAGCCCACAAAGAAAATTACAAACACTGCCGGCGAAATAAACGCTTATCTGGAAATTTAACAAGGGAGGAAAAGATGACTGCTAAAAAATTACGGCTCAAAAAACTGGAAGATCAAACGTCAAAGTCTTTAGCAAAGCTACCGAAAAAGATAGCAAAGATAGAATTTCTGTCACTAGAAAAAAGAGGGTGGTGGTGGTGTTTTTCCACCAAAAATCTTTACGGATTGAAGGAAAAAATAAAACACATTAAAAGTATTAGGATTTCTAAAGATTTTACCAAAGAAGAGGTCAATATGGTTTTGAATGGATTTTTTGATTTTCTTTATGATCACTCATATTCTCTTTATGGGGAGGTCCATCTACATTTAATTTATGAGAGCCTTTCATTTTCTGTCTCAGAATCCAATTCTTGCTTCCAGATTGAAAAAGAAGAACGCAATTCCGTTGTCCATTTTTTATATCGGGGAGGAAAAAATGACTGACAATAAATATTCTTTGCGTTTAAAGGAACAGAAACTGGTGTTAAATTTTGACCAAATCCAAAAGACGATGCAGTTGTTAGAACGGCTCAAAAAGCCCACAAAGAAAATTACAAATACTGCCGGCGAAACAAACGCTTATCTGGAAATTTAACAAGGGAGGAAAGATGAACAAAAAAATAAAAACAGCAGACGAACTTGGCACTCTTGGGAGAAGACTAGAAATGGCTGGAAAATTTCTTCAGTTGGCAGAAAAAGTCTCCGAAATTCAGAAAAACCTAAGAAGGGCCCAAATTGAAGAAGCAAGAGAGATTATTATTGATGTCTCAGAAAGATTGAATGTTAATTACCCGCCGGAAAAATCGGCCACGGAAAAAATCGGTGATGTGCCGACGTATCCGGGCGAAAGCTTTGGCGAATAAAAAGAAAAAAGGAGGAAAAAATGCCAAATATGCTTGGTGGCAGTTAACTTCATCCGGCCTATATGCCAAGAAGACTTGAGCCGAATGAATATCTTGTAGATAACGATTTGTATACCTTGCAAAAAGATGGAAAAACAATAGAAATTGAAAACGTCAACGGTGGCACACATCATATACTCTTAGGTACTTTGCCAAAAAGCTCATTGGTGAGGAAAAAATTTGAAAAGTATTTACAAAATAAAAAATAATACTTCATTATTTTACAACCACCACAAACTCACTCAAAGGCTTCCCATCAGGGAAGTTTTTTTATTTCTTTAATTTTTTAGACAACCAACTTGATAAAAAATTTCCAATTACAAAAATCAATATCACCAGTAAAACCAAACCAACTCCTAAGAAAATAAAAATCTGTTCCATATATCTATTAATTAAATTATTAGTCTCTATGATACGACAATCACAAACTCACCTTTCGGAGTTCCCTTGTGGAACTCCTTTTTTATTTCTGCCAAAATTTCTTCGGCTGAACCGCGGTAAATGGTTTCAAATTTTTTGGTCAGTTCGCGGCAGACAACAAGGTGTTTGGGTTTCGCGAATTCATCGCGAATGTCCGCGAATAAATCGCGAATTTTTTCCAAATTTTTTATTACCCTGTAAGGTGAATCGTAATAGATTACTGTTTCTTCCGCCGCCAAAACTTCGCGCAGAAATGTTTCTCTCCCCTTTTTATTCGGCACAAAACCTTTGAAAATGAATTTGTCGGTTGGTAATCCACTCACGGACAAAGCAGAAATTAGTGCACACGGTCCAGGTATGGGCACAACCGTATTCCCCTTTTCTTGCTCTTCTTGTTTTTCTTGCTCTTCTTGTTTTTTCTGTATCTCCGCGATTAGAATATTCCCCGGATCCGAAATTCCCGGCGTGCCGGCGTCGGTTACCAAAGCCACATCATTATTTTTCACCAGCTCCACAATTTCTTTTATTTTTTTCTCATTAGTATGATGATGATAAGCAATCAGTTTCTTTTTTTCTATTTTATAATGCGCCAAAAGCTTGGCCGTCACCCGCGTGTCTTCACAAAGAATGTAATTCACTTCTTGCAAAATCCGCAGGGCGCGCAAAGTGATGTCTTCCAAATTACCAATGGGAGTGGCGATGATATAAAACATAAATGAGTGTCATAGTATCAGAGTGTCATGGTGTCAAAGTTATAACTCTGATACCGGACACTTTGACACTGGATACTATTTTTCTTCCACTTGTTTCATATACGGAAACTTTTCCAATAAAAATACTTCCAGCATGGTCACCACAGGCACGGCCAAAAGCGCACCGATTATTCCACCTAATTTGCCGCCGATTAAAATGGCGGCCATGACCACCACGGCGTTAATGCCGGTGGTGCGCTGCATAACTTTGGGCACTAAAATATAATTCTCCAGCTGCTGAATGAGAAAATACATGACAGCGACCATGATAACTTTGGGCAAGGAATCAGAAAAAGCAATGAAAACGCCGGGGATGGCGCCGATAAATGGGCCAACGTAAGGAATAATTTCCGTAAGACCGGCAATAATGCCTAACAATAAAGCATATTTGACGCCCAAAATTGTTAAACCAAGATAAGCGGCCAGACCAATCACTAAACATAAAATCATTTGTCCGCGCAGCCAGGTGCCAATTTTATATTGAATACGATCAGCCAAACCCAAAACATAATTATGATGTTCGGCAGGAGTGAGAAATTTAATAAAATATTTAAGGCCGTTTTTTTGCACCGCCAGATAAAAAGTCATGACCAAAACAGAAATAAAGGAAATTAAACCGCCAAAAATTCCAGTCAAGGTAGTAAAGACGCCACTGGTGGCTTTGGCTAAATTATTGCTTAAACCCGAAAGAGCTTGAGGCAAAGTCGGGATATCTTCATTCCCCTGCCAATTATTAATACCGATGGCGACCCGTTCATAATAATCTGGCAAATTTCTGGCCAGTTGCCCGATCTGTTCGGAAACCGGCGGAATCAGCAAAACAATCACTAAACTAATGATGGCAATAACAACCAAATAAATCACTAAAATGGAAAGAGCCCGTGGAATTTTTTTCTTTTCAAAAAAATCAACAAAGGGATCAAAAGCGGCGGCCAAGATAACGGAAACAAAAACTAAGCCGACCACATCGCGCACGATATAAAGAAAACTCAACGCGAGGGCGACGACGACCACGCGCAGAATCGACCCGTACGAAATCATGTTATGAGATGTTTTTGGCATAAGCATGGGATTCGCCAGAAATTATTAAAATACCGGCGAAAGTATAAATTGTTCAATTGTTTCATGGTTCCATTGCTGACCCTTTCCAACCCCTGCCTATCCTGCCTACCGGCAGGCGGGCGGCAGGCAGGCTCCCCTTAGCAAGGGGAGGAGCTGAAAATAGCAACAATGAAACAATTTTAACAATGGAGCAATCGTTTATATTTTAAGTAATTTTTTAAATTCAGCAACCGAACGGTAAGGACCAACAATGGCCAAATTAATTTTTTGGTTCACAAAAATTTTACGCGCCACGCGAGTCAAAGCCGAAACAGTAACTTTTTCCAACTCCTTGATGCGTTCAGCTGGAGTTTTGTGCTGACGATAGAATAGTTCTTGCTTGCCATACCAATCAGCCACCGCCGCTGAATCTTCCATTTCCATAATGATATGGCCTTTGATAAATTCTTTAGCCTTTTTTAATTCAGCCGGGCTGACGCCGGTTTTAATTTTTTTCAATTCCGCAAAAATCATTTTAATGGCTAAATAAATTCTTTTTTTATCTAAACCAGCCTGAAGATAAGTGGCGCCCACGTCTTCATAAGTATCATGGCTGGCGCGAATGTAGTAACACAAGCCATGTCGTTCACGAATGTTGATGAAAAGACGCGAACTCATAGAACCGCCTAAAATAACACCTAAAAGCTTGGCAGCTAAAAAATCTGGTTCACCAAATTTGGGGCCGATAAAACCTAAAGTTAAGTGAGCTTGTTCGGTTTTTTTGTATTTCAAAAAGAGACGCGGCTGTTTTTGCTGGGGCTTAAATTTTATAAAATTAACCGAGCGAGCGCTGGCTTGAGCTCGGCCAAAAAATTTCTCCAAACTTTTTTTAGTCTTGTTTTCAATTAAATTACCGGCAACTGTAATAACGCACCGCTGCGGCTGATAATTTTTTTGCCAATAGGACAGCAAGCTTTGTTGGTTAACGGCAGCGACTGTTTTTTTCGTGCCCGCCACTTCCCGCCCTAAAGAATTTTTTTCAAAAAGAATTTTCTCCAAAGCTTCTTCCGCCTGATTTTTGGGATTATCTTCATACATGTTAATTTCTTCGATAATCGTGCCTTTTTCCCGTTCAATTTCAGCCTGCTCCATTTTGGAATTAAAAAGCATATCTGACAAAATCTCAATCGCCCGCGCCAGGTGTTCGCTATTGGCTTTGATATAATAACCGGTCACATCTTTGCTGGTAAAAGCGTTAAACTCGGCGCCAATGCCATCTAATTCCTGCGATAAAATTAAAGTATTCGGCCGCTGAGTCGTGCCCTTAAACATCATGTGTTCCAAAAAATGGGAAATACCAGCTTCGCTTTCTTTTTCATAGCGCGAGCCAATGCCAAAAAGCACCAGCACAGTAACGGCTTGAGTATTTTTCTGCGGCACTAAAATTACGCGCGTGCCGTTTTTTAATTTATATTTCTGAAGCATGATTAATTATTTAACCGTCTGTTTATATAAGCATTCAAAGCCGAATAAGCCTGTTGATAGCGAGCGTTTTTTAAATCTTGTCCATTCTTTTTTTCGACTGCAAGCCGGCGCAAATAAATAGCCATTAAATCCAGGGTTTGCTGCAAGTGCAATAAATCCATATCCTGTTCCTGATGGCTACCTAAATTTTCTAAAGCGGCCAAGGCGTTTTCTCTGATTTCTTTAAAAGTTAGCAAACCATGTTTGTTTTCTGGATATCTTTCATCAACAAAATCTCTAATCGCGTCTTTGACTTCAGGAGAAATTGCTATTGCCTGTTTATTTTCAAAATTTAATTCTGGAGGCATAAATTTTATACTGCTAATTTATGGCGCAAAAAGTTAATTAATTCTGCTATGGCCACGCGATCTTGCTCCATAGTATCACGGTCGCGGACAGTGACTTTTTTATCTTCCACACTATCAAAATCCACGGTCACACAGAACGGCGTGCCAATTTCATCCTGACGGCGATAACGTTTGCCAATGGAACCGGTTTCGTCATATTGCACAACTAAACCAACCTGGCGTAAATTCATTTCTATCTGCTGCGCTATTTTTGCTAAGGGTTCTTTTTTGGATAAAGGCAGCACGGCCGCTTTAATTGGTGCCAACTCGTAGGGCAATTTCAAAACCACCTCTTTTTCATGTTTAGCATCGTCTTCACCACTGCGCGCTTCCACTTCGCTGTAAGCTTCGAGCATCGTCACCAAAAAACTGCGGTCCACACCAAGCGACGGCTCAATAACATGCGGCATAAATTTTTCACCGCTGACCGGATCGGTATAACTTAAATCTTCACCAGAAGATTTTTGGTGCTGATTTAAATCATAATCAGTGCGGTAAGCCAGGCCATAAAGTTCCTTGGTGCCAAAAGGATATTTAAATTCAAAGTCAACTGTGCGCTGGGAATAGAAAGCGCGCTCTTTGTCCGGAATTTCATGCAAAACCAAATTTTCTTTTTTAATACCGAGAAAGGCACACCATTCTTTCATTAAGTCCAGCCATTCTTCAAAATATTTTTTCCAGTTTTTAGGATTGATGAAGTATTCAATTTCCATCTGTTCAAACTCGCGGGTGCGATAAATCCAGTTTTCGGTGGTAACTTCATTGCGAAAAGCCTTGCCGATTTGGGCAATGCCAAAGGGCACGCGCATTCTTAAAGAATTGACCACATTTTTAAAATTGGTAAAAATTCCACCGGCGGTTTCCGGGCGCAAATAGGTTACCGCGCCTTCATCTTCCACCGGGCCGACAAAAGTTTTGAACATTAAATTAAAATTACGCGCCTCAGTCAATTCGCCGCCACATTCCGGACAGATTTTGTCTGATGTCATCCCGACCCCGCATTTGCGGGAGAGGGATCTCGTCGCTTTTCCTTTATCCCCATCCATTTTAGCTGAAGTTAGTTCAAGAATATGATCAGCTCTAAATCTTTTTTTGCATTTTTTACAATCCACTAAAGGATCGGAAAAATTTTTGAGATGGCCCGAAGCTTCCCAAACTTTGGGGTTCATTAAAATAGAGGCATCAACACCCACCATGTCAGCGCGTTCCAAAACAAAACGTTTCCACCAAGCTTTTTTAATGTTATTTTTCAGCTCCATGCCCAGCGGACCGTAGTCATAGGCGCCAAAACCGCCATAAATTTCCGATGACTGAAAAATGAACCCGCGGCGCTTAGCCAGGGAGATTAATTTATCCATTTTTTCTGACTCGGGAGATGTTTTTTTATTTTTAGTCATATATCTTTATTATACTCAAAAAACTTAATTTTAGCAAAAAGCAAGTTTAAAGTCGGTTAGCACTAGCCTCGACCTGAATTTCTGCCATTAAGTCAAGATAAAATTTCAAATTATGCAAAGTGGCCAAACGCTGGGCCAAGGGTTCGCCAATTTTGAAAAGATGGTGCAGATAAGCGGCGCTGTAATTTTGGCACAATTCACAAGAGCAATTTTTGTCCACTGGCTTGTTGTCGTCTTTGAATTTGGCGTTATCGATGTTGATGATTTTATAAAAATTTCTTCCAAAATTTTTATTTTTGATTTTTGATTTTTGATTTATATAGAGCCGGCCGTGTCTTCCTTCTCTGGTCGGGATAACGCAGTCAAACATGTCCCAGCCAAGTTTGGCAAAATGAGCCACGTCTTCCGGTGTGCCCACGCCCAGAGCAAAACGCAAATAATTTTGGGGAATAGCGGCGGTAGTGGCTGCTAAAACATCATTTAAAAAATTACCCTTTTCATCAACTGGCCGCGCGCCAAAACCCAAACCATCAAAACCAATTTTGACCAATTCTTTAGCACACTTTTGGCGCAGGTCGGGAAAAATTCCGCCTTGCACTACACCAAAAAGCAGGGGTTGATTTTCTTTTTTTATTTTTCTGATTTTAATTTGTTTAACAAATTCTTTTTTACATCTCTTGGCCCATTTGATGGTCCGCGCCACGGCCGCTTCAGCTTCCTGGCGATGGGCATCGTTAGGGCGCACATCGTCCAAGCAAACCATCATATCTGTGCCTAAAGCAAACTGAATTTGAATTGATTTTTCCGGAGTTAATTCATGCCGAGAACCGTCTTTTGGTGATATAAAAATTACCTTATCGTCACAAACTTTTCCCACCTGCCCGCCGAATTGGCGGGTCTTACCTTTAGTTTTATAAATCAGAGAAAAAACCTGATAGCCGCCGGAGTCAGAAAGCAAAGGACCAGGCCAATTTATAAATTTATGGAGGTCACCAAATTTTTTCATTACTGCCAGACCCGGTTGCAAATACAGATGCAAAGTATTAACCACCAGGGCTGGCACGCCGACCTTTTTTATTTTTTCATTTTCCACCAAGCGGATAGTGCCCTGGGTGGCGTCCGGCATAAAAAAAGGCGTTTCAATTTTGCCCTGCGCGGTTTTTAAAATTCCGCAGCGAGCGGAAGATTTTTTAGATTGGTGAAGTATCTTGAACATAAATAATACAAATTACAAATTTTAATACAAATACGACTGTTACGACTGTCTCTGTTCGTATATTTGTGCTTGATTCGTAATTTGTAGCATTTTCATTCTACCTTTTTGGGGGCCAAAAATCAAGTTGGTTTTAAAAAATTAGTTTCCGTAGATCAATCGCGACCGCGATTGATCTACGGAATAATAAAATAATAAAAATAAAAACCCGCGGCTTTGTAAGCCAGCGGGTTAGATGAAAGCTAATTAAAACAGAGGACGAAGTGATTTTTTCCGGGCCCGACGAGCGATGCCACGATTTCTTTCTGCCCGTCTTTTTAAAATAATTTTATGTTCCACCAGATTTCTTTCTTGGTTAGTGGCGATATAACGCCAGGCATAATAGAGCCGCCAACGGCTTGCTCCGCCAATTTTATAAATTATTATTAAATAAAAATTCCTGGCTGCCATCCTAATTTTAGGATAATTCTTTTTGCCGCGCAACCGGTATTTCATGGCGGCATAGGCCAAAGAGAGACCCAACAAAGCTTCAAAAAAATCAGTTGTTTCTCCGATCTTGCCCTTGTCGGTAAAAATTTGATAAAGAGCAATTTTGCCGCGATCAAATACCATTCGATTCTTTTCTTTAGTTTCCGCCATGGCTATCCTCCTGAATTTTAATTTCTGAAATAGCACTAATGGGAATAATTCTTTCGGGATTTTCTGACCAGAGATAAATTACCTTTTCTCCACTAGCAATGAAAGGAAAAGACGAAGTGGAAATAAAAACTTTTTGTGGAGAACAACGCTCGGGGTAACTAAGATTAAAAATGGCTGCAGGCCGACCAGGACAAAAGCAAACAAAGGTTAAAATAAAAATCTGTCCGCAGTTGTCATAAAGAATAACGCTTCTGCCCCTTTTGAGCTGGCTTAAAAAAAATTCTTCGGTAGTTCTCATGTTCATTTTCCTGCCCTCCTTTTGGGTTTTGTTTTATTATGCCATCCCGAAACCAAAATATCAGCTGAGGAGCCTCGTCAATTTCTTACGAGATTCTTCACCCCGTTGCCACGGGGTTCAGAATGACAACACTCCGAAGAAATTCTTCAGATTTTAATTCCGTGCGCAGGTGCTCCTCCAGTTCCTGCTTAAGAATTTTATCTAATTGGGAAAGAGCTAAAATTATTTTTTTGTTTTTTCTGATTTCGCCTAAACCTCGGGCCACGAGATAATTGATCTCATTTTTCAGCCCCAAAGCTTTGTGAACGGGATTAAAGCCCAGCAACGCCAGCAGTTTGAAAACAACCACAATGCGGCCAATAACCAAATCATTATAGTTTGCGCGGTCCAAAAAGTCAAGGTATTTTTGAGTAAGCACAAAAACCCGGCGGTCGGCGTGATTTTCAAAAGTCAATTCGTCCAGAAGCTCTAAAAAATAGTTGGCATAGGCGGTTTTCAGGATGTCATTTTTGATACCAGCGTAACTTTTAATTATTTGCGCGCCAATGAGCTGGTCTCTGGTTTTGCCGCGGGCGACTTCCAGAAATGACAAGGAAACCGGTTCCAAATGCCCGGCCAATTTGCTTTTTATTTTTTTTGCGCCGCGCGCCACGAGCGTGATTTTGCCGTGTTCTTGGGAATAGGCGGTGACAGCTAAATCGTCTTCACGGAAGGAGGCGCGGTTCAAGATGATGGCATTTAAGGAATAATACATAAAAATCTCAAAGCTCAAATGTCAAAGATCAAAACTAAAGGTTAAAAATCAAAACTGTTTTTTGTCATTCTGGGCCTGACCCGGAATCCAGGGTCGTAGTAATTCATTTATTTCCTGGATTCCCGCTGGAGTTTACCCCGATGAATATCGGGGCGGGGATGACATTTAAGAAATTTTAAGTTTTGAGATATGGTTTTTAGATTTGCATTTTGACTTTTGAGTTTATTCTATCACCAAAAACCAAAAATAAAAACCCTACTTATTGAAAAGTAGGGTTCGATGAGGTGAAAAAATGATTTATGGAGAATCATCTTCGCTTGCTATCCTGAAATCAGTTTCCAATTTTCCTATTTTTTCTTCCAACTTTTTTACTTTTGATGTTTTTCTGTATTCAGATTGAAAGGCCCATAAAACTAAAAGGATGGCCAAACAATAAAAAACGCTCGGGGTTGAAAGTTTCAGAGCTGTTGTAGAGAGCTCCAAAAAAATACCCACAAACATCAACAGAATGCCGATGGTAACCCATACCCGATTGAAATTGAAATCATCGGGAATCAACAATAAATTTCTTAAATACCGCAACATGATTTCCTCCCTGTTTTTTGGTTGTTAAATGTTTGTGATTTTCAGACTAGCTACAATCTAACTAATCCGCTCCCAACCTCCTATTTTCATCTTAACAGTAGCCACTAAAAAAGTCAAAAAGAAAAACCCGCCGATGGCGACGGGTTAAATGTCTGAGATGAAGCGATTACTACTGCTCGCCCTCTTCAAATTCGTGACTCTCTTGAACCACAAGTATCTGTCTCTTCAATTCTTCTTTTTCCTTTTTTAATTCTAATATTTTCCTTTCTAGAAGCCATTCTATTCTTATCCAACAAAACTCACTTACCAGCATCCATAAGAAAAGAAAAGCAAAGATTATACAAAAAATCCATTCTTTTATCAAAATATTCCGGTAAAAACCATACAAAATAATCAAAAAAATAGGCGAATCTAACAAGACAAAATTTTTCCAAAAATACCTGGCGAAATTCATGGTTTCCTCCTTGTTTTTGATTATTAAACTTTTGTGATTTTCAGGCCGATTTTACCAACTCCTCTGGCGACATTCTGTCACCATTTTTTGCCAGCATTCATCACAATGGTCGCCTGCTGTTAGGCCATTATCAATTCTGGGTCGTGTTGTTTCTTTTCTTCTTCCACATTCCCCACAAATTTTTCCTCTTTTTTTCTCTTTCTTCACAAGTCTTTTTACCTGCTCTACCATTGTTAAAAGTTTTTCCTTGGCATCTTTTTTCTTTGTCACAGCTTCCTCCTTCTTTTTGGTTGTTAAACTTTTGTGATTTTCAAACCAACTTCGGAATCGTTGATTTTTACTTTTTCCAAACTTTCATCACTTTGGGAAATTTCTTTGGCCAAAACAGCTTTCTTCAATTCGACGCTATATTTTTCAAAAACACGGCTGATTTGCTCGTCAATGGTATTATATTCCAGTTTGATAAAATCGTCAATAGTCAAGCCAGCGTCTTTGCGCAAGCCGTTGATGGTCCGAGTGAGTTCGCGCAAAATTCCTTCAGCTTTCAAGTCGTCAGTGAGATTGATGTCGAATTCAACAGAAAGCTCGCCACTTCCCTTTTTGCAGGCGATGTTTTTGACATTTAGTTCATCTTTTATTAAATCTAAATAATCTTTTTGTAACTCGTAACCTGTAACTCGTAACTCGCTTAATGGTTGGCGAATTTTAATTTTTACTTCAGCGCGTTTGGCCAAACCCAATTCCACCACCTGGCGAGTGATTGCCATATAGTCCAAAACTTTTTGATCAATCAATTTTTCGTTTACTTTTGGCCAATCTTCAAGATGAACGGATTCTTTCAAACAGCCGCATTCTTTACCTAATTCTTGATAAAGATATTCGGCGGTAAAAGGCACAAACGGCGCAAGCAGTTTTGATAATTCAAACAAAACTTTGCCCAAAGTGAAAATGGCTTGATTTTTGTCGGCTTCATCTTCGCCTTTAAAGCGGTCGCGCGAACGGCGAACGTACCAAACGGAAAGTTCATCAATAAAATTTGGAATTTCGCGCACGGCATGCAAATCGTAGACATCTAGTTTCTCCGTGACTTTTTTTATTGTTTCATTAAGCCGGGCCAAAATCCATTTATCTAGAATGTTTTCCAGCTTGGCATCTGCTCCAAAAAGTTCGGTGTCGGAAAAATCCTTTTCATATATTTGGTAAAAAGACAAAATATTGAAAAGGGTATTGAAAAATCTTGTTTGCTCTTTCATGTCTTTTTCGGAAAAACAAAGATTATCGGCTTTCATCACCTGCGAAGCACAAAGATAATAACGCATGGTGTCGGCGCCGGATTTTTCCATCAAATCCATGGGGTCGGGATAGTTGCGCAGTTTCTTGGACATTTTTTTGCCATCTTCGGCCAAAACAATGCCGTTGGCAATTACGTTTTTGAAAGCGTTGGTTTTTTTCAAACCATTGGATAAAATATGCATGTAATAGAACCAGGCACGGGTTTGGTCCACACCCTCGGCGATGAATTCCGCCGGAAAATTGGCTTCAAATTTTTCCTTATTTTCAAAAGGATAATGCATCTGGGCGTAGGGCATGGAACCGGATTCAAACCAACAATCTAAAACAGTGGGAATCCTTCTCATTGTTCCGTCACATTTTTCACAAGCAAAGGTAACTTTATCAACATAGTGCTTGTGTAAATCTTCAATTTTTTCCCCACCAAGTTTTTCTAATTCCGCCACACCGCCAATAACCACCTTTTTACCACATTTGTCACAAACCCAAAGCGGAATGACCGAACCCCAAAAACGCTGGCGAGAAATTGACCAATCTCTGGCGCCTTCAAGCCACTGACCAAAACGACCTTCTTTAAGGTGCGTCGGAACCCAATTTATTTTTTCCGCTGTTCTGCGGGCTTGTTTTTTTATTTCTTCTACTTTCACAAAAAGAGAATCGGTGGCGTAGTTTAAAAGCGGGCTGTCGCAACGCCAACAAAACGGATAGCTGTGGGCGTATTCTTCTACGGTAAAAACTAAATTATTTTTTTCTAAAAATTCAATGATTTTTTTGTCGGTGACGGCGGGATCGTCTTTGGGTTTAACTTCCAATCCAGCAAAATCTTTTGTTTCGTCTTTGATTCTGCCGTCCATGCCAACATGTTGGATGAAGGGCAATTTTTTGGCTTTGCCCAAATTCATATCGTCCTCGCCAAAAGCCGGGGCAATGTGCACGACGCCAGTGCCGTCTTCTGTCGTCACAAAATCGGCGGTTTGAATGGTATATAAATTTTCTTTATTTTCTAAATTTTTATCTAAATAATAATCAAAAAGAGGTTTGTACTTTTTACCAATCAATTCTTTGCCATAAAATTCTTTTTCAACCGAAACGGTGTCGGCACTAAAAATTTTATCAATTAAATCGCTGGCGAGAATGTAAGTTCCATCGGTAGCTTTGACCAGAGAGTATTTTATTTTTTCTCCCACCGCCAAAGCCACGTTGCCCATTAAAGTCCAGGGAGTGGTGGTCCAAGCTAAAACAAAAGTCCCTGGTTCGTCAATCAATTCAAATTTTACAACGACAGAGATATCTTTTACGTCGCGATAACCTTCAGCCACTTCTGATTGAGAAAGAGTGGTTTCACAACGCGGACAGATGTGCATGGATTTATAACCATCATAAATTAATTTTTTGTCCCAAAGCTCTTTAAAAACCCACCAAATTGATTCCATATAATCTTTGTCCATGGTTTTGTAATCATTATCCATGTCAACCCAACGACCCATTCTTTCCACCACCTTGCGCCATTCTTCAGCATAAATCAAAACTTTGGAGCGGCAAGCTTCGTTAAATTTTTCAATGCCAATTTTTTCAATATCTTTTTTACTTTTAATACCCATTTCTTCTTCCACAATATTTTCAATTGGTAATCCGTGACAATCCCAACCCCAGCGGCGTTCCACGCGGTAACCTTTCATGGTCCAATATCTTGGCACAATATCTTTCATTAAACTGGCAACAATGTGACCATAATGCGGGGTGCCAGTGGCAAACGGCGGGCCGTCATAAAAAACAAAATCCCCGCCTCGCGTCGATGAGCGATCGCGAGTCGAGGCGGGACCCTTGGGCGCGGGTTTGGCCAAGGTTTTTTTGAAGACATCTTTCTCTTGCCAGAATTTCAGGATTTCTAATTCTTTTTGCGGGAGATTAAACATAAGGTGATTTAAGATTTATGATTTACGATTTATGAATTCTGCTGTTTTTTTCTTAAATCCTATCTCTTAAATCATAAATCTTACTTATTCTATTTTACTAAATTCACTGGATTTTGGCAAGAAAAAAGGACCCAAGGTTGCTTGGATCCTGATTTTTAAAAATCTGGAAAAATTATGAGCTTTTGGACCAATGAAGATAAAAAGCCCTGGCCAAATCTTCGCCGCTAGCTTCTATATTAAGAAAAAGCAGAGCGACCCAAATTGCTTCAAAAGGCAAAATTTCTTTTTTAAAACCAATTCCCTTTTCTATCTGTTGAATAATCTTGTTAATCAAGTTTAGGAGATCTTGATCGTTTAAAGTAATGGTCGATTTATCTGGTATCGTTCTGACTGCGGCCATATTAACCTCCTTTTTAATTTTGAAAAGTCATGGCCTTTTCCAGCGCCCACCAATAAAAGAGAAATCTTTTGGCAGGTCTTATGACTTCACTTTCTTTTATAATCCGACGGGCATCACTTTTTGTTAAAAAATAATCGCTTGATGGCGTGGAAAAAATTATTCTTGAACTAAAAAGGAGCGTGATCATAAATCCCCCTTTTTTGAGTTATAAATTTCCTTATAATATATCTTACTCCTATTCATTTGACGCGTCAATTTTTTCTGGCGTGTTCATTTCGCGCATTAAAATATTTTGGATTACTTCGCTCTGGGAAAGTTTTTCATAATCCGGCAGCTCTTGAGTATTGGTGACGCCTAAAAAACGCAGAAAATCATTGGTTACGTGATAAACTTCTATTTTCATTTTTTTGTCCAATTCGCTTGCCACCAAACCGCGGATCATCAGATTGCGCAAAATCAAGGAGCAATTAACGCCACGGATTTGTTCCAGTTCCATTTTGGTGATTGGCCCGCGATAAGCAATAATAGTCAAAGCTTCTAACTGTGGCCGGGTCATTTCACCAGTCAATTCTTCTTTGAGAAATTTTTCCACTACTTCGGCGGCGGCGGGCGCGGTGGCTAATTGGGCGGTGTCGCCATTTAAAATCAAGCGCACGCCCCGTTCAGGAACCTGATTATATTCTTCGGCTAAAACTTTTAAGACGGTTTCCACTTCCACTTTGCCGCTGGCGCACAGTTCCGCTATTTTTTTGACAGCCAAGGGTTTATTGCTGATAAACAACAAAGCTTCCACTAAGGTTTTAAGATTCTTCATATTTTTGAAAGGTTATTTCTTGAAATTTTTCTTTTTGGTCAACGGTGATCAGGCGCTGTTTAACTAATTCCAGCAAGCCTAAAAAAGTGATAATAGTTTCGGTTTTATTTTTACTGTTTTTCACCAGCTCACTAAAACGGGAAAGGCCGCTGAAAATTTGCTGGCGGATTTGTTCAATTTTTTCCTTAATAGAAATTACTTTTTCCAGAGATTTCTGCGGCAGGCGAATCAAGGGTTCAATGCCCCGAATAATTTCGGAAAAAATTTGCTGCAATTTGTTAGCGGTCATCTGAGGCGGCGGATTAAAAATAACTTCGGTGGCTAAAGGAATTTTCTCCCGGGAAAAAAGAAAATGGCGGCGGGCGAGCAAACTTTCAATTTGCCGCGAAGCCATGAGATACTCTTGATATATTTTCAGTTGTTTTTCTAAATCGCCAAGTTCCTCTTCTCCGCCCAAATCCAAATTGGGCAATAAAACTTTAGATTTTAAAAATAAAAGTTTGGAGGCCACTACTAAAAAATCCGCCAGTTCATCCGGATTTTTTTCTTCCACCGTGGCCAAATATTCCACAAACTGATCCGTGACTTTAGCGATGGAAACTTCAGTGATATCTAAATCAGCCTGTTCAATTAACTGTAAAAGCAGGTCCAGCGGACCTTCAAATTTTTCTACTTTAACTTTGTACATATCCCGAATTATTACAAATTAATTTCCGAACATTGTCAAAATTTTTATATTTTTATTATACCACAAAAATGGTCAAAACAAAAAGGCAGCCAGTGTGATAGCTGCCTACTTTTAAACCCAATCGACAACCTTGGGAAGCTCCGATCTTAAACGATTAGCTGTAATTCTTAAACACATTTCTCCATCTATTAAACGATGGCCGATATATCTTTCATCTATAAAACCACTAAATAAAAGACAATTCCCAAAAAAAATTGCCATTTCCCTTTGAGACAACAATTTTGTGCCATAGCCATGATAAGACCTGCCGGATTCTAAAATTATACCTTGACCGATTGTTTGTTTGAAAAAATCTTTTATCGTTTGCAAATTATCAGAATTAATCTCACAATTAAAATCAACTAAGGGCAGATGACGAATTTTACCATTTTGGCACAAGACCCGTGATGTCACGGCCAATGTTTCTTCATCTTCAAGTTTGATTGCCGAAAGTCCAGAATCGTTAACAATGTTATTCCTTGACAACCAAAAACCAGGAAACATTTTTCTTGGTTGATGACGAAGGAGTTGTTCCACTGAAAATCGGCTAAATTCATTTCCTTGTTTAAGTTCTTTTAGGTTTTTTATTTGTCGTAATCTTCTAAAGAAGATTTTTTCTACCTCATCAATACTAGACACTAAAGCGATAATCAAATCCGGTGCCGATAAGCCAATCCTTATGCCTGAAATCGATTTCATTTTTCCTCCTTTTATTAGGTTGTTTATTTTTTAGTTGTTTTCTTAATTTTACTCTTTTTAATTTTTTTGGCAATACTGAAGTTTCCCATCTTGGCGTTTTCGATTTTGACAAAATCCTCGGCTTTCATTTTAAGGCTTTCTTCAAAACTGCCGGCAGCGAAAACCATCTGGCCTTTGACGGCTTTGTCCACAAAAACAGGCAACTTATAAAGTGAACCAAAAGCGGCCATACTGCCGGGCTTAACTTTAAATTGGGTTTTCATAATTCCCTCTTTGGGAATTTCCACTTTGGTGACGCGCACATCTTTGGTGGACATAATTTTGGCCAACTTTTTTAAGTCCACATTTTTGTCAGCCGGCACCACCGCAAGGGCGTAGGGTTTAGCACCGGACACCAAAGGCTTGTTAGTTTTGATTAACAAACTTTTAGCGATTTGATTTAATTTCAAATGCAAAGTAGCCGCGACGTCATAAGCGGTAAACGCCGTGCGATGACTAACTAATTCATATTTTTTCTTGGAACCATCAAGAAATTTTTGCAATTTTTTGTTCATAATTTTTAATAAAATTAAGTGTTATAATCTAAAATTTCACTCATGCTGACTGGTTTTGTTATTATGCTATCCCCTTCTTTTTTTGCCAGCAAGACATCTTGGCCATTAATGTTAATAATCCGCCAATCCTCTTCTTCAATTTTACCAGACTTGCTTCTTTTAATTTTAACATCATCGCCAACTTTTTTGACCACTGTTTGGGCCTCATTTAATTCTTCTTCCACTGGTTCGTGAAGGATTGATTCAGCTTGGTTTAGTCTTGATTCAATGTTCATATTTTTATGTTAATTATTTTTTAAATGGCAAAAGCATCTGTTCGCCGAGCAGATTTTTGGCGGCACGGCGGCCTTGGGCCGTGAGTTTAATTTCTTTGATGTACCATTTGTGCGGCGTGCGCTCGCCAAAACCAACCATCATTTCTTTGTCAATCAGGCGTTCAATGCTTTGAGTGATAATTTTGGTCACCATTTCTACTTTCGGTTTTTTCTCTATTTTCTCATAAAATTTATTTAATTTGTTACGCAAAATCCGCCCGGTTTTAGAATTAAGGCACTCAAGCAGAATGAATTTTTGGAGATTTGACAAGCGCATAGTTGGGTTTATACTGGAATTATAGCACAATTACACTGCCAAAAACAAGGAGGAAAAACACCATAAAAAGAAAAGGCGTCATGCCACGAATGGAATTATAGAGCTGTCAAAATCGCGGTATGCCATTCTCTGCGAAAAAAAATGAAAGTCAATCTCGAATTTAAACAGCGCCCGTTTGGACGCTGTATTTTTTTACTCCCCTCCTTCCGCCAATCCGGTGGACAGGCAGGCGGGAATGGATATTCTGGATCCACGCTTTCGCGGAGATGACATAATAAGTTCTACTTCGTGACTTTCAAATGCAATTCTTTCAACTGCTCTTCACTCACCTCACTGGGGCCGTCCATTAAGGGGTCGCGAACGTCGGCGGTTTTGGGGAAAGCGATGATTTCGCGGATGTTTGGCTCGCCGGCCAGAAGCATCACGATTCGATCCAGCCCCCAAGCAATGCCGCCGTGCGGCGGAGCGCCAAACTTGAAGGCCTCCAGCATGTGGCCAAATTGGCTTTCAATTTCTTTTTCCTTGTAGCCCATGATTTCGAAGGTTTTTTTCAAAATTTCCGGGCGATGCGCGCGAATGGAACCGCCGCCAATTTCATAACCGTTTAAAACCACGTCATACTGGGTGGTCAAAATTTCGCCGATGTTTTTTTCCGCCATCATGTCGTCCAAGTATTCGGGCTTAGGCAAAGAAAATGGATTATGGGTGAAAGTCCAGCCGCCTTCATCGGTTTTTTCAAAAAATGGAAAATCAATAATCCAGCAAAAAGCCAAAAGGTTGGGGTCGTTTTTGTCTTTTCTCAAATCCGGGCGATCAGTGCCATATTTTTCCACGACCTCTTTATAACTTAAACGTGGAAAAGGAATTTCTTGAATTTTCTTTTCCGGCGCGGATTTTTTGACCACTTCAATTAAAGCGGCTTCATTCACAGCCATAACATCTTCGCGTTCCGCAAAAGACATTTCCAAATCCAATTGAGTGAATTCGGGCTGGCGATCGCCGCGCGAATCTTCATCGCGGAAACAGCGAGCAATTTGGAAATAGCGTTCAGTGCCGGCAACCATTAAAAGCTGTTTATATTGCTGGGGACTTTGCGGCAGGGCAAAAAAGGTGCCGGGATATTTTCTGGAAGGGACCAAAAAATCACGCGCGCCTTCGGGCGTGGATTTGGAAAGAATCGGTGTTTCAATTTCCCAAAAATTATTATTGTAGAAAAATTCGCGCGTGGCTTTGACCACTTCGTGGCGCAGGGCCAGGTTTTTACTCATACGGTTGTGGCGCAAATCCAAATAACGATATTTGAGGCGCAGTTCTTCGTTGGCCTGTCTTTCTTCATTGTCAATTTCAAAGGGCGGAGTTTCAGCAACGGAAAGAATTTTTATATTTTTCGCTAGCACTTCCACCGTGCCAGTCGGCGAATTTTTATTAATTTGTTTTTCGCCACGCGCCTGCACCACGCCTGCAATTTCCAGCACAAACTCCGGACGCACTTCTTGGAGCGCGTTTTGGGAGGCCTCATCCAATTCATTGGGCACACAGACCACTTGCACTATACCCCAGCGGTCGCGCAAATCCAAAAAGACAATTTTACCCATGTGACGGCGGACATTAACCCAGCCGCACAATTTTATTTGTTCTCCGACTTTGTTTACAGTTTCAATCGAGATAGTTCTGATCATATTTTTGAGATGAATTATGTATTATGAATAATGTATTATGGTTTAACTATCGCGTATTATGGTTTTAGAAAATCTAATTAAACCGTTTATTAGTTTGTGAACAGCGACTGATTGATTGGCAATTTCCATAAATTTATCTTGATTAATATAATCAACGTCTCTAGCTATCAAACATTGATTTTGCAATTCGGTTAATGAACCAAGCGCCATGGAATAAAAATTAATCTTATCTTTATACGATTGTCTACTAAAACCTTCCGCGATATTGGAAGTGATGGAAACCGCACATCGACGCAACTGACTCACTAAGCCAAACATTTCATCTTTGGGGAAATCTTTTGTTGTCTTATAAACCATCAATACTATTTTATGTCCTTCTTTCCAAGCGTTAAGGTCGGTAAATTTTTTTATTTTTTCTTTCTCCATAATTCATAATTCATTATTCATAATTCAAGTGGTTACGGCGTAATGCGATTTATCATTCTCGGGAATGGAATTGTTTCGCGGACGTGTTCCAAACCGCAGACCCAGGAGACGATGCGTTCTAGACCAAAGCCAAAACCGCTATGGGGCACGCTGCCAAACTGACGCAAATCCAAATACCACTTGAAGGCCTCTACTGGCAAATTATGTTCTTTGATTCGTTTTAATAATTCATCATAATTATCTTCACGCTGGCTGCCACCGATGATTTCGCCATAGCCCTCGGGCGCAAGCAAATCGGCATTCAAAACATATTTGGGATTTTCCGGATCGCGTTTCATATAGAATGCCTTCACTTCCGCCGGATATTTTTCCACAAAAATCGGCTTGTCGTATTGCTTGGAGAAAGTTGTTTCATCATCACCGCCAAGATCATCCATTGTGCCGATGTCACTGCCCTGCTCTTTTAATTTTTTTACAACTTCAGCGTGAGTGATGCGATAGAACGGCGGCACAATTTTTTTGAGCGGCTCGATGTCGCGTTCCAAAATTTTCAATTCTTCTAAATTTTCCGCCAAAACTTTTGCCACCATAAAAGAAATTAATTCTTCCTGAATTTTCAAATTTTCATCATGCTCTACAAAAGCGGCTTCGGCGTCCATCATCCAAAATTCGGTGAGATGACGACGAGTTTTTGATTTTTCCGCGCGGAAAACAGGACCGAAATCATAAACTCGACCGAGCGAAGCAATGGCGGCTTCCAGATATAATTGGCCGGATTGCGACAGATACGCCTTGCCTAAATCAAAATATTCCACGCCAAAAAGCGTGGTGGTGCCTTCACAGGCAGCCGGGGTCAAAATTGGCGAATCAAATTTTATAAAATTATTTTTGTGAAGCCACTCATTGGCGCCAGAAATTAAAGTATCGCGCACGCGCTGGATTGCCCACTGTCTTTTGCTGCGCAGCCAAAGATGACGATTATCCAAAAGAAATTCCGGGCCGTGTTCTTTTTTGGAAATGGGATATTCTTCACTCGGAATTTGAAGAAGTTTGAAATCTTTAATTTGCAGTTCAAAAACACCGGGTTGTTTGGGATGTTCGGTGACAAGACCTTTTACTTCGGCCGAAGTTTCCAAAGTGATTTTTTGGGCTTCGTTCCATTTGTCATCGCTGACATCGGCTTTATTCAAAATACATTGTACAAAACCGGTGCCGTCGCGCAATTGCCAAAACATGATGGAACCGGATGAACGGAAATTATAAATCCAACCCTTTAATTCGGCTTCCTTGTCTTTGTAGTTTTTAAGGTCTTTGATGAACATAGAAATTGTTTGTCATCCTGAGCGAAGCGATGGGATCTATTGCCCTTTCTTATATAAAGGATTATACTAAAATTATATAAAATATTTGCCTTTTAGGCAAGTCAAAAGAAAAAATGAAAAAAGAAAAATCAAAAATTATATTTTCCATATTTGGGACAATAACTACTTTATTATTGATAGGTAATCTTTATTTTAATAATAAATACTTTTCGTGTAATTTAGAAAAAGATAAGCTATCAAACGATAAGGTAATAAAATCTATTGACGTAGTGAATGATTTTCAACATCTAAGTATGTCTACTTTGTTGGGAGTATCTTCAAAATCAATTAATATAGCATTAGATGAAAAAGGCAATATTTCAATGGCTGGCAACAACGAAGAGGGGAAAAATTTCATGGAAAATACTTTCTGGCACATTTTAAAAAATGCTTCGGCTACTGCTGAAACAATAAAGGGATTAGATGAAAATATCTCAAATAAAAAAATAGAATGCAATAAATATTCCATATGGTCAGCGATAACTTTGTATGCCGCACTCCTTATGAGTTTTGTTTCTCTCGTTTATGGAACCTTAATTTATAAGTTATACAAAACTTAGCTTGTTTTCTTTAATGTTCACTGTAATTAAAAACGCCCGATGACTCGGACATTTTTTGATGGATAAATAATGTTTTTTACAATTTTACTTCCAGTAAAACTCACGATCGACGAATTTACTGGAAATAAAAATGACGTACTCCCCGCACTAAAGTGTGGGGTTTCCTATAAGGAAGTAAATGAACATAAAAAATAAAAAATAACCAATTTTGTGTTTGACTGATAATTAAGCTATAATTAAATTATTAAAATTCAGAAATTATAAACTTTATGTCTTTAAAAACTCTTTTTTGGTTATTTATAAGTTTGGGCGTCGGTTCAGAAATCGTCGGTGATTTCTTCTTTAAAAAATCAGCTCTGACAAATAAATCTTTCTTTCTCTGGCTGGGTTTTGCCATTTATTTAATTGGCACTCTCTTTTGGGCCCTTTCTTTAAAATATGAAATGCTATCAAAAGCAATTTCTATTTTCTCTGTTTTGAATCTGATCATTATTTCCTTAATTGGCATGATCTTCTTTAAAGAACATTTATCAATAATTAGTAAAATTGGCATTTTGCTCGGCATTATCAGTATTGTTTTGATTGAACGCGGCTAATAATAGAAATAAATCTACTTTTATTCTATATAAAAAACGATTAAAAGTCAAAAAGAGCGGCTTGGAAACCGCTCTTTTCTTTTTAAACTTTATTATTTATTACAAACATCCGTAGTACCACATCTCAAATTACCATCGTCAGTATAACAATATGTCCAGGCATCAGCGTCGGCATCTCTAATTTTCAGACAGCCAGCCACGGTGCCGCCACCAATTTCCAAAGTGGAGGTGGCGGTGGTATTGGCATCACCAATGGTGAAATTGCCGGTGGTAGTGGCGTTGGCATTGATGAAGGTGGAGGTGGCTACGACAAAACCGAAATTCTGACTGGCTATTCGCCACGGCGTAGAAGTGGCAATACCGATGCGGCCACCAATGGTGGTGCCGGTACCCCAGAGATTGTCACCAAAAAGAATGTTGCCGATGTTTAAAGTATTGCTGGCGTCTACGGCGCGGGCATCAACGTCATAACCAATCACAATGTTATTAGAGCCAGTGGTTAAGGCATCAGCGGCTTTGTAACCAAGGGCGATGTTGCTGCTGCCGGTTCTAATATTAACACCGGCTTGATAGCCAACCCAGGTACTGGAGGCGTTATTATATTCGGAGGAATCGGCCATACCAGCCTGATAGCCAACAGCGGTGTTAGCGAAAGATTTTGTAGAATTTTGTCCAAGTGCATTATAACCAATAGCTGTATTCCAAGACCCTTCTGATGCCCAACCTAGAGCATACGCGCCAAGAGCGCTATTTCCACTCCCTGTAGTAAAATTAATAGAGGAATATGAGCCCACGGAGGTGTTGTCACTACCAGTGGTATTTTTTTTCAAAGTCTGAACACCAATGGCGATATTATCATAACCGATGGTATTGAGGTTTAAGGCAGTGTCACCAATAGCCACATTTTCATAACCGGTGCTGTTAGTATATAAAGCAACATCACCAATGGCAATATTTGAAGCTCCAGAACCAGTAGTATTATATAGCGTCTGAGCACCAATACCAATATTATAACTGCCACCGGCATTTGTGTATCCGGATTTATACCCAATAAAAACATTATTTAATCCACTATTAGTTAAATTTTTACCAGCTTCACTGCCAACTAAAACGGACTTGTTGGTGGAAGAAGCCACGAACACCGGCAGATAGTTTTGGTAGAATTTACCTGTGCCAATCTGATGGATGTCACCGTTGACGTCAAAAGCGTAAAGCGGAGTGGTGGTGGCTGCACCGATATTGCCAGTAGTAACGATGTTAGTCCCAATGGTCGTGGCGGCAGAAACGACGCCGACGACAATTAGGGTGGCGATTAAAATTGTAGCAACCGTGGAAAGGGTAGTGGAGAAGAATTTTTTCATAAAATAAAAATTATACATTTTATCCACAATTAATTATAACATAAAAAAAGGAGAAAAAAATTAAAAACACGCCCCGAAAAGAGCGTGTTTTATTATCCTTATTACTTATTACTAATTACTTATTACTCTTTAACGAGATCCCTCGGCTCGGCCGATGGCCATCGGCCTCGCTCGGGATAAACTACTGGCTTACTTCACTTCATATACCACATTCACTTCCACCATGACTTCATTTTGGCCAACCTGGATGGCTGGCGCGGGCAAAGCTTCACTGCCACCGCCTAAACCATAGGCTAGATCTTTGGCATAATAATTGGTCTGCGGGGCGTAATATTGATTTTCATAAACATTGATAATCTTGCCCAATTTCATGCCAGTTTTTTTGACAATGTCTTCAGCTTTGGCTTTGGCTTTTTCAATGGCTAAATCGCGCGCCTGCGCTTTGAGTTCATTTTCATCATCAATGGTAAATTCAATGTTGCCAATTTGGTTGGCGCCTTTTTCCGTGGTCTTAGCAATGGTTTCGCCAATTTTATCTAAATCGCGAATTTTAATAGTCACATTTTGGCTGACTTCATAACCCAATAAGCGCTGGCGGCTGGTGGACCAATCATAAGATGGATTCAAACTGTAATTGACCGTTTTGATGTCTTTTTCATCAATGTCCAAATCTTTCAACGCCTTGATAATTTCATTCATCTTTTTGGTGTTTTCTTTCACTGCTTCCGCAGCCGTGGCTTTGACTTCAGTTTTCACGCCAACGGTCAAATTGGCAATGTCGGGTTTGGCAAAAACTCTGCCTTGGCCAGAAACATTAAACTGATTTTGAAAAGGATCATTTTTGCCCAGCATCACAAAACCGACGATCACGACGGCGGTGATGCACAAAATGGCAAGGGCGTGCATGATTTTTATGCGGTCCATATTTTTCTCATTTATTTCCCAGATATTCTCCCCCTCTCCTTTCGAAGCCTGCCCGCCGAATTGGCGGTGAGAGGGTAGGGGTGAGGTTTATAATCAATTAAATAATAAACCTCTCTCCTGCTCTCCCCTTCGTAAGGGGAGAGGGAAAATGTAGGGAAATTATTAATTTTTATACCTTCATTATACTTTTGAAAAAGGGAAAAGTCAAAAAAAACCGTCCAGTTGACTGGGCGGCAAAATGAAAAAGCTCGAGAGTTATTGGCCGGAAACGTCGCACATGGGGGTTGTGTCTTTTTCCCCTTGGTGATGCCGACGCCAAAAATATTTCAACCACGAAAAACGAAGTGACACCTTAAAACAGAAATCTTTCCAGACCTCATGCATACTTTCCCCCTTTTTTGTGAGTAAAAATAATAACCCACCACCCTGGTGAACTTGTAATGTTATTATAGCGCAACTGCGGAAATATGTCAAGGGACTTATCCCCAAAATAAAAAAGTAAAAAAATAGTGCGCCCCTGATTGGCTTTTGGCCAAATCGGGACGCACTGCAGTCAAAGGGATGTTTGCCCTTTGGCTGAATCAGAACTAACGTTTTTTTGCAGCTTTTTTTGTTCCAATATTACATTAAAAAGAAGTTTCTGCAGATGCCGCTGCTGGGCTGACGTTTTGGCCCGCGCCAATTTTTCCCTAATTTTCTGTTCCGTGTTAGCGCATGACGCCATTTTCCCCTCCTTGTTTTGGTTTAAAGTTAAATAAAAACCGATCCTTTTTAGATTGGACCGGCTGATTCTTATGTAAGTTATTTGCTATGTGTTTACATAAAATTCAAAGCCGGTCCGCTGAAAAGGACGACGACAACTAAAACGACCACCAAGGTTAAAACCGGCAAAAGATTTAAGTTAATTGGCAAAATATTTTTCCACATAGTGTTTTTATTATAGCATTAAAGAAATTACTTAAGCAAATCCAAATCGTAAAGAATTTTTTCCACAATTAAATCATATTTTAAAATTTCGTTTTCTTGAAACCAGATTTTGATTTCCCTTTCAGCTTCGTTTTTATCTTCGGAAGAATGGATGATGTTTCTGACCGAACGCATGTCGGCGTCGGCCAAACGGTAAGAATCAATGGTAAAATCGCCGCGAATGGTGCCGACATCGGAAGTCAAAGGTTCGGTGCCGCCGACAAGCTTGCGCACGATTTCACAAACACTATTGCCTTGCCAAATCATGGCTGCCACTGGTCCGGAAGTGATGAAATCCACTAACACTTTTTGTTTTTCTCGGCCATATTCCAGGGCGTTTTTCTCAATTTTTTTACCGGCTAATTTTTTTTCTTCAATGGCGCGCTGGCCAACTTTTTCAAACCAGGCATCGTCTTTTTTATAATGTTCAAAAGCCTGCTCGCGCGTGGCAAAGACTAATTTTAAGCCTGCCAATTTTAAACCCACCCGTTCAAAACGGCCGATGATTTCACCGATAAGGCCGCGTTGCACGCCATCGGGTTTGATTAAAATTAAAGCTCTTTCGCGTTTCATAAAATAAACTAAAACTCAAAACACAGATAACAAAACACAAAATTTGAGTTTTGTTAATTGGGTTTTGAGTTTTGAATATTACTTAATCTTCAAAATCCCTTTAATCTTATCAACCACCTGCGCTGGCGTCAAGTTGCTTTTGACCAAATAAAGGTCAGCGCCTAATTGTTTGCCTTTCTTAATATCTTCGTCCTGGCCTAAATTAGTCAGCATGATGACTGGAATTTTTTTTGTTTTACTATTCTCTTTTAAATCTTTCAGCGCGGCAAAACCATCTTCCTTGGGCAAGATGATATCTAAAAGAATCAAATCAGCTTTGGCAGTATCAGCTACCTGCGGCACGCCTTCGCCATTGTCCACGGAAATAACTTCAAAACCTTCCTTGATCAGTTTGGCCTGGTACATTTCGGACAAGGATTTTTCGTCTTCCACTAAAAGAATTTTAGCTTTGTGATTAGGCATATATTTTATTATAGCATGAAAATAAAAAAGCCGCCAAAAAATAGATAGCGGCTGTTTTTAAAAATTGGTACCTTTATATTTAAGGTATGTTTTAATGATTATAAATAAAGAGAAAATACATAAATAACTAATAAAACAAAGAACTATGGGCGAACTTTGTCCAAACGAATCAGCCACTAATAATATAAAACCAAATAAGAAAATTATCAAACCAAAAATAGATTCATTGGTTGGTTTTAAATAAAACTCATAAGTCCATCTTGTTCCTTCAACAATCGGTGATTCTGTTTGACTGAAAAGTTTAAATTCATACCAAATACCATTTTCTTTTCTAAGCCACAAAAATCCTTTTAAGGGCCATAGACTTACGGAGCCAGAGGTGCCAATAGAATCATGGACCAGATGTTCAAAAACAAAAATCCAAAGATAATAGTGTCTTAACCAAAGACCAATTAATACCGAAATAATAGTAGCTGGAATTAAATAATGAAGTAGTGAACGATGAGTGGAATCAAAACCGATTGATTTTTTAGAAGAAGAATCGTCTTCTTTGGTTGTTTTTTTAAATATTTTTTTTCTTAATAAATTTAATGGTATATCTAAAAAATCTAAAATAATTGAAAAAGTTCCATTAAATAAATAAAGAAAAAGTAATAAGAGGTCAAGAGCAATAACAAAAATACTATTAAAAACATACAAAGCAAAGTTCTGTCCAAGTCCAAGCTTACCTAAAAACGAAGTGACTCCGTCAGTCATAAAAACATTTGAAAAAGGAAAAAGAAAATGTGTCAAAATACAAGCAAAACCAACATCAAATGCCTGTGCTAAAAAAAATCCAATAAAGAGATCTTTTTTTGGTATAGCTACTCTCTCACTGACCTTAATTCTCTCAAATTTATAATACATGATTTTTTCCTCCGACTTTATTTAATTTAGAAATGAACTTGCTAATATTGTAGCACTTTAAAATTTTTCTGTCAAATTTGAAAATATAAAAAAAGACGCCAGCGTTGCAAGCGATGGCGTCTGACGATGTTTTGTCTCCTCAAGAGAGGTTGTCAGGTTACCGCGAGGTAGCCTGTTGGAGAAATGGGATGAGTGATGGATCTGAATGCCGACAAAAAACCGATGCCGTTAAAATGCCAAGGATATTCTTGGCCCACTGTTTAGCCAAACGGTGAGCTGAGGTCGAGAAGAAGAAACCAATTCCTCCCTCTCATGTCTCCCTCCTTGTTTTAAGGGATCATTTAAGGGGACCCGGTTATTTACCCTTTTGCCAGGAAAACACCTGCGGCGCCTCCTTTCGAGGGGTTCCTGGCGGCGGTTTTCTCCACTTGCCTTCTCCGCGGCGAAGGCAGTTGGTGGATAAAAATAAGTATACACCAAAAGCCAGAAAGCTGTCAAATGACGTTAAAAACCCAACTTATCCTTGATTTTTTTCACCACCTCTTCAATACTTAAATCTGATTTGATTAAATAATCAAAAGTATGAGCGGCCATGGCGGCTTCCACCTTACTTTCACTATCTAGATTAGTCAGCACTAGCACCGGCACTGTTTTTCCCCAATCATCAAGGCGCAAACGACGCAGCATATCAATACCATCCATTTTGGGCATAATAATGTCAAGTAAAATTAAAGCCGGCTTTTCCGCTAAAGCAATTTTCAAACCCTCTTCCCCATCGCCTGCTTCCAATGCTTCCAGGCCTTCTTGAATAATTTTATCTTTCAATACTTTACGCAACGACCGCTCATCTTCAATAATTAAAATTCTTTTATTAACTTGATTCATATTTTTATATCTCTCTTTCTAAAAAAGAGAAAACTATTCTTCTCCTTTATTTAAAAATTTTTTAATATCTTTAATAATTTGATCTAAACGGTTGTCGGCTTTAGTGTAATATTTATGAACACCTAAACGTAAATAGGTCTGTACTTTATCCGGACTGGCAGTATTAGAAACCACAAAAATAGGAATTTTAATCCACTGATTATTTTCTTTAACTGCGACGACGAAATCCAAACCATTTTCCTGACCTAAAAGATAATGATCTAACCAAATCGCTTCTACGTTTTTGATATCTTTTAAAAAATTGTAAGCTTCACGAACCGCCCGAGCAGTGACCACTTCAAAACCTTCCTTAATTAACTTGGCTTTAATGGCCTCTTGCAAAGGACGTTCATCTTCCACGACTAAAATAATATGTTTATGAAGTTTTTCTTTACCAATTTTTTTGTTGAGCATATATTTTTTAACTTATAGTTTTGGTGCCTTGTTTTTTCTGCCAGCCAGTAGCGGGCATTTCGATCCAAAAAGTAGTGCCCTTATTTTCCACTGACTGAAAATTAATTTTACCTTTAATGGCGTCCATTAAAGCTTTGACAATATAAAGACCCAGGCCAGTGCCTTCAGTGTCGGTAGCCCGCACATTATCGGCCCGAAATAATTTTTCAAAAATTTTAGCCTGCTGATTTTTGGGAATGCCCATGCCCGTGTCCTTGACCTCTATTTTTATCTTATCTTTTTCCGGCCAAATTGACAAGCTAATCTTGCCCTGAGCGGGAGTGTATTTGATGGCATTAGAAAGCAGGTTTTGAAAGACAATGCGCAAAAGTTTTTCATCGGCACTATACTTGACGGGCAGTTTTTTGTCATACTTTTTCTCGACCCGTTGTTTTTTGTCACGAATTTGCACCACTAGCTCATTTAAGACGCTTTCGGCCAGGGTGACAATATTAATTTCACTTGGTTCAATGGTGAAAGTACCAAGCTCCAGGCGAGAGACATTAAGCAGGGCATTCACTAAGTCCACCATTCTTTGATTGCCGCGATAAATTTCTTCCAGATATTGCTGCTGTTGCGGTTTCAATTTACCGACATCGCCCGCCAACAACATTTCGGCATACCAATTAATGGCCGAGAGCGGCGTGCGCAGTTGGTGCGATGCCAGAGAAACAAATTCGGTTTTGGCTTTGTCAATTTGTTTTTCTTTGGAGATATCGCGTTCCAAGCTGACAAAAAAGATAACCTGGCCAGCGGCATTCAAAACGGGCGAGATACTGGCAATAACTTCGTACGGTTCGCCATTTTTGTGCCGATTATTTAATTCTCCAATAAAATTCTTTTTGTCTTTTTTAATCGTCTGCCAGAGTTTTTGATAAACACCTTGAGCCATCTGGCCGCCCCAATTTTGTTTATTGCCCGCTTTCTGTCCCAAAACTTCTTTAATGCTAAAACCGGTAATTCTTTCCACGCCCCGATTGGCATAAAGAATCAGGCCATCGGGATCGGTAATGACAATATGGTCAGAAGCATTGTCCACGGCCAATTTAAATTTTTCTAAATCTTTAGCCAAGATTGTTGTTTTTTCTTTTTCTTCTTCCACGTCTTCTAAAATATTCAAAATTGCTTTTTGCTGATCTGACATTTCCGCGGCCTTGCCCGCAATTTCCTGGGTCTGTGCTTTGACTTTTTTATCAACTTCAGCACGAGATTTTTTAACCGCCACCACCAAAGAATCAAATGATTTGGCAAGCTGACTAACTTCATCAGTGCCGGCGATGCCAATTTTATAATCCAAATTTCCACTCTCCACAATTTTCATACCATCTCGCAGTTGATAAATTGGATTAACAATGCGTTGGGCTAAAAAATTGCTGAGCACAAAAAACAAAATTAGGGCTGTCAAAAAAGAAAAGATATAAATCCAGAGCAAATTATAAACGGGAGCCAAAATTTCAGCCTCGTCAATCTTAGTAATCAGACACCAGCTGACTTCGGGAATATAGGCGTGGGTGCCAATAATTTTTTTCCCGCGATAGTCAACGTAACTAGTAAAAGCAGCGTGGCTGGCGTGGGCGTACTCATTGACGGCTTTTTCTTTCATTTCTGCAATTTCTTCCGGAGCAAAACAATCAGCGGTATTCTGCGTTTCCACTTTTTGTTTCAAAATTACATCGGCACCGAGATATTTTGATGGCGTTAAAAAATATTTTTCACTGTTGATTATAAAATTTTCACCGGTACTGCCCAGGGCCACATCACTCTCAATAATGGCGTTCAAATTTTTGGTATACATGCGCGCCACCACAATGCCGAGAAGTTTTTGGGTAGAATCGTCTTTAATGGGCGCGGAAATAGCATAAGCATAATCTTTGGTGATCTCCGAAAAATAAAAATCCTTAATATGCACCTCTTCTTTGCCATTAATAAAATAGTCGTCTGTCGATTTATCAATACCTTCGGTCGCAGTATCGTTGGAAGCGACAATTATGCCATTTTTATCCAAAATAAAAAGTTCCTGAATCTGCGGCACAGAACCAATAGAACGAACTAGCCGTTTTTCCACTCGCATCTTTTCGCTTTGGTATTGATCGGAGTTTTTGCTTAATTTTAAAAAATCGCGAAAAACAGTGCTGGCACCTAAAATAGATATCACTTCTTTTTCACTATTAAGATAAGTGCGCAAATGTTCAGCGTGGGCATTATTAATGTTAACCACGGCCTGACTGGTCTCCTGGCGCAAAGTGCGACTGCTATTTATGCCTAAAATAAAACCAACTACCAAAAAAATAAAGGTAAAAATAGTTAAAAAAGTTAGATTTATTTTTGTTCTGATTTTCATCTTAATAGTATTTATTTATATAATTTCCAGTAATCATAGACGCCGGATTCTTCGGACTCAATTCTTAAATTTAAAATTGGAATAATGCCATTTAACTCTTGCGTGAAAGCGACGATTTCGTTGGCGACACTGGCAGCTTCTTTATATTTTCCCAAAAAAGCCATGACGGTATCACCAATCTTTTTCATCTCTAAAATAAATTGCTCCGTATCGGCGGTGTCTTGTCCTTGGTCTTTCATTTTTTTTAAGAGTTGCACATAGAAAACATCATTTTCCAACTGCAGGTGTGCTGATAAATCGGTAGCGAATTGCTTTAATAATTTAATAATTTCTTCGCTATTGGGTTTTTCTTCTTTTGTTAAAACAGACACGGCCCCGAGATCTTTTTGTAAAACTCGGTGCTGGAAAATCATGGTTTCTACGATATTGTTTAGGTTTTCCATAAATTTATTTTAAGTTTATTTATTATTCTTTTTTTCTAGCATCATTATTTTTTCTTTTAATTCCACCATCTTAAGTTCGCGGCCAATCATTAGTTTGTTCATCTTTTCCAATTCGGCGGCTCGTTCTTTTAGGATTTCTTCGGCTTTTTTTAATTCGCTGATGTCTTTGACCGTGGCTTGTAAAAATTCTTTGCCGTTGACTTCTACTTTGGTTAAAACGACAATGGCGGGAAAATTTTCACCCTGATATCTTTTGTGTGTCCATTCAAAAGTTTTATTGCCGTTTTTCATGGCTTCCATAATCATTTTTTTTGCCTTGGCACTGGAAAGTTGGCCATCGAGCTGTTTCTCGGGCGAAAGATCGCCGGGGCCGAGAGAAATAAATTGTTTTTCATCTTTGACCCGAAACATTTTAATAGTGGCGGGATTGCCAGCAGTAAATCGCCAAGTCGGCGGTTCCAGAGTCATAATGGCGTCCATGGAAGCCTCGTAGAGCGCACGAAAAAGATCGGAATTATCAGCCGAATTTTTATCATTTGAAACTAATTTTTTATTTATCAAAACAGCCATAAATTATTTTTTGTTTTTAAGAGAATCAATTTCTTTTTTTAATTCCATCATTTTCAATTCGCGACCGACCATAAATTTATTGGTTTTTTCTAAATCTGAAGTACGTTTTTTGATTTTATCTTCCAAATTTTCGCGGGCTTCTTTCAGTTTAGAAACCATGCTATTAAAAGATTCGGCCAACTCCCCCACCTCATCGTGATTTTGAAGGATGATTTTTTGATCTAAATTACCTTTGGCCATTTCTCGATTGGCATTGCGAATTTGATTAATGGGTTTAATTAAAAGAACACGAACTATTAAGAAAAAAATAAAGGCAAACAACCAACTGGAACTGAAAACTAAAACGGCCAACCAACGCAGAAAAATAATTTTATTTTCCGTATTTTTAGCGCTTTCTTCTAATAAAGTAGTGGAAACGGTCAAAATATCGTCATAATTTTTACCTTTGTTTTTAATATACTCTTCTAAACCAGCTTTATATATTTCTTTTTGTTTGGCGTATGCTTCGCTTTCTAAAATTTTTATTGCTTCATTTTTTTGCCCAGCATCAATCAAATTTATTGATTTTTCTTCCATCTCGACCAAGGCCAAATTGGCAGCGTCAATATTTTGGAAACTTGCTTTATCTTTTTCATCGCCCCAAACAATGGCTTGTTTAATTTTTTCATCCAAAAGAGGCGCAGCTTCATCATAGCGCGTGTACCATTTTTGGTCGCCAGTAAAAGCGTAGTTACGAGCCGCTTGCGTGAGAACTTCGTCGTAATAACGAATGTATTGAGCCAAACTGTTTAAGGTTGAATTTTTCTTTATTTCTTCAATCGAGGGAGAGATTGTCTGGGAAAAAAACAGAGTTTTATTCAGATTTAAAAAAGCCACCACGGCGCAAATGGCAAGAAAAACAAAAAAACCGGTTAGAAGAATTAGAATTTTAGTGCTGATTTTGAGATGGGAAAACATATTTTATTTTTTAACGAGATCCCTCGGCTTCCCCGATAGCGCTTCGCTTATCGAGGTCACTCGAGATAAATGGCTTTAAAAATCGGCTACTTCGCGCCAGGAAGAAAGAGTTAGGCGCGGGGTTATGGCGCTGACAATAATTTTTACTTTTCTTAAAACTGAACCGACATTGCCAGTTGATACAACTTGGCGCGTGCTGCCGCCGGTGTTAGTCACGGTCGCGCTGCAGGTGCCGGTGCTTAAAGTTAAATTACTGGTACCGACATAAATAGGTGTTTGACGGATCAGATCGAGAGCATATTCGGCGCAAGCGTTGGCTAAGGCCTGAGCTTGATTGCTTTGAACTAAAACGGTGGTATTTTTGGCAGTACTGGTAGCTAAAAAAGACAAAGACAAAACAATGGTTAGGGTAATGGCCCCAACAATGACAACACTCAGTAAAGTGATAAAACCACGATGATTCATAAATAGCGTTTATCCGCCTTCGCCTATCCAATCACGGCAACCCTTCAACTCAATTGGACTACCTAGTCGTTCAGACGGGCGGCGGGTAAACTTTATTATTTTTAAAGAGATTTAAAGTTCATTCGCCCTAGCACTCGGCGAGCTCCGATGTTACATCGGGACGAGACCGAAAAGGGCGACGGCGGATAAACAAAATTACTGCCGAAGACCGGCGGCACCATAAAATGTTTTTGTATAATTATATTCCACGCGCGCGCCAGGATTATAGTAAGTCAGAGTGAATTGGATGGCCACACTACCGGGCGTGCCTGAACGAGTAAGATTTTTGAAACTTAAAGCCGAAGCGGTGATTAAATTATTATGCAGAGCGGTCACGGCACCGTTTTCGGAAATCTGTAAGGTATTACCATTAAGACTAAAAATGGTTGGGTTATTGCCAGCGCTGTCAGTATTAATTGATAAACTGGCGGCAGTGGTGCCGGCGGCGGGAGAATTAAGCACGGCCGCATTACGGATACTTTGTGCAATCTGATTCATAATCTGTACACCCTGACTTTCCACTTCGGCCACAGCGCGATTTCTAGCCTGAGCGCGTAAAATAGCGAAAATCAAAGTGGCCACTAATAAAAATAAAATGGCGGTCAAAGCAATATAAACTAATAGTTCCACTAAAGTAAAACCTTTCTTGGTCATAAAAATTTTAAGGACGGCAACAGCATGTTTTGTTAGGATTAACAGTGCAGTATTGGTTGCCGCCGGCTTCATTAATTTCACCACGGTTTCTGCACTGAGTAGCGCTTTGACGGCAGGTACCAGTGGTATAACTACCCAGTGACTGGCAATAAGTAGCGCAAGTAAAAGTGGTGGTGATATTATTCCATTTAGTCAGATAAGTAACTAAACTGACACTGCCCGGGAAAAAACCACTGCCCCAATTGACGGTGGAAACAACTTGTTTAGTGTTCACATCAACGGTGGAAATAGTAATGCTGCGCGTAAAAACATCAACCACGTCATTAACACCAACAAAAGACCATTGAGTGCCGGCAGTGGAAATTCCATGTGGACCATCAACCAGATTGGAAAAATTTTCACTATTGAGATTGCGCGCGGCTTCCAAACCACCTGCGGCCAGAAAAACAGCGCGGGCACGCAAACTAGAAGAAAAAACGGCTCGGGAAAAATAATCAAAAGCGCCGATTAAACCCACGGTCACCAGAGCTAAAATAGCGCCGGCCACCACCACCTCTACCACGGAAAAACCTTTAGTAGCTGATGATGCCGCGGGAATTGATGTTAATTTGTTTGCTGTCATTATTAAAAGTTAAAGTTAAATTAGTCGCTCCGCCCAACGGCCAGCCGGTCATTTTGGCAAAAATAATTTCACTGGCGCCGGCCAATTGCAGGTTGAGCGTTAAAGAAAAATTTTCATCCGCACTAGTGTCGCGGCCAGACCAACTGGCACCTTTAAAAATGGTGCCGCCACTGGTTTGTAGTTTCACGCCCCAAGGAGCATCGCCGAGATTAGCTTGAGCCTGGGCCTGCGCCCGCCGACAAGCAGAAAAAACATTGGCCACGGCCGTGTCTAAATTACTGCGGAATTGAAAAACTTTGTAAGTACCAAAAGATAAGGTGGAAAAAATAAAAACAAGCGCCACCACGACCACTATTTCCATTAAAGTAAAGCCGCGAGAAAACATAAAAATTAAAAAGCCTGCATTAAATTATACATCGGCGTCATCACCGCCAAGGCGATGGCGCCAATTACCAAACCGATAATAATTAAAAGTGCCGGTTCGATAATCGTAGAAAAATTTTTAACCGTGGTTTCCACTTTACTTTCATAACTGCGGCCTAAACGACCGAAAACTTCTCCTAATTTGCCCGATTTTTCAGCAGAGATAATCATGCTCTGCACAAAACCAGGCAGATAAAACCGAGCACTGCGATATTCTTGAAAACTTTTGGCAAAAGAGTTGCCCGTTTGTAAACTGTCATGCAAAAATTGGTAAAAATTTTGATAATTACGGAAAGAAGTGGCTTCGGCTAATGATTTCAAAGAATTAACTACTGGCAATCCGGCCTCAATTAAACTAGACATGATATAACCCAAACGCGCCAATTCTACCTGCTGCACCAATTCTTTAATTAAAGGGCTACGGGAAAGCAAAACATAACCGAGGTATTTAGTTTTGGGAAAACTAAATAAAAAATATAAAACATTAATCAGTATCAATAAAAAAAGCGGCACCACAAAAGCGCCATAGTTTTTAAAAAAAATGCCAATATCTAAAAGCAAACGAGTGTAAATCGGCAAAGGCACATTTACTTGAGAAAAAACTTCCACCAATTTAGGTAAAGTAAACCAGGCGGTGCCCACGCCCACGAGGAGCGTGAGCGGCAAAACAATGGCCGGATAAAGCATGGCGGTTCTGATTTTAGCACCGAAAAGGCGTTCTTTTTCCAACTGGCTGGCCACCATAGCTAAATTTTCAGACAAACGCCCGGATTCTTCACCAAATTTAATCAACGTCAAAACGCGATTAGGAAAAATAGTCGTGGCCTGTAAAGCGCGCCAAAATGGTTCGCCGCCTTCCACTTTAAGAATAATGTTGCCTAAAATTTTTTTCAAACGCCGGCTTTTCATTTCCTGCTGCAGCGAACGGAGAGCGGACAACAAATCCAAACCAGCGGAAATTAAAACCGAAAGGTTTTCCAAAAAAAACTTTTTCTCTTTTTCCAAAAAGCCAGTAAACCAAATTTTCTTTTCTTTAATATCTTCAGGCATATTTTTTAAACTGGCGGCGCCACGCGCAGAACTTCATCCAACGAAGTGATGCCGGCACGCACTTTTTCCAAACCATCGGCAAATAAAGTTTGCGCACCCTGCTGTTGGGCCAGTTGCCAGATTTCCTTAGCCGCAGGATTTTTTAAAATTAAATCCTGCAATTCCGGCGTGTTTTTAATGATTTCAAAAATAGCAATGCGGCCTTTATAACCGGTCTGATTGCAGGCACGACAGCCCTTACTGGTGTAAATAGTGGCGCCAGCCAGATCAGCGGCTAATGATTGATATTTCTTAAGATGACTGATTTCAGTTGCTGATAAACTATGACGACACTGTTCGCATAAACGCCGCACCAAACGTTGGGCCACAATAATATTTAAAGTAGAGGAAAGTAAAAACGGTTCCACGCCCATATCCAAAAGGCGCGGAATGGAAGTGGCGGCGTCATTGGCGTGAAAAGAAGAAAGCAATAAATGGCCAGTAAGCGCGGCATTAACAGCAATCTCGGCTGTTTCCCGGTCGCGAATTTCGCCCACCAAAATAATGTCGGGGTCCTGGCGCACAATGGAACGCAAGCCCTGGGCAAAAGTTAAATTAGTATTTTTATTAACCTGAATCTGATTGACTCCTAGGACGCGATACTCAACCGGGTCTTCAATGGTCGTAATATTAATGTCTGGTTTATTTAAAAGTTTCAAGACGGTGTAAAGAGTAGTGGTTTTGCCGCTGCCAGTCGGGCCAGTAACTAAAATCATGCCAAAAGGTTTGGCAATGGCTTCTTTAATAGTATTTTGATTTTCTGTACTCAAACCAATTTCAGTAAGCTGAAAACTGCGGACGTATTCCGAAAGCAAACGCATGACGACTTTCTCACCATTCAAAGTTGGCAAAATAGAAACGCGCAAATCTACCAATTTTTGATCTGGCAATTCAAAACGAATGGCACCATCTTGGGCCGAGGCGTGCTCATCAATGCGCAAACCGCCCTGAACTTTAATGCGGTTTAATAAATTTTCAAAATAGGTTTTATCCAAACGGCCTGCTTCCTGCAAGGTGCCATCAAGACGAAAACGCACCAAGACTTCTTTTTCCGCCGGTTCAAAATGAATGTCGGAAGCGCGAAAAGCGACGGCGTCAGAAATAATCGCTTCTAAAATAGCCGGCGCAAAACGCTGTTCGTTTTTAAGAATTTCACTGAAACGAGTGGAGAGTGCCTTTTGGTAAAAAACAAAAGATTCTTCAATGTCCTCTGGCAAAGAGTAAGCCAAAAAAACCTTGTGGTGCGGAAAAATTTCTTTCAGTTTGAGCATTAAACTTTTGTTTTCCGGATCAGCGGTCGCTACGGTGACACTTTTGTTTTCTTCCTTAAAAAGTACGGCGGTGTATTTTTTAGCCACCTCTTCGGGGATTTTCAAAACCTGTTCGCGCACCGGATTAAAAGAATTCAAATCAGCATATTCCAACTTAAAATGTTCGGCCAGGGCCTGGCCTAAAACATCTTTGTTAATTATTTTTTCCGCGGAAAGAAAATTCCAAAGCGGTCCCGACTTTTCGTCCAGATATTTTTGCATTTTGACGCCGTCTTCTTCGGAGACATAGTGTTCGGCCAACAAAATATCTTTGATTTTTTGGTCTGTTAAATTCATACTTACATATTTGTCATCCCGAGGCCGATATTACATCGGCCGGGGGATCTCACTGTTATAATTTAAATTGTTAAATTATTAAATCATGAAAACCACTAGCCTCAAGCAAATAAAAAACACCCAACCTAAAAATAGGGTGCCAAAATTTTTTGATCACTGGCAGAAATAAAGATGAGCATGGGTTTAATTTTGGGAACAACTATAACTTTAAAACTTTTTTAACCTTTTCCACCACTGCCACAATCGGCGTGTTGGATTTAACAAAAAAATCAGCTGCGCCCAACTCTTTAGCGCGCGAAATATCGTCAGCCTGACTAAGATTACTGGAAATCACCACCGGCACTTTACTGCCAATTTTTTTTAATTCAGCTAAAACAGCAAAACCATCCTTTTGCGGCATAATCAAATCTAAAAGAAGCAAATCAATTTTTTCTTGCTGTAAAATCTGTAAAGCTTCTTGGCCGTTAAAAGCCAGGGAGACCTCAAAACCGGAATTTTCCAATTTAGCTTTGAGGGCGTTAGCCATGGGTTTCTCGTCTTCGGCAATCAGAATTTTCTTTTTTTTGTCTTTGCCAGGCATAAAATTAAATGTTGATAAGTTTTAACCACTAAGATAATTATATAATAAAGAAAAGAATTTGGGAAGAATAATTACTTATTTTCGAAAACCACATTGCCAGCCACATCCGTACGTTTGACTTCAATGCCGGCGCGTTCCAGGCGATTTAAAGTGCGTAGCGAAGGATGGCCGAAAGAATTTTCACCCACGCAAATCACGGCGATTTGGGGTTTGACTATTTTTAAAAATTCATCACCAGTGGAAAAACGCGAACCATGATGACCAATTTTGATAAAATCACTTTGCAAATCAGGACCATATTTCTGGACCAGTTCATCTTCCACGCTAAAATCAGCATCGCCCAGCATTAAAAATTTTTTATTTAAAAAATCAATTTGCACCACCAACGAAGCGGTATTAAGATCTTCCACTTCCCCACTTGCCAGATTTTCTTCGGGAAAAAGAATTTTTATTTTGACATTACCAACTTCTTCTTTTTCACCGGCCAGAGCAATTTCCACTGGAATTTTCTGTTCTTTAATTATTTCCAAAAATTCCAGGTACTGCGGAGCAGTATGTGAGACGCCGGTCATAATTATTTTTTTAACCTGATATCTTTTTAAAATTTCCACTAGACCGGTGACGTGGTCAGCGTGAGGATGGGTTAAAATTACTAAATCAAGATCACGTTCCCAAAAGGGCATGAATTTGCCTATTTGTGTGAGCACGGCATTACTCGGTCCGCCATCAATTAAAACTGTTTCACCACGGGTAGTGCGGAAAAATTCGCTGTCACCCTGGCCCACGGCAAAAAACACCACGCGATCAGTTTGAAAATATTGGATGTAAAAAATCGTGCCAACGGCAACTAACAACAGATAACCTACAATTAACAAAAGTTTGGTTCTTGACATAAAATTTATATCTACTCTTCCAAAACCACTTTCCTCTTCACTAAAAAATATATCATCCCCATCACCGCATAGGAAACGAGCACCCAGAAAAAATTAAAACCACTGACGGATAAATGACTGACGGGAATTTTAGCGCACCACGCAGAAATAAAAATAACATAGTTGGCGGCGAGAAAAACAGGCGTGGAAAAAATAAAAATTAGGGGCGCGGCCAGACCCAAACCAGCCGCCAGCAAAAAAACAAAACCGGCCACCATTAAAATTTCCACGGCCGGAATGGCTAAAATTAAAACATTGGTCAGCGGAGCAATGACAGAAAAAGTTTCAAAACGCCAGACGGTCAGTGGCCAGGTGATAATTTGCGCGGCCAAAGTCATGGCCAAGACATTGAGCAAGTTTTTTTGGCGGATAAAACGGCGCAGAAAATGGGCGACGTAAGGCGCCAAATAAATTAAACCAAAAACAGCCAGAAAAGAAAGCTGAAAACCAATGTCGCCCAGCAACAAACGCGGATTCAACAACAAAAGAAAAACGGCCGCGGCCACGACGGCACGGCCGGCACTGGCCAAACGGCCTTCTTTTTGCGCCCAGGCCAAAAGCAAACCCATCAAAGCTGAACGAATGGCCGGGGCATTGAAACCGATTAAAAAAAGATATAAAACCAAAATGACAACAATAAACTTGAAAGATTTTTGGCGCGATAAACCGAGAAATAAAAATAACTGAAAAATTAAAGTGGAAAGCAGGGCGATATGGGTGCCGGAAATGGAAATGATATGAATCACGCCGGAGTGAGAAAAATAATTATTCAGTTCCTCGGTCAGTTCGTTACGTTCGCCCAAAATCATGGCCAGATTAAGCGCGGCGGCGGGCGAAGACAAAAATTTGTTAGCCCGCTGGGCCAAATTTTTTCTTAAATCACTAAAAAAATATTTAATCTTATCCGGCCAGCTCGCTGCCGGACGCAGGCCAAGCGATCTAATTTCCGGATAATAACAAACCTGATAAACGCCGCGATCAGCCAGATAATTGGCATAATCAAAATTATCGATTGTTTGCGGTTTTTTAAGTTCACAGTTGACTGCCAAATTTTCACCCACCACAAACCGCGGGTAAAGGCCGGTGGAAATTAAAATTTTATCGCTGGCTAGCTGGCCATTTTTAACAATCTTCTCCAAAATTATTTTTTGAGTACTGTCTTTAATTTGCGGATCGGCCGCGACTTGGCCGGAAAAAGAAGTCTGGCCAGACCGCCAGTAGCTGACACTATTCTCTTTTGGCAAAGTGGCATTAAAGCGAAGCAAGCCCAAACTTAAACCAGCGAGAGTTATGGATAAAAAAATTAGAACTTGCCCGCCATAGCTCGCCCGCAGGCGAGAAAAGGAGTTTATTCGCCGAAGCGTTAACGGGCTACTTGGGAGCGAAGGCGGATAATCTCTAAAACAAAAAACAGCCGCGCCAGCGCTGGTCAAAAAAATTAAAAATAAAATAAAATTAGCCAAAGTTAAAAAATTACCCAGGCCCACCCCGGCCAAAAAAGACAAACACCCGATTAAAAAAATGTTAGCCGCTGAAATCATAATTTTTAAATCATCAAAGCTGGGCGTCGGCTAAACATTTTTCATAAAAGCCATAACGGTTAAACTCCAAATAAATTTGGCAATGGCGACTTTGCAAATTTGCTTGCCGTTGCTGAATTTGATGGGAAAGATTAAAAACAAACCAAACTAAAAGAGTGCTAAAAATCAAAGCCAGGATAATAATGGCTGCGTATAATAAAGCCAGGATAAAAAGTGAAACTTTTGTTTTTCCCAGCATAATTTTATATTCATTATTTATTGGCATTAATTCATTTTCCTATTTTGGGTCGATTGGCGTGTTTGGTATTATCAGCACGCGAATTTACACAAATATGAATGCTAATCAACGCGAATAAAATTTGAATTATTGTTTAATGATGGCGCCAAAAGCGCAATAGCCAACCATTTCATCCTCCTGGCAGGTCTCACAGGTTTGGCTGATAACTTCGGCTTTGCCGGCCTCGTTCAGTTTAAAACAAGCCGGGCAGCTGGCAACGCAAGTGCCGCAACCAGCGCATTTTTCAGGATCAATGATAATCATAGATTTTATTTATTAAAATAAAAGATTAAAAATTTAGTATCCGCCTGCGGCGGATTTATATTTATCTTCATCCGCAATTTGCCCCAGGCAAATTGCGGATATCATATTTTTTATATTTTATCTTTTATCTTTGATTTTTCTCAGCGGCGGATTTATATTTATCTTCATCCGCAATTTGCCCCAGGCAAATTGCGGATACCATATTTTTTATATTTTATCTTTTATCTTTGATTTTTCTCAATTGAATTACCAACTTATCCAGCGCCAGATCAAGAGCTTCCGTGATGGTGTGATCATCTTCGGAGGCTAATAATTTTTCTTGGGGCGCCTGAAGATGAATTTCCACCTGATAAGCTTCTTTTTTAACAAATTTTTCCACCCGAAGGGCCAGGTTGGCATGGGCGAAATCCTCCACGGACAAAAGAGTTTGCAAACGGCTCACTTTTTTGTCTAGATAGTTCTCTAAAAATTTTTTATCTCCGGAGTCAACGTTTTTGTAGGAAAATTGGATGTGCATAAATAAGTAAAGATGATGGGGATATCCCCATAACATTATAACAAAAAAATGCTGAATAAAAAAACCGCCGGCTTAAGAAAACAAGCCAGCGGTTAAAAAAAGGGAAAAAATTAGACGCCTTTGCGAAAGAGTTTTTTGAACCAGGGTTTTTTGCCACCGTCATCATCAAAATTTCGCAATTTTTTTTCTAAAATGGCAAGATATTTAGTTAATTCTCCATCCCTAAAGTCATCTCCTTCTTTTTTAGCCTGGACGATGAGCTTTTTTGTTTTTTGAATACGTTCTTTTAAACTTTCAGGATCACTGAATTTGAACTCTTCCGTTTCCTGATTTTGCAATTCTGCCGGCTGTTCATTTTTTTTATTAAAAGGAAAATCGCCTTCAAGAATAGGCATAGAGAAAAAATTTTAACCCGACGTAAAGCCGGGTTAAATTAAATTATTTTAAATCAATTTTAATGCCCGGGCCCATGGTGGAGCAAAGCACTACCTTCTTTAAATAATCGCCTTTGACGCCCGCGGGTTTGGCTTTGCGCACCGCTTCCATAAAAGTTAAAAGATTTTCTTTTAGAGCGGTGGTGGCAAAACTGATTTTACCAATAATTTGATGCAAATTGCCAGTATCGTCGCTTTTGAAAGCCACTTTGCCGCCCTTGAGTTCGGCCACGGCTTTTTTGATATTAGGAGTCACGGTTTCATTTTTAGGACTGGGCATCAAACCTTTAGGGCCTAAAATTTTAGCCACGCCCGCCAGTTCTTTCATCATAGCCGGAGTAGCCACGGCCACTTCAAAATCAATCACGCCGGAAGTTCTGATTTTATCAATCAATTCTTTGCCACCCACCAGATCAGCGCCAGCTTCTTTAGCTTCAGCTTCGTTTTCGGTAAAGACAACTATTTTTTTGGTTTTACCCGAACCATGCGGCAAAACCACGGTGGCGCGCACCTGCTGTTCGCTTTTGGAATTATCAATGCCCAAACGGACATGGACTTCCACGGCTTCATCAAATTTGGCAGGGGCGATTTTCTTCAGCAATTCTAAAGCCTCATCAACCGGATAGGCTTTGCCTTTTTCAATCTGGGGAAATTCTTTCTTTTTTTTCTTGATTTGTTTTTTCATATGCTGCTAATCATGCGAATGTTGGCGAATAACGCTAATACTCACAGATTTAGTGGTGCAAACGGTTCGGGACTAACGAACCTCCCACTTTTATTTATTAACTATTAATTATTTCTTCTTTCTTATTTCTTAAATCTTTTTTAATAATCGCCCAATGAAACAGCCAGAGCGGCAAACCAACTAAAATTAAAGAAATGGCGGTGGAAGCCTGGCGCTCACGATTACGGATTAAATAATAATCCGCACCGCGATTTTTTTCATTCTCTTGCCAGTCTTCATAATCTATCAACCAATTAGCAATCTGTTCTTTTTGGATCTTGGTCAGCTGGCACTTATCCACGCATATTTTTAAATCTTCCACCGAGGCAACGCTCGGATCTTTCAGATAAAGCGGCATAGGCTGATTATAAACATCCACCTGATCAGCTCGGGTAAAAATCCAGGTTTTCAAGCCAATGTTAATTAACATGGACGCGCCGACCACAAGCATGCCCAAACCAATTAAAGCAAAAAGATATAAATAGATTGTGCGAATAATGGGATTACGCATAAAATTAAATGACCGGTGTTCTAAAATTGGCACGAAGCGCCAATAATTTGGAAATTGGAAATTATTCAACGGTTATTCCCATCTGCCTGGCAGTTCCTTCAACAATTTTCATCGCCGCTTCCACATCATGGGCGTTTAGGTCCGGCATTTTGATTTCGGCAATTTCTTTAACTTGCGCTTTAGTCACGGTGCCAACTTTTTCCGCGTTGGGCTTGCCTGAACCCTTTTCCACTTTGGCCGCTTTTTTCAAAAGCTCGGCCGCGGGCGGAGTTTTTAATTTAAAAGTAAAAGTGCGGTCGGTAAAAACGGTAATTTCAGCAGGAATCACCTGACCAGCTTTATCTTGAGTCGCGGCATTAAACTTGGTGCAAAAATCTTGAATGTTCAAACCGTGCTGGCCCAAAGCCGGACCAACTGGCGGCGCGGGATTAGCTGCTCCGCCTCTAATTTGTAATTTTAATATTGTTTTAATTTCTTTAGGCATATTTTTGTAGTTTATCCCGAGCGAAGCCGATAATTATCGGCTGAGTCGAGGGATCTCGTTTAATTTTTAATCTTTAACACTAACAATTCTTCTGATAAATCTCTCATTTCAGGATTTATTGTTTTAATTAAATTTATCTTTTTTAGTCTTGACCGCCTTTTAATTTGCATTTCCCGCTTAACCGCTTCTTCTCGATTCTTATGCTTCTCATAATACATCAATTTATCAACATTATATTTGGCGGTAAAACCATCAATTAGTTTATTTTTATGTTGCCAAGCTCTTCTAATCAAATGATCGGTAGAGCCGGTGTAGAATATCGTCTTAAACCTGTTGGTGTTTATATTTACAAAATATTCTTTAACTCTTGGCATAACGAGCGAGATCCCTCCGCTCGTTTTGCATTCGCAAAACTCGGTCGGGATAAATTGCTGACTTATATTTTCTTTATTTGTAAGAAGTCCAAATCCACCGGAGTTTCACGGCCAAACATGGAGACCAAAACTTTGACGCGGCCTCGGGCTTCATCAATTTCTGAAATTTTACCCTCCATTTCTTTGAAAGGACCGTCAATGACTTTGACCGCCGTGCCCACGGAAATATCAATTTTATATTTCGGCTCTTCCACACCCATGCGTTTCTGTAATTCGCCAATTTCCTCATCGCTTAAAGGCGTCGGTGTGGTGCCGATACCGATAAAACCAGTGACATTAGGTGTGTTGCGAACGACGTACCAGGAAGAATCGTCTACCACCATTTCCACCAAAACATAACCGGGATAAATCCGTTCATCCACGGTCGTTCGTTTGCCGTTTTTAATTTTAATTTTTTTCTCTTTGGGCGCGAGCACCTGAAAAATTTTATCCTGCATGTCCAAAGATTCAATTCTTTGGAAAAGATTGCGCACCACACTGTCTTCATAGCCGGAGTAAGTGTGAATGGCATACCAGCGCCGCCCAAGATTAGAGGTTTGTCGAGGCATAAAAAATGATTGTCATCCTGACGACTCCGATGATATATCGGAGGAGGAAGGATCTCGCGCGAGATTCATCGTCGCTCCGCTCCTCGGAATGACATTCTTTCAAAAACTAAATAATATTTTCAATTAATTTATTTAATCCAAAATCCACCGCGCCTAAAAAAATGGCCAAGGCCAAAACAAAACCAATGACCAAAAGCGTGTGGTTGGTCACCATTTTTTTGGTCGGCCAAACCACTTTTTTCAGCTCGGTTTTGGAATCTTTGATATAAGTTATCAACTTATTAGGCATATTTTGTGTTTTTATCCTCCCCTTTCGAAGGGGAGGTGCTCCGCCGCAGCGAAGCGGAGGGGTTGTTGCCGCAATACGCAACCACCCCGGCCGATTGTTATCGGCCACCCCTCCTTCGAAAGGAGGGGATATTAGCTTAAAAACCCGATTTTAAAAGGCCTCGGAGGCCTTATGCTATAACTTTAGCATGAGGTCTCCAAAGTTGTCAAATAATTAAATCTATTGGGCTATTTGACAAAAAATTTTATTGTGCTAAACTTCTTTGTATTAATCATTCTAAATTCACAAAAGTACAAAGGAGGTTCTTATGGCCAAAGTAGAAAGGGGTTCTGATCTATGGAAAGCGTTGGATGGCGCCAGATGGGCCGCCTTCCTCGCTCATCCAGAAATAGAAGGGTACACAATAACTGGCGAAATGAAAAATCAAATGATTTTGTTAGATAAAGAAGAATTAAAAAAATCCAACTTAGTTCTTTTGGCTTATAAAGCGGTCAAAGAGCGGCTCTTGCTCATGTCAATGCCAGCCTTCAAAAAACAAAAAGATGAAAAAATTATTCAAAACGATACTTTTATTATCAAGACCCTTGACAAGGAACTCAATCTCAACAAAATTTCCGCGCAGCCCCAGGCATAAACTGGGGCTTTTTTATATATCCAAATTCTTCACATTCTTCGCGTGCGTCTGAATGAATTTTTTTCGCGGAGCCACTTCGGCGCCCATGAGAATATCAAAAGTTTCATCCGCGCGTTCGGCGTCTTCCGCTGTCACTTTTAATAAAATTCTATTAGCCGGATTCATGGTAGTTTCCCAAAGCTGGTCGGGATTCATTTCACCCAAACCTTTATAACGCTGAATATTTACCCCGCCAACTTTTTGCACCTCCTCGCCTTCAACTTCGTTTTCGGAAGAGATTCCATCGCCCTCGCCGCCAATCGGCGACTCGAGCTCGGAATGACGTTTACTATTTTCTGATTTTTTGTCATCTGTCGTTAGTCGTTTGTCGTTAGTTTTCATCATTTCATTTAACACTTTTTCTTTTTCTTCATCAGAATAAACATATTTCATCACACCTCCCTTTTTCAGCGAATATAATGGTGGCTGGGCGATATATAAATGTCCCTGTTTAATGATGTCAGGAAAATATCTATAAAATAATGTTAAAAGTAAAGTGCGAATATGGGCGCCGTCCACGTCGGCATCAGTCATAATAATGATGCGATCATAACGCAAATCTTCCAAATTAAATTGTTCGCCAATGTTAGTGCCCATGGCAATGATTAAAGATTTGACTTCGTTGTTGGCGAGCATTTTATCCAAGCGCGCGCGTTCCACATTCAAAATTTTTCCGCGCAAAGGCAGGATGGCCTGGGTTTCACGGTCACGACCCTGTTTGGCCGAACCACCGGCGGAGTCGCCTTCCACAATATAGAGTTCAGAATTTTTAGGATCTTTACTGGAACAATCAGCCAGTTTGCCGGGCAAAGCAAAACCGTCCAAAGCGCCTTTGCGCAAAACAGTTTCCCGCGCCTGTTTAGCGGCACGACGAGCTTGCGCCGCGAGTAAACATTTGCCAATGATGGCTTCGGCTTCGCGCGGATGTTCTTCTAAAAAAGCATAAAAATATTCGCCAAAAACAGAATCCACGGCGGTACGCACTTCGGGGTTGCCCAATTTGCCTTTGGTCTGACCTTCAAATTGCGGGTCGCTGACTTTAACAGAAATCACCACGGTCAAACCTTCGCGCGCGTCTTCACCAGTAATGTTGTCATCTTTTTCTTTGAGATAATTATTTTGGCGCGCGTAATTGTTTAAAGTTCGAGTCAGGGCTGTGCGAAAACCAACCACATGCATGCCGCCTTCAGGATTCCAAATGCCGTTGGCAAAAGCATAAAGCGCTTCACGATAATCATCAACGTATTGCAAAGCGATTTCCACCACCACCGGCGCCATTTTTTTATGATCATCTTTTTTCACCACGGCTGGTTTTTCGCCAGCAACGACACTCGCTTCAGCCGCGCTGCTATTTTCTTTTTCCGGCGTGATTTCTTTTTCCACATAAAAAACATTAGGGTGTTTGGGATCATTATTGGCGTTTAAATGATTGACATAAGATTTGATACCGCCTTCAAAATAAAATTCGTAGGATTGATTTTTGCCTTTAACGCGCTCATCAAAAATTTTAATTTTCACGCCCTTGTTCAAATAGGCCTGCTGGCGCAAATGGTCAATGATGGTCTGCCACTCAAATTCCGTGGTTTCAAAAATTTCTTTGTCGGGCTGAAAAGTAATAGCGGTGCCGGTGTCGCGCGCTTTGCCCACTGGTTTAACTTTTTTCAAGGGTTTGCCGCGCTGATATTCCTGCATCCAAAGTTGGCCGTCACGGCGCACTTCGGCTTTCATGTAGGTTGACAGAGCATTAACCACGGAAACGCCAACGCCATGAAGACCGCCGGAAACTTTATAGCCACCCGCGCCAAATTTGCCGCCGGCGTGCAGTTTGGTCAAAGCCAATTCCAATGCCGAAACCTTGAATTGTTTATGAATATCTACCGGGATGCCGCGGCCGTTGTCCACCACTTCCACTTTATTATCCGGCAAAAGCGTAATGGAAATATCCGTGGCAAAACCAGCCATTGCTTCATCAATGGAATTGTCCACGACTTCCCAAATCATGTGATGAAGTCCGGAAGGTCCGGTGGAACCAATGTACATGCCGGGTCTTTTGCGGACCGGCTCCAAACCTTCCAAAACTGTAATTTGGTCGGCATTATACGACTGCGAGGATTTTTTGTCTTTTGTTTTTGGCATATCTAAAAATTATTTTTTAATTAAAGTAAAAGTAGAAATTATATTATCAAGTAAAGAAAGTCTGTTTAATATCTCTTCTTTAGTCATTTTTACAAGAGCCGCTAAAGCATCTGCCTCAACCTCATAACACCCATCTCCATTAGCCATCCTAGCTTTTATTTCTGCAGAATAATTAAGCTTACCTTTTACGTTCCATTTAGCATAACCAATAAAGCCATTATTTTTATATTCACTAATAAAATCAGTATATTCTTCTAACCTTTGTTTATTGTATTTATCTTGATTTTCCAAACTCGTATATTGATCATTAGAATGATCGTTCCAGTCTGTTATCACATAAACGTCTTCTATATTACATTTTGGAAGATAAGTAAAATAAATTTGCGTAAAATCGTCAAGCGAAAGATCATTATTATGATCATAAGTAAAAAAACAACCTTTTTCATCTTTTCTACCATCTCTTATCTCCCAATCTCTAGGACATTTAAAAGAATAATTATAATTTTTATCATTAATAGTACTCCAAGACGACGTGTTATACTTTTTTGTCTCCGGCCAAGTAGTGTCAAAATAAAATTTTACACTATTAAAGGGGTGAATTATTATAGTATTATTAATAAAACTAAATTTTTTCCAATCAAAAACTAAATTATTTACAATTGTTTGATAACTAACATATCCTAAAATCTCTAAAATAAAAATTATAACTAAAACTAAAATAAATTTTTTGTTCATATTTTTTAGATTCCCGCTTTCGCGGGAATGACAAATTATTTTTTTATTTCTGTAGTGCCGCCCTAAGCCGCGCGTCAAATTTTTTCTTCATCATTTCCACAATTTTCTCCTGCACCACTTCCACCTCTTCGTCTTTCAAAGTCCTCTCCGCCTGATAAACAATTCTGAACGCCACGGATTTTCTGTCACCAAGTCCAAACTCGGACAAAAACTGAACGTCTTTGATGTTTGTGTCATTCTGAGCGAAGCGAAGAATCCCTTCGGAAACGTCCGCCCACTTAACTTGCCAATTCATCTCAAACGCTAGATCACGCACGATTGCCGGAAACTGCGGCAACGGCGCGTATTTCACGCTTTCAAATTCTCTCGCCGCCAAAACCAACTTGTCAAAATTAATTTCAAATAGAGCCACCTTTCTTTTCTTAAAATTAAATTGGTTATAAACACTTTCTTTCAGTTCGCCAAGCCAGCCATATTCTTCGCCTCCAATTTCAATGGACAAAAACTTCTCACCATCAAGATAACTAAGTTCTGGTTTTGTAACTCGTAACTCGTAATCCGTAATTCGTAATCCGTTAATAAATAATTTTTCCATTACGCCTTTTAGTTCCAAAAAGGCATTCTTATCTTTTAGCGTCACCATGACTCCGCTCAAAATCTTTGGCTGCAAGGGCAGAGCGTCGCTAAAATTTTTATCCAATTTTTCAAATTTGGGCCAAAAAATCCGCGCCAACTCAAAAATTTTAAATTCGTCAAAATAGCGCAAATTGTCTTCAGTGTTTTTAAGCAGGTTCGGAATTAGGCTGTTTTGCAGCGTCCCCAAATCCTCACCCGGTGGATTTACCACCTCTATAATTTTATCATTTTTTCCAACTATTTTCAAGATCTTTTCGCTGGCCCAGGGATAGTTAAAAACCTCGCTAAAACCGCCGGCCAAAGCCAAAAATTTCTTCACTCGATTTTCCAAAATGTGTTCCATTTGAATCTTTGGTTTTTCCAGTTCCACCATTGTTTTTTGTTCCGCCAAATTGTCATAACCCATCACCCGCGCCACTTCTTCCACTATGTCTTCCGGAATTTTAATGTCACCAGTCGCCCGCCAACTCGGCACCTCAATTGTATAAATTGATTCTTTGACACTGGACACTTTGACACTTTGACACTTAACTTCAAATCCCAATTTTTCTAAAATATTTATCACATCCTTCGTGTCCAGTTCCTGCCCAATTCTTTTTTCCAAAAATTCATGTTCGACTTTAATCACCACTTTTTTCTCTTTGGCAAAATCGGCATCCACTAAATCCAAAATCTCCACCTCAGGGCAAAGTTTTTTAATCAACTCTAAAGCACGCGCCATGCCCATGCTTGCCAAATTGACATCTAAATCTTTTTCAAAACGGTTGGAGGCTTCGGAACGCAAACCCAATTTTTGCGCAGTTTTTCTAACTGACATAGCATTAAAGTTAGCTGCCTCCAAAATAATTTCATTAGTCTTTTCATCAATACCCGATTCTTCTCCGCCCATAATGCCGGCAATGGCAATTGATTTTTTGGCATCCGCAATTACCAGCATTGTTTCGTCTAATTTCCTTTCCACACCATCCAGCGATTTTATTTTTTCCCCACTCTTAGCTTTCCTAATATTTATTTCCACTTTTGAGTTTTGAGTTTCCCGCCCGAACGACAGATATCGTCCGGTCGGGCGGGTGAGTTTTGAGATATCGAAGGCGTGCATTGGTTCGCCCACATCCAACATCACATAATTGGTGATGTCCACAATGTTATTAATCGGTCGAATACCAACACTGACCAAACTTTTTTTCAGCCATTCCGGCGATGGTCCAACTTTTACATTTTTAATTAAACAACCAATATATCTTGGGCAAAGTTCCTTTTCTTCAATATTAATTTCCAATCTCTCCATTTTTTTCTCTTTGATACTGGACACTTTGACACCCGATACTTTTCCACCATAAATCACCGCCAATTCTCGCGCCACACCAAAATGATTCCAAAGATCTGGTCTGTTTGTAATCGTTTTATTTTCAATTTCAATCACCATGTCGTCCAAACCCAAAGCTTCGGCCAAATTTTGTCCGGCTTTTATTTTTTTGAAATTACTCAAATCAATAATTTCTCTGTCGCTTGCAGCCGGAAACATGTTGGCAAGACCAATTTCACTACTGGCGCAAATCATGCCAAAAGATTCTTCACCCCTAATTTTTGCCTTTTCCATAATAACTGGCTCACCTTCTCCGTGCCAGCGCACTTTTGCTCCTGGCAATGCCACCGCCACTAACATGTTTTCACGCAAATTAGTTCCACCACAAACAATCTGCACTGGTTTTGCTTCGCCAATGTCTGTCATTACAATTTTAAGTTTGTCCGCGTTGGGGTGCATTTTCAGTTCCACAATTTTCCCCACCACCATCTTTTCAAGTTTTTCCGCCAAATTTTCCACGCGTTCAACTTCACAAGTAGTCATGGTCAAATCCGCCGCCAATTTTTTGGCAGTCAAATTTTTTGGCAAATCGACGTAGTTTTTTAACCAATTAAGTGATAGTAACATATGGATTAAGGAATAAGGATTAAGGATTATGTAAATTTAATATTTAAGATTTTTTATTAATTGACAAAGCATTCCACCAACCTCTCTTGCTACTTTTATTAATTGCTCGCCCTGTTCTTGAGTAATGTATTTTAAATCATAAGCAAGATAAAAATATGATTTCACCTCTTCCAAAGAAGTATCGGCTATCTCATAAAAATATTTCTTCTCTTTAATGGATTTTTTCTTACTGCCTTCAGCAATGTTCGCCATAACAGAAACCGCCGCTCGTCTCATCTGAGAAATTAATCCGAATTTTTCAGTATCAGGAAAAATATCTGTTAATTTATAAACCATACAAACAAAAGATTTCGCTTTATGCCAAACATCTAATTGTAAAAAATTTTCCATAATAATTTCAGAAAGATTCTTATTCCTTATTCCCTACTCCCTACTTCCTCTAAAAGCGCTTCCAGCGCTTTTTTCTGTCTTTTCCAATCACTTCCCCACCTTCTTGTTCCTTCCACGGTCATAAAATTGATATTATTTTCTCGACAAAACTCTGACATATTGCCGGAAAGCCTTGGGCTTTTCACGATTCTAAATTTTGCTTTGGCGTGATAAATGTTGGCCCATTTCATCGCCACTGGATTTTCCAAATTGACAATCACGTCACCGGCTACATTATGAAAAGAAATGACGTCTTTTATGTTTTCGTTTTCTATTAAATTTATCAGTGCCCCAACTTCCACCTCCGAACCCGGCGCTTCCCCGCCTGAAACTTCAATCGCTTCATCGCCATAATCTGATCCTCGCGGCCAAATTGATTTTGACTGCCAGTTTTCGGATGGAAAATTTCTGTCTAAATCCACATCATTGCCATTAAAACGGCCAAAGCGCCCACGGCCAAAATAGTCAGGAAACTGACGCGCCACTTCCGCTCCATCAGGATTCAGACTTGGCACCACAAAAATGGTCAAATTAAAAAAAATTTCTCTTTTGACAAAAATCCAGTTAATCAAATTTTGCGCTAATTTCACTGTGCCCACCTCGTTGCCATGAATTCCGGCCACAAAAAGAATTTTTTTCGGCCCATTACCAATTTTATAACAGCGAATATTTCTGCCTGCCACCGAAATGCCGAGTACAAACCACTCCACACCCGTCTTAACTTCCGGCGCTTTGTCAAAAACGTTGTCTTTCATGCCAACCAACCCGTGATAAACGCTGCCACCGAGATATTTGATTTTATAAAATAAGTTCATGTGTCATGTATTTTGTCATTCCGGCCCGTGAGCCGGAATCTAGGAAAATTATTTTTTTAGTTTTCTTTCATTACTTCTAGCTTGCAACCAATCACGAAAAAATCTTCTAGCAGCCGCTACCGGATGTTTTTCTATTATTTTCTCCGTGATTTCAGAATTTCTACTCTCCGCATATTCTTTCAGTTGTCTGGCAAACACCACACTTGAACTATTAAGAAAATTTAATAATTCTCTTTCATCAAGTTTATTATCTTTTAATTTTTCAAAAAAATTAAAATATTCTTCGGGTAAAGATGCCCAGTCAATATTCTCAAACACAGAAGATTTCATCTCCATTTGTTTGAGAATAAAATTAATTATTTCTTGATTATTATTTGGTTGTGGAATTTTCTCTACTATCATATATTTCTTAGATTCCCGCCTGCGCGGGAATAACAAATTGAATTTATTCTTAAAAAATTCGTTAATCCGTTAATTCGTTAATAAATAATGAAAAATTATAACGAGATCCTTCGTCCCCCGATAATTATCGGGGTCCTCAGGATGACAACCACCTATAAACCTTTGTCTAAAAGATAAATCATCAGCGAAGCGATGCAGGCGATGCCGGTCACAATCCAATAGCGCATCACGACTGTCTCGCTTTTCACGCCACTCAATTGAAAATGGTGGTGGAGTGGCGCGGCTTTGAAAAATTTTCTTTTTTCAAACGACCAGCCCTTTTTAATTCCATAACGGCGATAAAGTAATTGAATTATGTCCGAACCAGTCGTGGCCACCAGCACAATGCCGGCAATGGGCAAAAGCAAAACAGTGTTGGTTAAAAAAGCAATCACGGTCAAAGTTGTAGTCAGCGCAATAATGCCTGTTTCGCCAACATAAAACCTGGCTGGCGGCGCATTGAACCACAAAAACACGGCCAAGGTCCCGGCGACCATGGCACAAAAAGCAGCTAGATCAATTTGCCCGCGCAGAAAAGCAATGACGCCAAAAGTCATAAAAAGCGCGGCGAAAACCCCGCCGGAAAGCCCGTCAATGCCATCAATCACCCCAGAAGAAAAAACCGCCATCATGGTAATTACAAAAAGAGGAATATAAAAACCATTAATATAGAAATCGCCAAAAAACGGCACGTGAATGGTGTCCCAACCAAGTTTGAAATGAAACCACAAGCCACCAATTAAACCAATCACCGCCACCACTAAAATTCGTTTGCTTAAAGTCATGCCGCCGGCAAGATATTGGCCGGTGCCGCGGGCAGTCAAAATATCGTCAAGCAAACCAATAAAACCGGCCACCACTAAAGTGAACAACGGTAGCCAGGTTTCAGTGCGCGAGAGAAAATTTAAACGACTGGCCAAACCGTCAAAAAAATTATTGATTAAAAAAATAGCCACGGCCAAAACGGCAATGGTCACCCAAATTAAAAGTCCGCCGCCGCGCGGAGTTTTGACAAGATGATCTTTCTCGATTTTTTTCAGCGTGACAATGGGGTGGCCATCGGCGGTGAATTGGCGCGGTTCGCGCCACATTTTCCACTTCACCAGTTTACGCGCTAAAATCGGCGCCCACCAAAACGCGCCGACAAACGCTAGAAATGTTAGAATGAAAATTTTTGCTACGGACATATTTTTTAGTAATTAGTAATATAAAATTTTGATTATATCATCCCCTACCACCGCCCATAAAATAATCATCGTAATTTTTATATTTCTTCCACTCTCCATCGGCCTTCGAAAATCTAACAGAACTTATTCTCACCGCCTCTTTTGGGTCAATAACATATTCCGCAAATCCTTTTTGTTCAAAAAATTTATTTATTAATTTAATCCTATTTTCATCAGAATCTTCTTTTATTTTTAACAACTCATTCAAGCTCATCTCGTCAAAAGAAACATGCAGACTACCAATAAAAACAGTTATTTTAGGTTTTTTACCCTCTCCTATGGTTTTTGCAATATCCTCTAATTTTTGAGCTATTATCAAATTTCTTAAAGAAAGCACTAATTCGCTAGTCACTTTTTTTTCATCACCATATTTTTCTTCAATATCTAATTTATCTTTGTCGGCCAAAGGATTTAAATAACGATCAGCTAACTCAAAAACTGGATTAGCTGCTTTTGTTAACAAAAATAGTGCTCCGCCAGCAGTAGTAATCTTTCTAAAAAAATCCCTCCTAGTCACTTTATCATTGTTCCTTATTTCCTTAATAAGCGCGGCTAACGACAACCCAAAAGCAATGCCTCTTTTGCCAAGATGTTTTGTCTCGTTTTCTTTCTTTAAAAAATGTTCTTTTATTAGAGAATCGGCTGTTGGTTTAAAAGGAGTATCAATAAAATATATAGGCGTTTCTCGATTTTTTAATTCCACCAAAATATTACCATACTGGATGCTGTCTTCTATCTTCTTTATTAAAATCTCTGGATTATCACGATAATGCCTCGAACCAGTTTCTAAAACCACCATGTCTGGCTTTCCAAGTTCTTCTTTTGTATTTGGCATAACATGAAATGATTTTACAATCCTATATTCAGCATGTTCAGTCTCAACGATCTCAACAGAAAATTCTTGCCTTTCCGCACCCTTTTCTTCTTTGTTTCCTCTATTTTCTAATCTATTTTTCATATTTTTTGATTCCCGCTTGCGCCTGCCTCGCTGAATCAAGACGGGCGAAAATGACATCAATTTTAAATATTTTAACCATTTTACCCGCTTGGTGAAAATGGTCTTTTTCTGTGGATAACCCAATTTGACAGGATTTTAGTAATTATGCTATACTACCCTTAGAACAAGATACTCGGGACAAATCCACCGTATGGGGAGAGTCCTTTACCGGACTACCGAGCCATCTGACCGCCCACGAGCTGGGCGGTTATTTTTTTCTCAAATAAACGAAAAAGTGCTTTGGTTTCTGCTGTTGGTTTATCATAATATGAACGAATCAAGCCAGCCAAAGCATCAACCAAACGCAAACCGGGCGACGATTCATCGTTAAGCATACGCATTTTTTTAACCGAAACCCCCTTATCTCTCAAAACCTTTTTAAATCTCCTTTCATACCATTTTGGCTTCTCTCCATCAATAATTATTTTTGTAATTTTCTTTTCTATAATTAGGTGTTCCAAACAATTTTCAAAGTCCGCCGGTAAATCAACGGGGTTTTCCATCACCGCCACTTTCAAAGTAAAATTTAATTCGCTGGTTCGTCTTAAAAAATCTTTTCTGATTTGCCAGCCACGCTTGGAACCGAAATCTGACCAGTGAAAATTTTCTATCCCCAAATCGCTTTCTATTTTCTTAATTTTCTCTTCCAGGTGTCCAAGGTCGTCCACACAAACATAAACCAAAGCAATCACTGAGTGATCTATACTTTTATGAATTCCTGATTCGTCAATAAAAATTAACATTTTTTTAAATTTTACTAATATTTAATACTCGAATGTTTAATTCTTTACAAAGTTTACTGAATTTTTCTTCATTGCCATCAAAAATATAAAAGAAATCAGAAACATCATCGTCTTTATCTTTATACTCTCTGTCAATCCGATAAGCAAAACCCTTCTCTTCTTCACAAACCAAACCGACAATATTATCCATTTCAGCGAAATAATTTTCATCATAAGGATTACTCCTATTTGTTTTTAGAGGAACTTCGATTACTAATTTATTATCTTTGATATAAATTTTGTTTTCCATAATTTTCTGATTCTATATTTTATAAAAAACTAAATTAAAAAACTATAATTTACGGCTGTAAAATATCTTCGGTGCGGCCGTCAATAGAAATGATGACACTTTTAATTGTAGTAAATTGTTTTAAAGTTTCATTAATTTGAGCGCGAATGGCCATCACCCAGCAAGAACCGCCCACGCCTTTTTCCAATTGCTCATCAAAATCAACTTTGGCCACGCCGTTTTCAATGGTCAGTTTTTGAATTTTAATACCGGCATTAAGCGTGGTGGTAAAACCCAAATCTTTTTCCGTCGCTGTCGGGCCTTGTAAAAGTTCCTCCAGAGCCGCGCGGGCGACGGCTTCAGTTTTAACAATTTCCCTTTCCACTGCTATAACTTTACCGCAATCATAATCAGTCGCCGCATCTAATTCGGCATTCTGAAAATACACTTTGACTTTCATTTTTTCCGCGTTGGCTAAATAGGCAACGGGGATTGCTAAACTGTCATCGTTTGCTGGCAGACCCGAAGGATTATCGCGCATTAAAATCAAACGGCCATGGCCAGCTTCACTGGATACATATTTCAGTTCGGCCTGAAAAGGCACAAAATCTTCCGTCATCCAATCGCCCTGCGCCTGCGCCACGCCGGCGCCTAAAATTTGGCCATTAGCATCTATTAATTTCACGGGGAAGGAAGCTTCAAAAAACCAAAAGCCGCGCGCCTCGCCTTTGATGATTAGGGGACTAGAAATAGTTTCACCGGCTCGCGGTTGAGTCACCTTGATTTTATCTTCTTGCGCCAACTGGTTGCCAATATCTTCCACAAAAGTTTGGCTGTCAGCGACACATTGGCGCGGATAACTTTCCAACACTGGATAACCGGCGGTTAAACAGCTGGCAAAATCAGTGACTTTAGGAGCCACATTTTTTTGAGAAACAAAATGCCAATAAACCAAGGTGCCAGCCAGAGCAAAGATTAAAATAAAAAAAAGAATTCTGATTTTAGACATAATTTTTTGATAACAGGATTAAGTAAGTTGATAAATATTTCCGCCGTGGAAACTTCTCCAGGGCCGCTGATTTTTGATTTCACCCAGCACTATTAATTGCACGCCGGGTTTAGCCTCCTTTTTTATTTTAAACCAAAGCCGTGGCAGGATTTTAGGCGTCAAAAAAAGATAAATGATGTCGGCGGATGCCAGATCGGTGGCAAAAAAATTCTGTCTGATAAATTTCACTTTTGATTTTTTCAACCAGGCTTTGAGACGGCCCAGCCAGCAATGGAGTGGCGAAATTTCAATGCCGACTAAATGGCCAGCGCCTCTTTTTTCTGCGGCAAAAAGAAAATTACCTAAACCAGCGCCTAAATCATAAATAACTGTTTGGGAATTTATCTCCACTAACTTAAAAATTTCTGGAAAATATTTTTTAGGCGTGGCGACATAGGCAACGCGGATAAAGAAATAAACCACTACGGAATACAAAAAATAAAGGAGTAAAAAGATGTCAAACAACAAGAGTAAAAATATGCTTAAGTTTAAGGTGGTTTTTAACATATTTTTAGTATCTTTATTATAGCAAATAAAAGAGCTGCTGGCAAAAACCAGCAGCTCTCCCTTTTGGCCTGTCCGCTAAACTCTGGGGGAAGGAATCGAACCTTCACTAACCACGTTAACAGCGTGGCGTTTTACCATTAAACTACCCCAGAATTTAACAGGCAGATTAGAACCAAAAAACCGACTTCCCAGCCGGCTTTTATATTTAAAAGATAATATAAATTCCGGCCTACTTTGGGTCGTTATTATTATTGTTATTATTGTTATTATTGATTTTCCACATAGCAAAATAATTTTAGCAAAATTAAAGGAGAAAGTCAATTCCTGCGGGACTTGGGGTCGAACCAAGATTACCTGATTCAGAGTCAGGCGTCCTGCCATTAGACGATCCCGCAACATTCAATTTTTAATTTTCAATTTTCAATATAGCGTAAGTAAAGAAATATAAGTATGCGCAAATTTCATTATAACTTATTTTTATGATAAAAACAAGGGCTTTAAAAAATTGACCCGGAGGGCCAATAATTTAGAAATTAGAAATTGAAAATTAGAAATTACACCCGCAGGTGTCGGCCCATGGCCACAAAAGTAGAAATGATATTTAAAATCGTAATCACCAAAAATTCAAAACCGAAAATGAAGAAGAAATTTTGTAGCAGATATTGCCCGAGGTTAAAATTAATATCGCCAAAAAAGGCAGAAATAGCAGGATTAATAAAGGTCAGCAGGGCAAATAAAATAATCCAAAAAAGCAAACAACCAAAAAGAGCATACAAAATACTCTCCACCAAAAATGGCCCGCGGATAAACCAGTTAGAAGCGCCAACCAGTTTCATAATGCCAATTTCATCGCCATGAACATAAATGCCGACACGGATGGTGTTAAAAACAACCAACAACGAGATTAAAGAAAAAATAATGCTTAAAATCAAACCGATCTGTTTTATTTTCTGGCTGGCGGCTTCAATTTTCTGGATAATCAGTTGATGGTCATCGTAATCTATTTCTTTGGCAAATTCCTGAATTTTAAAATCCTGAATATTTTTTAAAATCAACGGGTAGTGGTTAAGGTCGGCGGCTTTGACAATTAACACCGGACCCAGCGGATTGCCTTCCACTTCCTGCAGCGCTTCTAAAATTAATTCTTCTCGGGCGTGCGTTTCCTTAAATTTTTCCAGCGCGGCTTGGGCAGAGACATAATCCACAGCGACCACATACTGCATTTTAGCAATTTGATCGCGGATCAGAGTCACCTGTTCTTCTTTTGCCTGCGGTTCAAAATAAATGGAAATGTCAATTTTTTCTTTCAGCGCAGCCACAGCCTGGTCAGTAATGACATTAACTAAAACTAAAGTAGTTAAAGATAAAATCGTCAGTAAAATTATAGTGACGGTCACCAAAGACAGCCAGATGTTGCGAAAAAAAGACTGAAAAGCAAATTTGAGAATGCGAGTAAGAGAAAGAAGAAACATAATTTTTAAATGTCAAAGGTCAAATGTCAAAGGCTAAAAGGTTGGCGCGGAGCGCCAATTATTTGAAATTTGGATTTTGGATTTTGAAATTAAAGGATATATTTTCCTCTGGCCTGGTCGGCAACGATGTGACCGTTTTCAATTGTCACCACTCTTTTTTTCAGGGCATTAACTACCTCGCGATTATGACTGACTAATAAAATAGTGGTGCCTAATTCATTAATTTTCAATAAAAGATCAATAATTTCCCGAGTATTGATGGCGTCCAAATTACCGGTGGGCTCATCGGCCACTAAAATTTTAGGCCGGTGCGCCAAAGCGCGGGCAATGGAAACACGCTGCTGTTCGCCGCCGGAAAGCTGATTGGGAAAACGCATGGCCTTTTCTTCCAGGCCGACGATTTTTAAAACCTGATTAACAATTTTTTCAATTTTATTCATGGGCTCGCCGGCCACCTGCAAAGCAAAAGACACGTTTTCCGCCACGGTTTTTTTAGGCAATAATTTATAGTCCTGAAAAACCACGCCGATTTGGCGGCGCAAAAGCGGAATGTGCCGGCCAGGAATGTCAGTGATGTCCCAGCCGCCAACAATAATTTTTCCTTTGGTCGGCCGTTCTTCCGCAATTAAAAGTTTAATCAGGGTGGTTTTACCGGTGCCTGATTGCCCGACTAAAGAGACAAATTCACTGGGCTTGATGTGCAAGTTAACATCAGTGAGCGCCGCGGTCTGCGGCGGATAAATTTTAGAGACATTTTTGAAATGAATCATGAAACTAGTAATCAGTAATCAGTAATCAGTAATCAGGGATACTGGAACTTCAGCCCCTGTTTTCTGATTTCTAATTTCTGATCTCTTTGTTATTGGATTTCTCGATTCACTGCTCCTCTGGTTTTGGAGCCAAACTGACCGTTAACGGGAGTGATGTTATGCTCTTTTTGAAACTTTTTGATGGCCTCGCTGGTTTTACTGAAATAGTTGCCGGTATTCAGACCTTCTTCCAGGTAGCCCTTGGAAATTAAAAATTCCTGCAGGCGTTTGACGTCAAAATTACTTGTTAGCCCATAACTTAAATTTTTTGAAAATTCTGCAGCGGCCAAAAGATTGCTGGAGTTGGGACCGATGTTTTTGGAATTAGCAGAAGCCAGTCGCGCCAAAACTTGAAAAAGACCGCTCCCAGAAGAACCGAGCGCATTAAAAGCGCTGTGGGTTAAATCAACAATTCTGTTGTCAACATACGGGCCGCGCGAAACTACTTTAATTGTAACACATTTTTCCGGTTTATCTAAACGGCAAACTTCAATTTTTGAGCCAATGGGAAAGCGGTTGGAAGCACAATTCCATTTGGAACTGGGCGTGAGCGCGTCCGGATACCAAGAAGCATAAGCTTCAAATTCATTGGGCAAAGCAAAGAGCGCGACCAGGGCATAACGGAAAGGAATCTCGGCGGTCCAGGTGTCTTTTTTTAAATCGCGAACAGTGGGCAGCGGCCGCCAGGCGCTAAGATTTTTATCAAAATAATGGATGACGCGACGCTGCATATTAGTGATTCCGGGAGCTAAGCCGGTCACTAAATCAAATTGGCTGGTGGTGGGCACGGGGTCCAATCTTTTTCTTTCAAAAATTAAAACGGGCGAAGTGGTGTTGGTTTCGTCTGATAAAATGTCAAATTCAAAAACGGGAGAAAATAATTCTCCTTTAATATGATTCTTTTTTTCATTCACCATCGGGCCAGCGGGATAATAAAAAGCGGTCAGTTCGCGCAGAACTATTTGGGCTTCCGTTTGCCATTTTTGCGCGGGGATTTGCAGAGAGTAAATTAAAGTGGGGTCGCTGGTAAAACCGAGAGTCGGCGTGGCCCCACTGAAAATTTCGTCGGCAGTGTAATGATAAATTTGTTCTTTAACTGACCATGAGATAGTTGCTGATTGAGAACTAGCAACGGTTTCTGCCAGACAAAAATTGAAAGAAAAAGAAAATGTCAAAAGTAAAAGAAAAACGAGCTGGGAAATTTTTCTTGACATAAAGATTAAAGTGAGCTATAATTATTTTTACAATTCAAACTCAATTAAACAAGGGGGTAAAAATGTTAATGCCAGAAGATTTCATGGCGGCACGCTACCTAGCAATTTTTTTGATCATACTGGCGGTTGTTCTGGGTGGCAATTTCATCATCACCAAACTGAGGAGGAAAAAACATGGATCTTAATTTTTCGGCACAAGAAATTATTCTTTTTCTCTCCTGGTTTCTGGGCAGCATCGCGGCTCTGATAATCACTCATTGGAGTTTATCCACCATTTTGTTCCATCAACAAGAAAATGGCGATGTTATCTGGATGCCAAGAGCATGGTATAAAGTTTTAATGATTTGGTTCGGTTTAATATCAATTCTATTGATTCTAATAAATTTTAAAGTCAGAGACAACGAGGTTTATCTAAAAATCACACACAAAAAATTTATTCCCACAAATTAACATTATTAACAGCGGGCTGCGGCTCGCTTTTTTATTTTTCACTTAGCCAAGAGTGGGGATCGAACCCACGACCTGCGCGTTACGAATGCGCTGCTCTACCAACTGAGCTATCTTGGCAAAAAGATGAAAAGATGTTGCTCCCGCCTCTTCGGCGGGTCACCGGAGAGGCGACTACCAACTGAGCTACTTCGGCATTCACAGCGGGCGGCGGCCCCGCAATTCTGCGGGGTCTGCGCTCGCTTCGCTCACTACGAGAATCTTATAATATCTTCTACTCTGTTTAACCGCCAGCGCTTTGTCCGAGCGAGTAACGAGAATCGAACTCGTGTCTCTTGCTTGGGAAGCAAGCATACTGCCACTGTACTACACTCGCATTATTTGTACCCGCCTCAGCGGCGGGCTGCCAAAGAGGCAGCTACCATTATACTACGCTCGCAGTATTAAATTTTTAATTTCTAATTTCTAATAATGCACGCCTATTGGCGAAGTGTATAAACCTCCCCCAACCCCCCGCCCGACTTCGCAATGACGAAGTCGTTACGGGCGGGCCTCCTTGGTAAGGAGGGGAGCTTATAATTACTCACTCCCCAAAAATAAATGACCGCCATTTCTGCCAATTAGAACGTTCATCGATTAGGACTGCTGTCTGGCCATTGTCAACGGATTTAACAACAACAACTTTTTCTCCTTCTTTTTGATAATTGAAATCCCGGCGAGCTTGTAATTCCACATATTCCTCAGAACCCAAATAACTTAAAAGTTGGGAAAATTCTTGATTTTGATTAGTTAACTGTTGGGCTTCGCTTTGCAGTTCTTTAATTTTTTCATTGATTTTGGTCTGGCGTTGATGTTCTTTGAAAGAAGCAAAAATTAGAAAACCGATTAATAAAAAACCCAGGGCCAGAAATTTGCCGGAAGAAAAAAACGATGTTCGAGTGGTGGTTTTTTTAAAAATCATGGGAAGAAAAATCAGACCACTAACCAGGCCAGCATACTAATGATAACAAAAAAGGAGACAATGAGCCAGAAGAACCTGATTAACTTCTTTTTTTTGAATTTCATAGATTTTTAATGTCAAAATCCGAATGTCAAATGTCAAATCAATGACTAATGATTAAATGACATCTTTTTTCTTTCTGTTAATGGCGGAAAATATCAAAGTGAGTTCATGGGCCTCTTGCCACAGTTTCCGACAATCTTCTTTTTTGTCGGGATTGGCGACCGCAACCATATGCAACCAGTGCATAGTTTCCTTGACTTCTTTCTTACAAATACCAATTTTATGGATAAAATCTTTTTTTGATTCGGCACAATCGGCCTCCATATAATTAGCACCAACAGATGTAGCAGATTTAATTAACTGGGTTGTTAATGGTTGATTTATATTATTATTGGAAAGTTCTTTTACAAATAAAATTATTGTCTCGCCAAATTTTGATGTTCTTTCCGTCAAATCATAAACTTTTTTGTCATTTGGATTTTGGATTTGATTTGTCATTGGAAATTTGTCATTTGAAATTTAAATTATTTAAACATCAATTATTATCGTTTTAACACCGACAGATATGCTTCCGGCGGAATGTCCACGCGGCCGCGACCCAAAGCTTTCATTTTCTTTTTACCTTTTTTCTGTTTTTCCAAAAGTTTGATTTTGCGTGAAACATCGCCACCATAAAGATAGCCCACCACGTCTTTACGAAAAGGCGCCACACGCGAAGAAGCGATCACTTTGCCGCCTTTTTGTTTGCCCGTATCCTGATAACCAAGCACGGCCTGAATTTTAATTTCAAACATCTGGCGCGGTAAAGTTTCTTTCAAGGCGTCCACGATTTTACGGCCGACTTCATAAGCCGCGTCACGATAAACAATGGTGGCCAAAGAATCCACCATTTCCTCAGCGACCACAATGTCCAGGCGTTCCACTTCACACGGCCGATAACCAAGAAAATCATAATTCAAAGAAGCATAACCGGAAGAAACACTTTTTAATTTGTCATAAAAATCAGTCAGCAGCGAAGCCAACGGCATTTCATAATGCAGATTCAGGCGATTTTCTGAAAGATAAGTAGTGTTAATGTAAGTGCCACGTTTTTCTGACACCAATTGCATAATTCCGCCCAAATATTCTTTGGGAGAAATAATATCCAGACGCACCCAAGGTTCTTCCACAAAAATATTTTGCAGATTGTTGGGCAGTTCTTGCGGCGAGCGAATTATTTTGAAAGAATTTTCTATGCGCCTATCGGCGAATTGACCCCCTCCGCCTGCGGGCGTGCTCCCCCTTGTTAAGGGGGAGATAGCGGCAATTCGGTAGGCAACACTAGGCACGGTTACCATTAGGTCAAGTTTATATTCGCGGCGCAGGCGTTCCTGAATTATTTCCAGATGCAAAAGACCTAAAAAACCGCAACGAAAACCAGGACCGAGCGCGGGCGAATGTTCGGGTTCAAAATTTAAAGCGGCATCGGTCAATTTGATTTTTTCCAAGCCTTCGCGCAAATCTTCAAATTCCACGCCTTCTTTGCAAAAAAAGCCGGCAAAAACCATGGGCTTGATTTCTTTGTAACCCGGCAAAGCCAGCTGCGGAAAAAATTTTTCTTCCTTAAAACGGGCCAGGGTAACGGTGTCGCCCACGCGGCAGGAAATTAGTTCTTTAAAACCAGTGACGATGTAACCGATTTCACCGGCGGCCAAGCTTTCGCTTTTGATTTTCTGCGGTTTGAAATAACCCACTTCCAAAACTTCACTTTCTTTTTTAGTGCCCATTAATAAAATTTTATCACCGCGTTTGACTGTGCCATGGAGCAGGCGCACGTAAGCCACGACGCCGCGATAGTCATCATAAACCGAATCGAAAATCAAAGCTTGCAAGGGTTTTTCACTTTCACCTTGCGGCGCCGGCACGTCTTGAATAATCCGCGCCAGAATTTTTTCCACGTTTTCACCGGTCTTGCCGGAAACTTTTAAAATCTCAAAATCATCAGCCAGCGATTCCTCAATGACCTCCTTGATTTCTTCTTCGGCTTCGGCCACGTTGGCATTAGGCAAATCAATTTTGTTGATGACCGGAATAATTTTTAAGCCCTGCTCCTGCGCCAAATGATAATTGGCCAAAGTTTGCGCCTGCACGCCCTGAGTGGCGTCCACTAATAAAATCGCGCCTTCCACGGCGGCTAAGGAACGGGAAACTTCATAAGTAAAATCTACGTGGCCCGGAGTATCGATGAGATTTAAAATATGTTTTTGACCATGGAGTTCGTAATCCATTCTGACCGGCTGAAGTTTGATGGTGATGCCGCGCTCGCGTTCCAGTTCCATGGTATCCAATAACTGGTTCATCATTTTGCGTTTTTCCACGGTTTTGGTCAATTCCAAAAATCGATCCGCAAGGGTCGATTTGCCGTGATCGATGTGGGCGATGATGCAGAAGTTGCGGATGTTATTCATGAAATTACAAATTACAAATCAAATACAAATATACAAATAGTACAAATATGGTGTTGTGTACAGATAAATTGTAGCTGATTTATAAGGATTTAGCAATTTTGAAAACAAAACACAAAACCCAATTAACAAAACACAAGATTTGTCATTCCGGCGAAAGCCGGAATCCAGAAAAATCGTTCCTGGATCCCGTGTCGCGGCACGGGATGACAAATAGCGAAGGGATTCCTCCGCTTCGGTCGGAATGACAACAATTGCGAGATCCCTCCGCTCTCCCGATAGCGCTTCGCTTATCGGGATCGGTCGGGATAAACTACCAAAAAACAAAAAATCCCGCTTTAACGGGATCTTTTTTCTCACCACTTACTGGCGCAAGAAGCCAGAGTTCAAAATTAATGTTTTTTGAGAAGAGAGATTTTTGTTTTTCCCAAGGCGACGGGCTCCCGAAGGAACCGTATCGGTGTTTTGGGTTTTTAATCCTAAACTCGTTTTTTGTTTTCTTGCGCCTGTAGATGGCGAGAAATTTATCCACAAAAAAAGTATAGCATACTATCCCCTCCTTAAGAAGGAGAGGCGAGGGGAGGTAAATTCGCCGATAGGCGCATATGATTGAAAAAAATAAAATTTACTGAATTTGTATTCGCCTATCGGCGAGTTGACCCCCTCTTGGTCTCCGCCTTCTTAAGGGGGGAGTAAAAAATTAAAAATAAAAAAAGCGGCCAAGAGTGATGAACTCTCGGTCGCGGTGAAAAAAGTAGGGATTGGTGCCTAATATCTTGGGATTAGGGAGGTGATCAAAAAAATCAGATGACACAGAACACCAAACCCGTAACCAACACATTGCGTTAAACACTCAGAGCCGAGCCGAATAACGCCGGCAGTTGGTTCATATTGGGTTTTGGAGAAACACCGAATTGGTAATTTCCCCGCTAGTTGATTTAGCTTTCTGCCCAACTACCCTCACCTTAATTTTCAGCCGCCAATTGGCGGAAAAAATTAGGGTGAGGAGCGAGCCGAAATTGATGTTCGACTCGCGTGAGGATGTTTATTCTGAAAGATAATAGAATTTGAAACCAGAGACAGCTCTGAAACCGAGTTGAATAAATGTATTAATTGCCGCTTCATTCCCCAGGATGTTTATCTCTCTAATTTTTAGAGTCCGGGGACATTGTTTCCGAAGCTCCTGCGTGATTTTCCACAGTTCACGAACTTGCTTCGTCACTTTTGACGATGGCGGGCTTTTAACAAAAGCCTGAATGGAGAGGAAGGGCATTCTACACCGCTTTCTCACCCAGCTGATGTAAACTTCCACCTCGGCACTGTTGATCTGTTCAATCTTGAATACAAATCGAGAAAAAATCTCTACGGGAATTCTTCCGTGATCTTTGGTTATGCTGTGAGCCATGACGACCTCCAATTTTTTGCGGTTTTGGTTTTTGATTTTTGTTTGTGAATTTTTCGCGGAACTGGAGATTAGCAATTGATGTTTCTAGAGAAAAAACACCAAACACCATGAAGATTATTAGAACCCCGCACCGTTTAACTGCCTGTCGCTCTCGCGACTAGCGCAAGGCAACGAGGAATAAAGAAAGATAAAAATATGAATTATAATCCTTCCGATTATGTCCTTCAGAGCAGTTAAAAGGTACGGGGGAGCATGGCTTTAAGCGCCAACCTAATATCTAAAAGATTTTTGGCTGGCAAACGAATTCGGCAAAGGAGAAAATTCAGGTCGCCCCAAATTTTTCCTCTGGGAAATCGCTGGCTAATCTCCATTTCTGCGACGACTACCCCCTCCAAACCTCCCCCTTATTAAGGGGGAGAGCTTTGAGCTCCCCTCCTTTATAAGTTTACCCGCCGAAGTGGCGGGGAGGGGGTTGGGGGAGGTAATCAATAAAAATATTTTTTAATGAACGTTTTCCCAATCTCTGTGTTTATCATTTGTCCGCGGTTTTCCGCGTGGTATTCCGCGGCTTTCCGCGTTTTGATAAACCCATAGATTGAGGGCCGAAGCAATGATGTAATGCCGCTTCGGCCGATGACGCTACTTCAAAGGTTCCAGCGGTGAGAAGCCGGCTCCATGATGTGCCACGCGAAGATCCTCGCGCAGACCACGAAGCTCAGAGCGGATATCAACCGATGCCTTAAGCAGGTCTTTGTGCCAGTTTACTAAAATCCGCAGCACCATTTTGTAGATACAAAAATTCAGCCCCGCGAACGCAAGAACGGCCGCTAAAACCATGATAAACTCTGACATCTTCCCCTCCATTTTTTTAATGAACGTTTTCCGACCGCGAAACGGCCGGGGAAATTGTGACCACCGAGGGAGTCGAACCCCTCTGCCCCTTTTCCGTCTGGCGGACGGCGCAGGAACCGCTTCCTAAACCGTGAGTGTTCCCCACGGTCGGCCGGTGGTCAATTTTCTCTTCTGAACCCCGAAACAAGTTCGGAACTCGGAAAAGTGGAGGAAGAAAATCTTTGATCGCTGTAAGCGAGAAGATTTCTTCCTCCCATGTTTGGTTTTGTCCGCGTTCTTGATGTCGCTCCTAGGCGCTGGTGGCTTCGGGACTAAAAAGAACGGGGGCAGGGCTTTTCTTGCCCGAGAGCCGCCGCGTTACGATTTTCACCGCTGCGAACGGCTTGGTGTTTTTTTCTTTCCGAAAAAACGACTACACTAGAGCACTATCAATCCTTTCAAGCGTATGGCTGCACAGGATCGATGCGATGGTCCACAGGCCGGGCAGAATCCCGGCGTTTTCTCTTGCGGACGAGCCGGAGTGCGCGATTTGTGGCATGCCAAGCCACACACGGTTGGTTCTTTTGGCACAATGTCGCGCACTGTTCCGGCTGTCCGTCCGGACAGGTTTGCTGCAGTTTCGGGCGATCCGGGAAATCGGAGTTTCGTCGGCATTCCTACGGGCTTCACCCGCGGTAGCCTCCACTCCGATTTTTTTAGCTCGGCCGCATCATTATAACGACCCGAGGGAAAGTGCCCACTGCCACGTAGCCACTCGCTGTGGCTTAGCCGCGATACCCGTCCGAGTCCGCCGCTCGCTACACCCCGGGGATTTTTCTCAACGCGAGGGGCGGAAAATCGAATCCGATTTTACCAAATAGCTTGCCCCCCTTACGCGGGAGGACTTTTTCTTCCACTTCCCTGCCGGCTGGCTGGAAGAATTCACCAGTCCGCCCACGCGGGCGGATCAAGGATCAATCTCCCATTGCTCCAAGTCCTCGCACAAGGACCTCCTGACGTTGGGGTTAAGGCAACAATGGTGGCCCTTTTGTTTTTGCCGACGCGGGACCACGACACGTCGGGAATTTTTCCTCCCTTTTTAATGTTATATTATTATCGTCTCTATGGACGAGAGGTTAAGTGTTAAGAAATATTAACACCCAACATCCCGGCCACGATTATTTTTTTCCGTGTTTTTAAGAGACTGAAATAAGGAACCTTGCCGATCGCTACACTGTTTGTGTGTTGATCGGCAAGGATAATGAAATGAATTTTACTTTGACTTGGACTTGGCGGTGTTGTAGAGGGCTATAAAATAGCCCCCCAAAAAACCGCCAGTGACGCTGAAAAAAAACGTAACCTTTGGTGAAAAAAGGAATTCCGCGTTGGGCGATAAAAACCAAAAACAGTTCAACGCCATTGCGACCACGGCACCAAACAAAAAGAGGGTGTGTTTTTCCAACATTTTTTTTGACATTCTCGTCTCCCGCCTTTCGGCTTTAAAGTAAAGTAATTAGCTTTCCTTGTTTCAGTTTCTTAATTGAATTTTGAAGGTTCTTTCCAGTTTCTGCGTAAGTCCGCGTTGCCATCTACGGGATTCCGCGAATCTTTCCGCAATACTTAAGTATAGCACTTAAAAAATTTCTTGTCAAGCCTAATTATCCACACTTTTGTCAAAAAGACAGAATTTTGGCTAAAATTAGCGTAAATAAAAAGGTTGTTTTCCGTTGTTTTTTGGCTAATTAACTCAAATTTTCTAGATTTCCGTTTTCACGGGAATGACATAAAAAATGGAATTGTGGATAAAAAAACTCCCCTCTTTTTCAAGCTTGCTCGCCGAAGTGAAGAGGAGGGGGTTGGGGGTGGTTATTTATTTCGCCGATCCGCCAGGTCGGCGGGCAGGTAGGCGAATCTTTTTCTCCCACCACCCCGGTCCGATGTTACATCGGACCACCTCTCCTCGGGCAGGAGGGGATAAAAAAACTCCCCTCCTTTTCAAGGAGGGGGTTGGGGGTGGTTATGTAATTATTATTTTCTTCCACCACCCTCCTTCCGCCAATCCGACGGGCAGGCAGGCAGGGGAATGTCGTTTTACTTTTCTAAAACCAAACCATAATAACCATCAGTTAATAAATCAAAATTATATTTCACTTTATTATTTTCTGCCTGGGCAGCGCCGGCCACAGCGGCAACTTGATAGTCTGCCGGCAAAATAAATTCGCTACTGAAATCAACCGCATTCATGCCCGGCTGCTTTGCCACTAATAAACTATATTTTTCTTCCGGCGGACGGCCCAATAAAGTCGCCAGCCACAATTTCAGTTTATTCTCATTAGTGGTTTGGCCAAATTTAAACGGCAGCAGATATTTAATGATAGCCGTGCGGGTCTGGCCCGGCGCCACCTGCAGCCAGTTGCCAAAAACAGTTTTATCAAATTCTTCGGAAATACGAGTATTGGTTTTTTCATCCAAAGCAACATTGGTTTCCACGGCCGCCAAAGTTTGATCGGTTGCCAAAGCCTGCGCGGCCTGGCCATACTTGAAGAAATAATCAGGCACAAAATTAAAACCGCTGGCGCTGATTAACTGCGCGCCGCGGGGCACATAAAAACGGGCGTAATCAACATTATTGTCCGCTTCAAAAAGTTTGGTGGGATCGCCCTGATGTTCGCGCGTCAAAGTGACGGTGGCCTGCAAACTACCATCAGCTAAAACTTCTACCTGATGTTTAACGGTATTTTTAATCACACTGTCAGTTTTGCCGCCCGAGATATTGGTGTGCACCACCATTAAATAATCCTGATTAGCCGCGGCGGCTTTGATCTGCCCGCCCCAGCCGAATTGCGCCACGCGGGTTTGCAAAGCCGGGTCGGTAAAATAGAAAAGCAATTTCTTTTCGCTTAAAGCCTGATTTAAATTTAAAATCACGGGCCAGGCACTGCCGGCATTTAAGTTCAGCAAGCGCGTCAGTAAAATCGGCGCCAGATCGCCAATGATAGCTTTGGGCCGATTTTCATTTTTGTCATATTCCAGTTCCACCGCCATTTGCAGCTCGGTGGTAAAATTTTCCGCGGTTAAATTTTTGTCGTATTCTTTCATTTCCACCGGCCCGGTGGTGGCCAATAAATCCGCCACCACTTCATCAGTCAGGGAAATCACGCCATCCACGCTGGAACCGCCATAATTGTTTTCATAAAACCAGATAATTTTCTGTGCGCTGGTCGGCCAATCAGGAAACCAGTTGGCGTTCCAAATCTGCCAGCTAGGTGAAAAAATCTGCAGCGGCTTGGGCGCGGCCACGGCCGTGAGGTTGGAACTTTTCAAATCATAAAGTCCGCCGCCGGGAATGTCCAATTTTTTAATTTTACCACGCTCCACATCCACCAAAGCAAAGGAACCCAGGAAACCGCCAGTTGGCCGCAGTTCGCGCGAATTCTGGAAAACCACCAAATATCTTTTATGGCCTTCGCTGCCGAGCAGTTGATTGCTAAAAATTAAAAAGTCTTTGAGGCGCTGGGCAGTTTGCTGCCAGTTGGCCAGATTATTTTTAACTAAAGATAATTGGGCGCCAACCTGGGCGGGCAAATCTTCAGCAGCCACGCTGTCCAATAAAATCACCGCAGCGCCGATTTTTTGTTCTTCTTTGTTAAAAACCTCCTGCAAGAAAGAAATTTTATCGGTCAGAGTAAACTTTTCATCATTAACGGAAAAAAGATTAAGAGCCTTGGCCAGTTCGGTGGCGGAAGCGGAAATCAATTCGCCGGCTTGTATTAATTTTTTACCTTCTTTAGCTTCGGGCACTAAATTTTTAAGCGTGCTGAAAACAGGGCCGAGATTGGCGATTTGTTGCTGCGCCTGGGCAAAAGAATTATGAGCGCGGCCGAGATTTTGCACGGCTCCAGTTAAATCATTATTTTGAAAATTATTGGCGGCTTGCTGCAAATAGGCCACGGCTTGGGAAGAAACGCCCAAAACATCGCCGCGCACCTGCCGGCTTTTTTCCCAGGTGCGCCAAACAAGAAAAGGCGCGACCAAAACCAAAACCAAAACCAAAAAAGAAAAAAGTGGCCGCAAGGAAAAACGGGCGCGAGTTACGGCCACGGGCACGACCAGACGCCGGTGACTAAATAATGACGCCAAGGCCATGGGCGCCTGCCGCAGATAAACCAAATTGTTTTTAAAAAGTTTGTAAAAAATTTTCGGCAAGAACAATAACAGAAACCATAAACCTTTTAAGGTTCGGTCCACCAAAAAATCCAGCAGGCGGAAAGGAGCGGTGATAATCTGCCAAGTAAAATACAAAAATTTTCCCAACTGAATCAGCGGCCAGTCAAAAAGATAAAAAGTCCAATGGCGCGCAACCATCGGCGCCGGCATGACCAAAACTTTTTCTCCGGCCGGCCGTAAATCTACGCGCAGATTTTTTTTCTTTTTATCTTTTTTCTGCCGTTGTTTGATTAAATTTGTTTCATAAGAATTGGCCGCGGCTTCCACGGGCAATTCAAATTTGGTGGCGGCTGACTGAGACGCACTAACAGTTTTATCTTTTTCCAACTCCCATAAATATTTCACTTCTTGCGCCGGCACAAATGGCGCGGCCACAAAATTTTTATCAACTACTTCCTGATGAAAATTGCCAAAACGCAAATCAACCACATGCGCCGAGAGTTTGTCTTTTTTACTGACTTTGATTTTGGATTTATTTTGCTGGCTAATTTCTTCGCTGGGAAAAAGATAATTTTCCGGCAGCTCAGCGGCTAGGTCTGGTAATTTTATTAATTCTTTAAATTGTTGCCAGGCCATGGTTGGTATTTTCTTGACTTCCTTTTTTATTTCTTTTCCATTTTTAATTTCACCAGCTACCTGACTGATTTTTTCTAAAACAATCTGCGCTGCTGGTTGTTGCTCTTTGACTTCGCAGGCGATCGCTTGAGCTTGCTGAAAATTCACGCGCGGCAAAGCCACGGCCAAAACAAAATTTTTATGCGGGCGGCCGCGCATTTCTTTTTTGGGAGCGTAAGTCAGCACCCATTCTTCCTGCGGCGAAAAATTTTTAGGCGGACGGCCACGCGGGCGCTTGGGAGCAGCACGCAAGGCCAATTCCTCCGGCGTCCATTCTTTTTTAGGCCGGCCACGCGGGCGCTTGACTTGATTTTGCAATGCCAAAATTTCCTCCGGCGAAAGAACTTTGCGCGGACGGCCTCGTTTCCGGTTCGCTACTATCATGGGGTTAGGTAGATTATTTTCTGGCATTTATTTTTAATTTTTATTTTATTTTTTATATATATTTATCTTATATTTTATTTTTCGCTTATTTATCCACAATCTATATCTATATTTATATTTTATCATAAATATATAAAAAATAATAAAAAAATAGCTAAAAAATAGCTAAAAAATGTCAAATTACAAAATCCAAAGGTCAAAAGGTTGGCGCGCAGAGCCAATCATTTAGAAATTTATCGCCAGCTGGCGGATTGGATTTTGACATTAAAAAACAGCACTTTATAAGTGTCGTTTTTACCTAATCCTTAATACTTAATTCTTAATTCTTAAATTACATCTCCGCTAATAATTCTTTTTGAGACAACAACCCGGCTTGGGCGCCAGGCGCGCTGACCACGGAAGCGGAGTTAATCATGGCTGCTTGCAAAGCCAAATTGATATCTTTATTAAAATGATTTAAGGCCCAAACAAAAGTGGAACCGAAAGCATCGCCCACGCCAATGGTATCTTTCTTTTTAATTGTCACCACCGGCTGAAAAAATATTTCCTGATCACGCAGAGCATAAGCGCCATTAATACCGTCAGTAATCACTAAAATTCCCGGGCAATAATTTTTTAATAATAATAAAAGTTTACGCGGATTGGCTACGCCTTTCAACTGTGGTACTAAAAGTTCAATGACTTCGTCTTTATTTAAAATTAAAACATCGGTCAAAGCCAGGTAAGATTTTAATTTTGCCAAACCAGCACGCAATTGCAGATTGCCAGGATTCCAAGCCAAATAACTTTCACTTTTTTGGCGCAGGGCAAAAATTTTGGTCAAAACCGTTAACCAATTTTTGCCCGAGAGCGAAGCGAGATAAACCCAGTCGGGTTTGATTTGCTCCCAAGCGCGGGCATCAATTTTTAAATCTTCATTAGCGCCGCGAAAAGTGAAAAGCACATGATCCTCCCCTGCCGGACTTTTATGCGCCACGATGAAAGAAAGTCCGCTGGCTAATTCGGAAAGAGAAACGTTTTTAACATTAACTTTTTCTTTTTTCAGATTACTGACAATGGCACGACCTGTTAAATCCTGGCCTACGGCAGTAAAAACAGAAACTTTGTTGCCCAGTCGCGCTAAAGAGATGGCAGTGTTAGCCGCTCCCCCGCCAAAAGAAAAATTAACATCGCTGATATTAATTTTGGCGCCAAATTCAAAACCTAACAGTTTTTGTTTGGTCGGATCTTTTTTATTATCAATTAAAACGCCTTCGGGAGAATGGAAAGTAATGTCTTGGGTGGCGCCGCCGATGGTGAGGAAACTTAATTTGGGCATGGGGAAAATAAAGGGTTGTCATTCTGACGACCCACGACATTAGTCGAGGGAGGAAGAATCTCGCTATCTCCCCCTTAAAAAGGGGGAGAAAAAGAGGGGGTAAGTTCGGCGATAGCCGAATCTTATCAGAAATTATATTCGCCTATCGGCGAATTTACCTCTCCTCACCCCTCCTTGTTAAGGAGGGGATAAAAACGAGATTCCTCGTCCCGAATCTCGGGACTCGGAATGACATTACCGCGTGTTTTAGTATTTTACAAAATAATTAATTTTAGCGGCGGCGCGCAGCGCGGCAATTAAAGTGCTGGCTTCGGTGTTCATTTTTTCCTGCTGGATTTGATTTTTAATTTGTTCCTGATAAGTCGCCTCGGCGCCGGCCGGCACAGTAATTTTATTATCAGCAATATACTGTTTTACTTCTTCGTCAGTGACGCCAATTTTATCAGCCACCATTTTTCCCAGTTTCTTGTTGATGAGAACCTGCTTTTCAAAAATTTCCTTGGTCAAACCCTGGGCAGAAAGAGCGGTTTCTAAGGTCGCGCCCTGGGCTTGAATTTGTTCTTCAATTTTTTTAATCTCGGCCGCGACTTCTTCCGCTGTCACCACGACACCTTTTTTATCAGCTTCATCATTAATCAATTTTTCCGTGATTAAAGATTCCAAAGCGTTTTTACCCGAGGCTTTCTCCAGTTCGGCAATCACGGCGTGACGGCTGATGAACGCGCCATTGACCGTGGCGACAATAAACTGGCCTTTAAAAACATAGGCCAAAATTAAAACTAAAACCACTGCTCCAACAATAATTAAAACTTTGGGATTAAAACTAACAGTCAGTTTTCTTTTAGGCTTTTCTGCCCATGACGGCATTTCCACTGGTACTTCCGCCGACGGCGTTAAGGTTTCCTCCAAAGTTACGTTTTCCAAATTTTGTTCATTGTTTTCCATAAAAATATAAATTAGTTAATAAAAATTAGATTGCACTAATAAGGTTAAAAAATACAATTACAAAAATAATGAAATTAAACACTGAATTTAAGATAAATTTATATTGTATTTTTTCTAGTAAAAATTCTGCGTTTTCAATCTCTTCTTCCTCTGATTCTTTTGTTTTTCCCATTTCTTTCAAAATTTCTATTAAATGGGTGGTATTTAATATACTGGTTTTAATTTGACTTTGCCCAAGCTGCGCCCCCGTACCAACAATACTTAAATAAATGAGAATTAAGATAGAAACAATAATAATTTCTGTGGAATCATATATGGAATTATAAATTGCTAAAACAATAAGAATAACTATTATGTTTCTAATAATGTCCCAAATATAACCAGCAATACTTGTGCCAGACCAAACAACGGCGGATCTACGTTTTGTCCGCTCTTTAATTTTTTCTAAAATTGAATCTCCAAAGGTTTCTTCGGTCATATGTTTATTAATTTTTTAGGAATAATTTATTGGAAGTTGACACATTTCGTCTAAAATCTTTCCGAGATTAGAATTACATATTTCTGACGCAGTAATGACGATTTCCGCCTTTTTAGCAAAATGCCCTGTAAATGTATTTCTAGTTTCAATAATCTTTCCAATAATTGTCTCCCCGTGATATTTATTAATTTTATCTTCTAAATAAGGTGTTTGTTTAAATGAAATTACGTCATCGTGTTTATCAAATAAACGACCCACTTCAATAATTAATGCTGTCCATAATGCCCTTTGTGTAATTGTAAGTTCTTTTGATTCTTGAACCATCTCAATATCTTTTTGCATCTTACAAAGTGCTTCAAAATATTCTTTCGCAAATCTTAGTGAAAGTGGTAATAAAATTTCTGGACTTCTTTTTATTAAATTTTCCATCGGGTTGGCTGTGAGACTTGAATTCTCCACCTCGGCGGCGGACAGGGAACCATGATAGCGAGCTTCCCCGCCCCCGCCGTAGGCGGGCAAGTAAGGCGGGTCCGCCTCCAGCGGAAAAGGCCGCTGTCCCAAAGGATCTAAACTGGGAGGAAAGGAATCGAACCTTTATAAACAGCTTCAAAGGCTGCTGTCCTACCGTTAGACGACCTCCCAGCTCAAACCCCTTTTATATTTTGCCGCTGTCCCCGCCTCGCGTCGACTCGCCGCGAGTCGAGGCGGGCTACCATTAGACGATCCCCGAATAATAATTTTAATTTCTAATTTCTAAAATTTTATTCGCCTATCGACGAATTTTCAACCACCCCCTCCGACTGCTGTCGGAGACCCCTCCTTCGAAAGGAGGGGATGTTTTTTATTCCCTTATTACTTATATTACTTATTACTTTATTACTTATTACTCGTCATTCCACCATCACTCCCCCAAAATCTTCCAAGACCTGATTAATCTGTTCGCTGGCGACGGCCTGCTTTTTATCCCGCTCGCGTTTGATTTCGCTCTTTTTTTCCGCCGACAGCAAACCGCATTTAACAATCAAATCTTGAGAAAAAGTTTTTTTCAAAATCTGTTCAAGAATTTCCCGAGATTTGGCTTGTTTAAAACGTTCGCAATAAAAACTGTGTTCAAAACCGATTTCCAAAGTCCGTTCATTTAAAGCTAAGGGGCAGGCAGTTTGCAGAGCCAGGGCAACAGAATGATTAACTTCACGGCCAGTGGCAATCATTTCCTGCCAACGTTCTTTTATTTCTGCCAAATTTAAATTAAAAAGTTCATCTTTTTTTGCGGCTTTTGCTGTAGCAACAGCCGGCGCGGGTGCAGCCGCAACATCACCACTAGCAGCGGCGGCTGGAGGCGGCACTATTTTATCAGCCGCTTCTTTTTTTTTAGCCGGCTGCGATGCGGCAGCCAGAGGCGCAACTTTTTCGGACACAAAAAAATCCGCTTCGGTTGTGCCTTTTTCACAAAGTTCCAGAACGGCCAACTCTAAAGGCAATTGAATTATCTCAGCATTTTTCAACGCAGAATATTTTATCAGAAAAACATTAAGCAGCTGCGTCAAACGAGCCAGATCGGTATTTTTTACCTGCTGATAAATTTCTAAACCACTTTCCTGCCAGGAATCTTCGGCCGCGCCTAATTTAATAAAAATCATGCGGCGGATATATTCAATTAAGTCAGCGGTAAAATGTTCCAGGTCCACGCCTTCATCTACCAAATTATTGATTAAAGCCAAAGCTTCTTTGGTATTTTTAGCCAACAGCAAGACCACCAAACGGCCAACCAGTTCAAAATCAGAACGCGGCAAAATCAGATCGGCATCGGTTTGTTTGATTTCTTTTTTGCCCAAAGCCAGAATTTGGCCTAATAAACCGAGAGCGTCACGGACAAAACCGCCGGTTAAAGAAACAATATTTTTCAACACCGAATCGGCCACGGTGAAACCTTCCTCTTTGACTAAGCGCCGCAAATGATCTTCCAAAACTTTAGCGTCCACTCTTTTAAAATCAAAACGCTGACAACGAGAAATAATAGTTTCCGGCAATTTATGCAGTTCGGTGGTGCATAAAATAAAAAGACAATGTTCCGGCGGCTCTTCCATGGTTTTCAAAAGAGCGTTAAAGGAAGAGGCGGACAACATGTGGACTTCATCAATAATGAAAATTTTATACTGGTCGCGATAAGGCGTGAAACGGACATTGTCAATAATATTATCGCGCACTTTTTCCACCTGGGTGTTGGAAGCAGCGTCGATTTCAATCACGTCCAAGGCTTTGCCTTCTTTAATTTCCTGACAGGAGAGGCATTGGTCGCAGGGTTCAAATTCGCCTTTTTTTCTTTGCTGACAATTAAGCGCTTTGGCTAAAAGGCGCGCCACGGTGGTTTTGCCAATGCCACGTGGCCCAGAAAAAAGATAGGCGTGGGCCAAAGCCCCGCTCTTAATCTCATTTTCCAAAGTAATCTTGATATGATTCTGCCCGATTAAATCAACAAAAAGCTGCGGGCGGTATTTGCGATATAAAGTTAGGGACATTTTTTGTAGTTTATCCCGACCGACCCCGATAAGCGAAGCGCTATCGGGAGAGTGGAGGGATCTCGATAGTAAGTAATTCGTTAATTCGTAATTCGTTAATAAATAATAAATAATTTTTAATGATTGACGAGACCCCTCTTCCGTCAGCTGGCGGAGCGGGGTAAACTATTGGCTATTTTTAATTACATTCTCCAGTGCCGCCCATTCTGCCACGCCGCCTTTGGGCAACAAAATAATCACTTCATCATTGGGTTCACCCTTAAAATAAGTGACGGAAGCGGAAAGTAATTTATAACTTTTGCCGTTTTCCAGCAAGGCACGGTATTCGCCATGTTCGTGATCAAAGACTAAAGTTCCTTTGGTGTGCTCTCTTTCCCGCGGATTGATTTGCTTGTAAATAAAAGTGCCGTCGGGTTTAATGGTGAGCTTTAAAACATCGCCTTCCACCAGTTTGGATTTGGAAGCATAATTGGCGGGAATGGAATATTCTTTGCCATCAGGCCCAATCATATCCTGACCGTTGAAAACACCTTCAATAATCTGCTCGGCGCCCAGCGCGCCGGCTTGCAAAGTTTGATGTAAATTTTCCGGCAGCACACTTTCACCGGTCATTTCAGCTAGCAAAGTATGCGCTTGTTTGAGAGAAAAATCGGCCGTTTCAATTAAATTTTTTAATTCTAAAAGTTTTTTGTTTTTCATATCTTTTTATTTTGGATTTTTATTTTAATTTTGGTTTTTGTTTGGCTTTTTACACTTCGTAGAACTACCTTTATTTTACCTTATTTTGGCTAAAGTTGTCAAAATATGCTATAATGTTCCTAAACTACAGGCTTATGGAATACACCGTTAGCCAATTACTCCTCAAAAATCCGCGCTCTCAAGCCGAAGCAGAAATTTATTTAGCAGAAGACGCGCTGGCTCTCAATTCCAAATTGGGACGTTTTTTTGTGATTTTAGAAATCAACTCGCGCGAAAGAAAAGCGCGCCAGATAGCCGGAGAAATAATCCAGGCGCTGCAGGCGGATTATTACAATTCGCCAACTAGCGATCCAGAAAGTTCTTTGGAAGAGGTTTGTAAAAATTTTAACAGCAATCTGCCGGAATTAGTGGCGCAACCAAAAACCTGGCTGTCTAAATTCAATATCATAATTGGCGCGTTAAAAGAAGAAGAATTAGTATTAATTTCTTTTGGAAAAGTCAAAGCCATGATATTACGCGGCAATAAATTTACGTCGATAATTGATATTGATGAAGATGAAATGGAAGAAAAACCAAAAAAAGAAACTAAGACGCTAAAAATTCTTTCGCATCTGAGCAAAGGCGAAGTGCGAGCGGGTGATGTTTTGCTTTTTTCAAACACCACCCTGTTTGATTATTTTTCCCGGGAAAAAATCAAAAAAACTCTGCAAACTTTAAAGCCGGAACAAGTAGCAGAATATTTTCATAACTTGCTAAGTGAAGATGTTAATCCCGTGGCTTTTGCCGCCCTGTTTTTTAAAATAGAAAAAGAAGCGAATGTGGAAGAAACAATTGAATACAAACGGTTGCGAGAATTTTACGGCACACGCGAATCCATGGATAATCTGATTAATCTGGAAAGAAAAACAAGTAAAATTTTAACTTCTTCTTTTTGGCCTAACCTCAAAGCCGGTTTGGCCAAATTTAAAAAAGTAAGATCAATTCCGCGGGATGTCAGAAATTTAAAATTAGACACTGAAACCAGGCCAGCGCCAGCACGGCTGGCTAAAAAAATACAACCGCAATTAGTCATTGCGCGTTGGACAGAAAAGACGCGCGGCTGGGGAACCAATTTTAAAGATAATTTTAAAAACTTTTTTTCTCGGCTGCATAATTTTTTCCAAAATTTAAACCGGCGTGCTAAAGTGGCGGCGTTGGCCTTAATTATTTTATTAGCTATCTTTGCCTTGAGTTTAGTTTTCGCTGGAGAAATAAAGAAGATAAAAATAGCGGACAAAAATTTTAAGGAACAAATAATCATCATTGAAAATAAACTAACGGATGCGGAAGCGGCTTTAATTTATAAAAATGAAGGACGAACAAAAGAAATTTTAAATGAAGCCACTGTTTTGCTGGCAGGACTGCCCCAAGAAAAAAACAACTGGCAAAAACAAGCAGTGGAATTGGCTGCGCGTTTAGCAAAAACAGAAGCTATTGTTTACCGTCTCAGTCAGGTTACTGCAACCACGATTATCAATTTTCAAAACATCGGTTTAAACCAAATTAAAGATTTAATTGCTTGGGAGAATAATTTAGTGGCCATCGGCGATAATAATGTTTTGTATATTATTGATATAGCTAATAAATCTTATTATCCGCTGGCGGAAGAAAAGATTGATTATCTTAATGGCTATTGGCAGGACAATAACAGTTTAATATTTTTAACAACCGAGAAAAAAATTGTAACTTATAATTTGGCTTCGCAAATTTTCAACCGCAAAAATCTACAGCTAAAAGAAAGTGTCACGGCTTGGTTTCCTTATGGCGAGAAAATCTATACTCTGGAAAATAACGGCTTGATAACTAAAATTTCTGAACCGCTGACAGAAAATCCACGCGCCCAAAAATGGCTTTTAGACGAACCAGCAGTGGCCAGCGGCGCCCAATCATTATTAGTGGACGGCGACATCTGGCTGACCAAAGGAAATAAAATTTTACGCTTTTATCGCGGTCACCAGATTGCCTTTGAAGTCAGTGAATTAAACAAGCCGTTGGGCCAAAAGCTGGAAATCTACACCGAAAGTGATTGGAATGAAATTTTTATTTTAGACAAACAAAATAACCGCCTGATTGTGGCGGCAAAATCGGGTACGGCGGAAAAGCAATATCTGCAGGCTGATTTTGGCTGCAGTGAAAAAATGCGCGTGGCTAATGATCAAAAAACTGTCTGGCTGATAAAAAAGGCGGAGGTGGTGGAAGTAAAACTTTAAAAATTTTGCTCGTGATTTATGATTTCCTTGATGTTGGTTTGAAATTGGTAATGGTAAATTTATTTTTTTGCACCGACCGAATGGCGCGCAAACGGAAAGTGGCCTGGGTGCGATAGCCCGGCCGGCCGGTTTTGTTGCCAACTTTGGCGTAGTTACTGCCTTTCATAAAGATACTTTATCATAATTTCCTACGAATTACGAATTTTACGAATGTACGAATGCTAAAAAATCACCATTTTATTGGTGATTTTTTATTCGAGAATAATTCGATTTAATTCGAGTTAGATTCGAGAAATTACTTTAAAGTCACGGTCGCGCCAGCTTCTTCCAATTTCTTTTTCATGGCTTCGGCATCTTCTTTTTTAACGCCTTCTTTCACCATTTTAGGAGCAGCTTCCACTAAATCTTTGGCTTCTTTTAAGCCCATCTCAGTGAGTTCGCGCACCGCCTTGATGACGCCAATTTTATTAGCGCCAGCATTGGTGAGTTCCACATTAAATTCGGTTTTCTCTTCAGCCGGACCAGCGGCAGCGCCGCCAGCGGCAACCGCGCCCACCATGACCGGAGCAGCGGCCGAAACGCCGAATTTATCTTCCAAGATTTTGACCAGTTCGGACAAATCTAGGACGGACATTTTTTCAATTGTTTCCACGAGAGCTTTAAATTTTTCGGGAACAATAATTTCTTTTTTGTCTTCTGACATAAAATTATACGGATTCACACAGATTGTTTACGGATTTTCACTGATATACAGATTTTCTAGATTTCCACTTTCGTGGGAATGACAGAAAAATTATCTGTGTATTTGCGTGCTATCTGTTTTACATCTGTGAAAATTTGTTAATTATATTATTTATTATTCTTAATCGCATTTAAAGTATTGACTAAACCGCGCAAATTGCCGGCCATAACATTAACGAGACCAGAAACCGGCGCCCTGACGCTACCAATCACTTTAGCAATCAATTCATCTTTGCCCGGCAGTTTTGCTAATTCCATAATTAGCGCGGCACTCACCCACTGTTTATTTAAAATACCGCCGAGAATTTTGAAATCTTCTTTATCTTTGGCAAAGTTGTAAATCAATTTGGCCGATGCCACTTCATCACTGCTGGCGGCCACGCCGATATTGCCGCGGGCATTTTCAATTTCTGCATCGCTAATCTGGCTTTCCGCCAAAGATTTCTGAAGCAAGGTTTTTTTGGCCACTTCATAAGAAACATCATTCTTCTTGGATTCAGCGCGAAGATGATGGTCATCATTGACGGTTAATTTATTAAAAACGCAAAAAACCGCGGAGGTGGAATTAGCCACCTTGTTTTTGACACTATCTAACATTGCTTGTTTTTGTTGTTTGGATTTTGGCATAAAACGAGGAGTGTCATCCCGAGCGAAGTCGAGGGATCTCTTCGCCGTCGTTATCCCCTCCTTAATAAGGAGGGGCGCGGGGAGGTAGATCGCCGATAGGCGTATCTTATTCATCACTTAATTTGAGATATGACATTTTTATAAATAAAAACG
>Ga0233421_10000013_pt1 | contig 95655 bp, 91 predicted proteins | sample Watercolumn_Mata_3_FD_182725 | JGI IMG/M metagenome (GOLD analysis project Ga0233421, IMG submission 182725) | Freshwater microbial communities from Lake Matano, South Sulawesi, Indonesia - Watercolumn_Matano_2014_107_MG | ecosystem: Environmental > Aquatic > Freshwater > Lake | place... | reverse complement strand
GAGCAGAAGCGGCAGCAGGCTCCTTCAGAACTCGGGCCCCTGATTAAAGCCCGGATGAAGGTGGTGTTGGAAAAAATCCTGCCCACCATCAACGACTGGAATGAGCTGGAGCAGAAGCGGCAGCAGGCTCCTTCAGAACTCGGGCCCCTGATTAAAGCCCGGATGAAGGTGGTGTTGGAAAAAATCCTGCCCACCATCAACGACTGGAATGAGCTGGAGCAGAAGCGGCAGCAGGTTCCTTTAGCACTCGAGCCCTTGATTGAAGCCCGGATGAAGGTGGTGCTGGAAGAGATGAAGGAGCCGTCAGGCTGGTTCGTTGAATGTTGTAGTGATGAAAACAAAATACCAGAATGGCTTTTACCGCTCTTTCTGGAAAAAGCAAAAAGTTTTATTCAGTAGTATAGACAAACAAGCCGCTGATTCTTTCAATGAATCAGCGGTATTTTTTATTCTAAAATTAAATTTGGGATAACAATATCTTCCGGATTACTCATAAAATAAGTCCGAACATCCTCCATCATCCGACCCATAATAAATATCGCTAATCTTAGCAGTATTTTTTGTTTACCCAATAAGGGAAATTGAACTATAACATATTCTTGACAAAAATAAGAGAAAGGAGTTAGAATAGAAAGAGAATTAATTTTATGAATATTATGATTGCTTAAAGGAGGAAAGCAAACAATAATGTTCGAAAAAATAACTATGTTAAAACCATTAACAGACCATTTGATTGTTAAGCCCCTGAAGGAAGAAATTACCAAGAGTGGCTTGATTTTGCCAGCCACGGGCCAGGAACGGCCGGAAAAAGGCGAAGTGGTAGCGGTGGGGCCGGGCCGAATTTTAGAGAATGGCAATCTTTTGCCCATGTCATTAAAAGTCGGTGATAAAATTTTATTTAAAAAATATGCGCCGGATGAGATTAAAATTGAGGGCGAAGTTTTTTTGATTTTATCCGAGAGAGAAGTAATTGCGATTATAAATTAATTTATATTTTTATGGCAAAGCAAATAATTTTTAATGAACAGGCTCGTTTGGCTTTAAAAAAGGGCGTGGATCAATTAGCTAACGCGGTTAAAGTGACGCTTGGTCCGAAAGGACGTAACGTAATTTTGGGCGAATCATTTGGTTCGCCAACCGTAACCAAAGACGGCGTGACGGTGGCGAAAAATATTGATTTAGATGATAAATTTGAAAGCATTGGCGCGGAAATGGTGAAAGAGGTGGCCACCAAAACCAATGAAGTCGCCGGCGATGGCACAACCACGGCCACGGTTTTGGCGCAGAGTATTTTGGCGCAAGGAATTAAAAACGTAACGGCCGGAGCTGATCCTTTGGTTTTGAAACGTGGTTTGGAAAAAGGCGTGGCGGCGATTGTCAAAGAATTGAAAGAAAAAATTTCTAAGCCGGTGCAGGGCAAGGAAGACGTGGCGCACGTGGCGGCTATTTCCGCTAACGATCAGGAGATTGGCAATTTGATTGCGGAAGTGATGACAGAAGTGGGCAAGGACGGCGTGGTGACGGTGGAAGAATCGCAGGAGTTTGGTTTGAAAAAAGAAGTGGTGGAAGGCATGCAGATTGACCAGGGCTACGTTTCACCTTATATGATTACGGACACGGCGCGCATGGAAGCGGTGCTGGAAAATCCATATATTTTAGTGACCGATAAAAAGATTTCAGCTTTGGGCGAAATTTTGCCTTTATTGGAAAAAATCGCGCAGAGCGGCAAAAAAGAATTGGTGATTTTTGCCGAGGAAATTCAGGGCGAAGCGCTAACCACTTTAGTTTTGAACAAATTGCGCGGCGTGTTTTATTCTTTGGCAGTGAAGGCGCCGGGCTTTGGCGACCGGAAAAAAGAAATGCTGGCGGATTTGGCAATTTTAACCGGGGCGCGGGTGATTTCGGAAGAAGTGGGTTTGAAATTGGAAAATGTGGAACTAGCGGATTTAGGTTCGGCGCGCAAAATTATTGCCACCAAAGAACAAACAACGTTGGTGGAAGGCAAAGGAGAAGCGGCGGTTATAAATGAAAGAACGGAACAATTAAAGAAACAGTTAGCAGAGATAACTTCAGATTTTGAAAAAGAAAAATTGCAGGAACGGCTGGCCAAACTGGCCGGCGGAGTGGCGGTGCTGAAAGTAGGCGCGGCGACGGAAACAGAAATGAAAGAAAAAAAACATCGGATTGAAGACGCTCTGGCCGCGACAAAGGCGGCGGCGGAAGAAGGCATTGTGGTGGGTGGCGGGGTGGCTTTATTGCGCGCTTTGCCGGTTTTAAACAGTGTGGCGGCGACGGCGGAAGAAAAAGTTGGTTTGGATATTTTGCGCCGCGCATTGGAAGAGCCATTAAAGCAAATTGCTTTGAATGCGGGCAAAGACGGCGCAGTGGTGGTGGAAGAAGTGAAAAGACAGGCGGGCAATTTTGGTTATAATGCGGAAACGGATAATTATGAAGATTTAGTGGGCCAGGGAATTATTGATCCGACGAAAGTCACGCGCACAGCGCTGCAAAATGCTGTTTCTATCGCAGGTTTGATTTTGACTACGGAAGCGGTGGTAGCGGATTTGCCAGAGAAAAAAGAAGACCAACACGAGCATGGCGGCATGCCGGCCATGGATTATTAATAAAAGTGGAAATGAAAAAGCCCTCCGATATCCATCGGAGGGCTTTTATGTTTTTTTATTTTTTTCCCACCGTCAGAATATTATAACCGTTCCACCAGCGCGCTTTTTGCCCGCGGCGAACATAATAATTTTCCAGAATTTGAAAATTGGCGGCGCGGAAAAGCTGGCGCAGTTCGCGGAGCGTGAAGGCATAATAATAAAGCGGAGATTTATTTTGCCAGAGAGTGATGACATCTTTAAAACCTAAGGAATGCAAATCGTTTTTGAGTTGATAATTATGTTTTAATTTATTGTGCCAAATACTTTTTTTGGCGCCTGGTTGCCAGAGGTTCCAGTTAGTCATAATAAGAACGCCATTGGATTTTAAGAGCCGGAATAAATTAGCCATAACTTTTTGGCGGAGTTCAGCCGAGGGCAGATGATGAAAAGAAGCCACCATAAAAATCACATTAAAGCTGTCTTCTGGTAAGTCAGCCAAATTTAAAATATCATGGCAGACAAAGCTTGCTTTGAGTTTATTATTTTTTAATGTTTGGAGATTTTTTTGAGCCTTTTCAATCAAGCGATTGCAATTATCCAGGCCAAGGTAAGAAAGGTTGAATATTTTGGAAAGCGATTTTAGCAAACGACCAGAGCCGCAACCAAGATCTAAAATTTTGGCGCCGGGCTGGACATATTTTTTAATGGCGGCGTCAATTTCGGTCCAACTGGAAAAACGGGAGTCGGCAAAAGAGTCAGCAATTTGCGAGTAAGAATTTTGGGTTAGTTTAATAATTTTGAGGGCGGTGGTAAAAGTCATATAACTTTAAGCGGATTGACGCGGATAATAACGCGGAAGTTACGCGGAAGAGAAAAAGAGATAAGTTTTATATATTAAATTTAGCATAAAAGAAAAAACCCGACAATGAAAAGTGTCGGGTTGTTGACTATCATTTGAGCAAAATAATTTTTTGTCGAGCATTGATAGTGTTGTTGATGCGGAACTGACAAAAATAAGTTCCGCTGGGCAGAGCAGTGGGCCGCCAGGTTAATTTTTGCCAGCCAGCCGACAGTGAGCCAGTAAAAGGATTAGCAATGAGTTGGCCTGTGAGGTCAAAAATGTTTAGTTCCACCGCGCTTTTTTCTGGCAGAAAAAAAGAAAAAGTGGTGGTGGAGTTGAAAGGATTGGGGTAATTGCCAGTTAGTTGAAATTGCGCAGGAAAAAATGTAGCGGTATCAACTGCGGTGCGCGCACTGGTAGAGAAACTGCCGCCATTAGCCCAGGCTGTGAAGTTGCCGGCGCTGTAGCCGCGCAGACGCCAGTAATAAATGTTATTGGGTTTTAAGAATTCGGCAGAGACGGATTTGCTAGCGGCGTTGATTTCATGATGGTGGTAAACTTCTTCGGAAAAATCAGGATCATAAGAGATGACGAGTTCATATTGCAATCCCAAATCTTGCCACTGGAAAAGAACAGGCGGTTCCAGATTAATGGCGCCGGCGTTGGGTTGCCAAAGATCAAGCGTGAGATTGAAAAGGACGAAATCAGCCACAGCTTGTTGGGCATGCTGGGTGGTTTGGCGCAATAACCGGCCTTCGTAATCCAGAGCGAAGAGATAGGGACCGACAACAAGCAGTTGATTAATGGGAAAATCAGCGTAGCAATGAGTGCGACTTAAAGCAGTCACGGTACCGACCAATAATTCATTAGTAGGAAAAGATTCTTTGTTGCTGAGTGGTATAGAATAATCATGGCCGGTGCGGGCGACATAGAAAACGCCGTCGGGGCCGTGAATCAGAGCAGAGGCCTCATTGCAGCCGAGCCGTTGGAAAGTTTGGCTATGGTCAGTAGAATACCATTCGTTGCCGAAAAGATAGGATTGGCCTTGATAAATTTCGGCGGACAGAAATTTGTAGCGTTGATAATTTGACGGATCAAGATAACGCCAAGGGGTGGAACCGATTTTAACGTAATCACCCTGAGCATCAGCTTGATAACCAGAGGCGTAAATTACAGAATCGGGCTGGAGCGGATCCAGCCAGACGCGACTGCCAGCAGTTAAACCATAATCAAGCCATGGTGAGACGGTTTGAGTGGCTGGATTAAAGTTGGTGAGGAACAATCCTTGTTGCCAATCATCCACAGCAGCGCCGACCACGAAATGGCCAGGTTGTGTGGCGGATTTAGCCACGGAGACAGCCAGTGCAGGATGGGTGATAGCCGGACCGAGCCAGGAACAGGCGCCAGTGGAGAGCTGATAAACCACGACTCCGATATCGGTGGCAAAGAAAAGATGATTTTGGCAGTAGTCAAAATCGTGAAGCCAGAATTTTTTTTGACTGATGTTGGCGGGGTTTAAAGAAATTGGCTGCCAACTGGCACCATAATCCGTACTGAAAAAAACTTCTTTGAGATTGGCGTTGGGATTGTAGAACAGGGCATAAATAGCTTCACCGTCGCTGGCGATTTGCCGGATGTTGACAAAAGGCAGCACGTCCCAGGCAGCTGGCAGTTGCGCGCTGAAAGCGAGCAGAGCGATGGCTAACAGACTGACGATTTTTTTCACCTTTCCCTCCTTTGGGGTTTTGTTTTAAAACAGCCGTTTTGTCAGTTAATTATTCTTTCCTCCTTAAGATAAATTATGAAGGTTCGTTAACATTAAAAACCTTACACCCAGCCATATTTTTTGTCAAGGCAGAAAAGAGAATTGATTTTTGAGGAATTATGAGTTATGATGGAAGCATTATGATCTCGCAAAGTTTATCCGCGATTATAAAAAAAATAAATTTAATCTCCACACTAAGCGAGGAGGAAATTTTGGCGAGCAAAAGAAAGTTTGCCAAAAAATTTGGCGAGCGTTTGCCGACCAATGCGGAATTGCTGGCTGGTTATCGCCAGTTGTTACAGCAAAAAAAGATAAAAAGAAGTTTGAAATTGGAACAGCTGTTAAAAAAACGGCAGGTGCGGACTTTGTCTGGCGTGGCGCCGATTGCCGTGCTGACCAAACCTTATCAATGCCCAGGCCAATGTTTGTATTGCCCGAGTGAAAAGAATATGCCGAAAAGTTATTTAAGCAATGAACCAGCGGTGATGCGCGCTGATTTGTGCGACTTTCATCCGTTCAAACAGGTGGCTTTGCGCATGATGGCATTAAAAAATAACGGCCATGATACAGACAAACTGGAATTGATTGTGATGGGCGGAACGTGGGACTATCTGCCGCCAAAATATCGGCTTTGGTATATTTATGCCTGTTTTGTTGCCGCTAATCGGCCGTTAATAAAAATAATTGGAAATCAGAAACCAGAAATTAGAAATCAGAAATTAGGAAGGGAACGAATTTTGATTGATAAAAAAATTAAACTAAAAAATATTAATGAGGTGAATTGGCAAGATTTGGAAAGAGAGCAAAAGAAAAATGAAAAAGCCAAGCACCGCATTGTGGGTTTGACTTTGGAAACGCGGCCGGATTATGTTTCAGAAAAATCGGCTTTGGAAGCGCGGCGATTTGGCGCTACCAGGTTTGAACTGGGCGTGCAAAGTTTGGATGATAAAGTTTTAAAATTGAATAAACGCGGAGCGACAACCGCAGACACAATTCGGGCGACCAAAATTTTACGCGATTTTGGTTTCAAAATTACTTATCACCTGATGCTTAATTTACCTGGCTCCAATCCTAAAAAAGATTATGAAATGTTTTTGGGGCTTTTTAAAAATTCTAATTTTCAGCCTGACCAGATTAAAATTTACCCGACTGTGGTAACGCGTGATACCAAACTTTATAAACTTTGGCGGGCGAAAAAATATCGGCCGTATTCCACGCCAGAATTGAAAAGGTTGCTGGAAAAAATCAAAAAAATAATTCCTTACTACGTTAGGGTAATTAGGGTAATCAGGGATATTCCAGAGGAGTCAATCGCGGCGGGAAATAAAGTGACAAATTTACGCGATCTTTTAAAGGTGAAATGCAAATGTATCAGATGTCGGGAAGTAGGACACGTTAAAAAAAATCAAATATCAAATATCAAAAATCAAAAATATGGTATCCCGCTACGCGAGATGAAATTATATTTAGAAAAGTACAAAGTTAATGGTGGCATAGAATACTTTTTGAGTTACGAATCGCCAAATAGAGAAGTGCTATATGCTTTTTTAAGATTGTTTTTAAAAAATGATAAAAATTCTATTATCCGTGAACTTCACACCTATGGCCAGCTGGTGCCGATTGCAAGTCGAATTAAAACCGCTAGCCAGCATCAGGGCCTGGGGAAAAAATTAATGAATGAGGCGGAAAAATTGGCGCGAAATAATGGTGATAAAAAAATAAGCGTTATCGCCGGCATTGGCGTGCGCGAGTATTATCGCAAATTAGGTTATCGTTTAGAACAAACTTATATGGTAAAAGATTTGTAAAAACCGGCAACAGCGCCGGTTTTTAATAATGGGAAAAAATGATATAATAAAGTTGGCGACAGTGATTTTAAATTGGGAAAGAGAATTTTGTTTTATCTAAATTATGAAAATTTTTTTACCGGAAAAAGAATGGAAAATTTTAAAAAAATTGAATACGCCGGCGAAGATCCAGGATTTTTTAAATGGTTTAAAAATTAATTTTGAAGAAGACGGCGAGACCTGTTTTGCGCCGTTGACGGTTTTAGCGCAGGGCACCTGCCATTGCATTGAAGGCGCGGTGCTGGCCGCGCTGGCTTTACGGGTTAATGGCCAGCCGCCGTTGCTTTTGGATTTGACGGCCAACCAATACGATTTTGACCATACGGTGGCATTGTTTAAAAAATACGGCAAATGGGGCGCGATTTCCAAAACCAATCATGCTATTTTACGTTATCGCGAGCCAATTTATAATTCGCCGCGGGAATTGGCACTGAGTTATTTTCATGAATATTTAGATGATTTTGGCCGGAAAAATTTGCGCAGTTATTCCTTGCCGGTTAATCTAAAGAGGTTTGACCACTTAGGTTGGATGACAACCAAAGAAGAAGTGGATTATATTCCGGAATATTTGGCGGAAGTAAAACATTTTCCGATTTTGCAGCGCAAGCAGATTGCAAATTTGCGCCGGGGCGAAGCGATTGAATTGGAGGCGGCAAAAATTGTGGAATGGAAAGGTTAATAATCTAATAAAATTAATAATATGTTAGAAGAAATAATTATTACCAAGGAAACGAAATTGACAGAGACAAGGCAAAAAATTTCCGCAGCTGGCGTGGAAAAATTTCATGTGCTTTCAGATTTTGACCGCACTTTAACCAAGGCCTGCGCGCCAGATGGCTCGGAAGTGCCGTCTTTGATTTCAGTGCTGCGCGATGAAGGCTATTTGACGCCGGATTATCCGGAGAAAGCCAAGGCGCTTTTTACTTTCTATCATGCCAGGGAAATTGATCCAGTTTTGCCCAAAGAGGAAAAGAAAGCGGCCATGAAAGAATGGTGGACCAAGCATTTTGAACTGCTGATTGCTTCCAGATTAAATAAAAAAGATGTGGCGCGAGCGGTTTTGTCACAGCGAGTGCAGCTGCGCGAGGGCGCCAAAGAATTTTTGGAATTTTTAGAGGCGCGCCAGATTCCCCTGGTGATTATGTCTTCGGGCGGACTGGGCGTGGAATCAATTTCGCTTTATTTAGAAAATCAAAAATGCCTGTTTGAAAACATCAAGATTATTTCTAATGAATTTGTTTGGGACGAAAATGGTTTTGCTTTGGCCATTAAAGAGCCGATCATTCATTCTTTAAGCAAAGAAGAAACCATGCTGAAAGATTTTCCGTTTTTTCAGCAGATTGAACCGCGCTGCAATGTTTTGCTTTTGGGTGACAGCCCGGATGACGTGGGCATGGTGGCCGGCTTTGACTACGAAAATTTATTAAAGGTTGGTTTTTGGAACAAGCCGACTTTGGAAAACGAAGCGGTTTACAAAGAGAACTATGATTTGCTGATAAAAAATGATGGCAGTATGGGACAGATGAATAAAATTTTAAAACAAATGTTTAAATAAAAAACCGGTCAAACTTGGCCGGTTTTTGTTCTTGAAATATATTTTGAGAAATGCTATGCTTAAAATGTAAAAAATAATAATAGGCGCTGGGCTTTGTCAGCCGGGCGCGTATTAAACAAAAATATATGCAAGAACTCATGCAAAATCAAGCATTTATCGTCGTACTTTTGGTCTGGAGTTTAATTTGGAAGGGCCTAGCTCTTTGGCGCACTGCTGGCCGTCGCGATAAAACCTGGTTTGTGATTTTTATGATTCTCAATTTGATCGGTATTCCGGAAATTATTTATTTAATTGTGACGAAGAAGAAAGAAACTAGTAACTAGTAATTGGTAATTAGTAATCAGAAAATAAGAATTGATTTAAGTTAATGGAAAATTATTGTTAAATTGTTAAATAGTTAAATTGTTGGTGGTTTGAAATTTGTGATTTGGAATTTGTAATTTCCCTCCGATTTTATATCGGAGGGCTATGGTGGCCATAGTTTAACGGTAAAACTCCGGGTTGTGGTCCCGGTGTCAAGGGTTCAACTCCCTTTGGCCACCCATAAAAAATATCGCTAATCTTAGCGGTGTTTTTTGTTTTAAGGGAAATTGAATTATGGTAGAAAAATAAATAAAAAGGCGACCCAGTTTTTGACTGAGTCGCTTTTTGATTTTTGTGTTGATTAGAATCCGCGCGAGGCGCCGCCACCGCCAGACATGCCGCCACCAAACCCCCCGGACCCGGAGGAATTATTAGAACCACTATTATCAAAATTATCAGAACTACCAGAATTATGGTCGTCAGAATGACTGTAATAACCATCAGAAACAGGAAAACGATGATGGTTGTGAACGACCTCAAGTAAGTCACGTACATCCATGTATAAACCTTGGACGAAATCGTGTCTTTTTTTTGGTTTTTTTATTTTCGAAATTAATTTCAGTTTATTTTCAATAGCTTCGATTTTTTGTAGTTTTCTTTCATCAAACTGAACATAAGAAAATTTTTTAGCTCGTTTGATTTCTTCTTTTAATGCTTGTGTATATTCGATAGCGTATTTTTTGTAAGAAATATTTTCATTAAGAAAAATAGCCAAGAATATAAAAAAACCAATTAACAATATTCCCATAAGTTTTAAAGTATCTTTTTTCGACCATTCTTGATTTAACGACTTTGGAGAGACCGAAGTTTCCTTATCTTTTTGATAACCTTGATCAATCGCCGTCTGCACACCAAGAAACGTTCCTTTGAGCGCTTCAAACCACTGGCCTTGTTTGTAATACTCAAGATTTTCATCGAGAATATGGCCAGTGGTGCCATCAGTCAGCCATTTTTCCAAATCGTAGCCGACTTCAATGCGAACTTTCCGGCGACCGGGTGCCAAAAGAATCAAAATGCCATTGCTTTTTTCTTTACTCTCGCCAATACCCCAGGTGTTGAAAATATCATTGGCCGCATCTTCAATGTTGCCGTAGCGGTCAAATTGGTCATTGGTGATAAGAGCGGTAACAATCTGTCCTTTGCCGGTTTGTAAATAATTGTGTGCGTTTTCGTTGAACCAGGCTTTTTGTTCCGTCGTTAGCTGATTGGTGTAATCGTAGACGTGAACATAGGGCTGCGCTTTTTCAGGAAACTCGGCAAAGAGTAAGCCCGAAAAAACAAACAGCATAGCGAAAAGCAGACATCCCTTCTTCATGATACATCCTCCTTTGTTTTTGGGTTGGTTAAAGGGCGTTTTTTCTAATCTTTTTGGGTTATTTGGTTATTGTAGCAAATCCACAGATTTTGTCAATGTCGGGACAAAAATGTATTCCGGGTTATTGATAAAATAAGTCCGAACATCCCCCACGATCCGACCTGGGTCTGTGAAAGCTGTTCGTAGCCCCAGGAAAAGACATCTCCCAGTAATGGGAGGTGTTTTTTGATTAGATTAAAAATAAAAAACGCCAGTAAGATAATCTTTACTAGCGTTGCACTTTTAATTTGTTCTGTTTTGAGCATAAAATTTAATTACATCGCATTTGTGTTGGGATGGCATTCGATAATTGTGATTTTCTAAAAGAGCCAAACCAACACAACTATCACAATAATCCCTGTCAGCACATTTGTTGCATTGCGGCATTTCGCGCAAAGTGAATTGATTAAGGATGTTTTTCCGACGCACTAAAATTTCGTCTAAGGATTCGTGTGAAAGATCACCGAGCGGTATTCCAAGATCAAGACAGGGAAAGACGTGCCCATCCGGACTAATAGCGATTTGATCCCTACCAGCGTAACAAACCGTTGAATTATATTTGCAGTCGCGATACTTTTTTTGGACAGGAAATGCATAAATTTTTTCCAAAAAAGGCTTAAATTTTTCTTCCATTTCTTTTCTGGAAAGACGGAATAAAACTTCCTGTCCTTGGCCGCCGCGTTTGGAGGTAAGATAGGGGCTGTAAAACACCTCGGCTCCCGTGGCGATTAGTTTTTCATGAATTTTTTCAATTTCATCAATGTTATGTTTGCCGACCAAGACAGAAAGCGTGACCGGTAGATAGTTTTTTAACATTAAACCGACATTCTCTTTAATTAAATCAAATCGATATAAAGATTTTGTCAGGTCCGAATAGCCGGTGTGGGTTTCATAAATTGATACTTGGATGTCAAAAGGATGAAAACGTGCCAATTTTTCTATCTTTTTTGGCGTTAGCAAAGTTCCGTTTGTTTTGATTTCCAGAACAAACCCCGCTTCCTCAATATCTTCCATTATATCCAACGCATCCGGTCTTGAAAATATCTCACCGCCAGTTAAAAGTAAAAATAAAGCGCCAACTTTTTTCAATTTAGCCAATAACAGAACTATACGTTCTCTTGACATACCTCTTTGTTGAAAATTTTCTAAATAACACCACTGGCAACGTTGGTTGCAAAGATGGGTTAATTCAAAATTAACATTCACTATTTGCCAGTTTTTAATGGCGTAGCCAGATAATTCTTCCAGTGCGTTCTTTTGAGGTGGTAAGGGAGAACGAATTTTTGACACCTTTTTTGGCGGATTGGATAACGAAAGTACGGCCCTTCTTATTTCAGCACAGTCAGCTAAAATTTCTTTTCTATCTTTTGGAAGAAATTTTGTCAAAAAACTATCAGGAATAAGATAATTAGGGTCGTGCAAAAATTGTGAAGCCAAACCAGCCAGAGGGCCTTCCAAAAAAATAGAATGTTTGGTTTTTCTGTCTAAGAGAAACGACACCTCTCCATAATTTCTTACAACCGTTGTCTCCACGGTATCCTCCTTTTATTTTATTGTTATTATTTTTGTCTATAAAATTCCAAACACTCCACCGCCCTACCATCCCAATCGGTTTTCTTAATTTTTTTGATAAGATTTTGAATTTCCTCCTGACTGTTTCTGGTAATAATATAAACAGATGGTAACTGGATGTTTCGTAATTTATCAAACCATCCTTTTACTTTGATTAAATATTCATCAGTATAATATGGCTTTTCATCAGGATGGATTGCTTCTAAAAAAGTTTGATCTTGAAAGGTTTCCATTTCATCTATGATGACGGCATCACCAACTACTTCTGAATTGGGCAACTGATCGCAATTTGGAAAATAGCAGACAGAAAAATTTTTGCTTTGCAAAAAAGGCAAGAGTTCGTTTTCAACAAACCAGCTTTTTCCGGAATCGGTCGATCCGATGAGAAAAAGTGATTTTTTGTTTGTGAGTAAATTAAATATTTTTTCTTTTAGATCCATATTTTTATAAAAATAGGGGGAGTTTATTTTCCTCCCCCCAAACCATCAATACCCCCTACTTGGTTCGGCACGGGACATTGCTGGCCATCTTGCAGCCCGCGCCTGCCTTGGAATGCTTGGACGAGCACATGCGGACATTGCGACCCGTGACAACACGGGTTTTGGTGTACTTGACCACGGCCCTTCACCTCCTTTCGCGGTTTTTTAAGGTTAAATATCAACCTTTATTTTAAGTATACTCTCACTTTATCTTTTGTCAAGGACACATTAGATTGGAAATATTAAAATATTCTGTATTCTGTTGAAAATAAGTTCGCACATCCTCCACAATCCGACCCCATTAAAAACTCCGCTTTGGGCGGGGTTTTTGTTTTTGTGGGCGGGTGTTATAATGAAAATAGAAATTTAAAGGTCGGCTGTTCGCTGAATTAAAATTATTAATCATATGAAAAAAACCTATTTTATTTTTGCTATTATTTTTGTTTTAGCACTGGGCAGTGCGGTTATAGCGGTGAAGGCCAAAGGCGGCCAAAACGATATCTGCGCCACGATTCAATCCGGCACGCTTTTAACTTCCGACGGCCGGACAATCACTACTGGTTATGACGAATGGGGTTATAATTATCAGGCCCGAATGTTTAACGGCACTTATTGCGATGCTTATCGCGATGCGGCCTGGTGCCAGCCCTGGAAGGAAGATAATCTGATGATGAAATGGAACGACGCCTGGCTATCAAACAAAGATTGCAACGGCGATGGTTTGTTGGATCGCCATTTTGGTTTTACTAGTTACATTGGTTCGGGCGCCTGGCTGACAAATCACATGTCAGGTGAATATGAACAGAATGGCGAGATTTGCCAATGGACTTATTTTACCAAGATTGTGGCGGCGCCGGCTGATGCCGTTAAAGTGGCGGGAGTTTGGTACACAGCTGAAGGCGAGGAAATCGGCCCGGTAATTTGGGGTGAATTTGCCACCATTCAAAGTGTTAATAATGATCCCTGCGCTGGTTTAAATGGAATTGAATATTTAAGCCCGGTGGGACCGGGATTGGGAAAATTTTAAAAAATGAAGATAAAACCGTCCCGATGGATGAAGTATAACGGGGCGGTTTTTGTTTTTTGGCGGACATGCTATAATTAAATCAAACAAATATCTTATGTCTAAGAAGAATATTATTTTAATCACGATAGTAATTGTGGCGGCAACCGGATTGCTGATTTGGGGTTGGCAAAAAAACGAAAAGAGCGGCGCGGTGCAAGGTGTGGCCGAGCAGGCAGAGCAGGCGGAAACGATCAAGATTAATTTAGTGATGGAAGGAACAGAGGGTTTGCCAACGAAATGGGAGTTTAAAAAAGAAACAACTTTGATAATGGCTTTGCAGGAAATTAATCAGGTTTATCCGGTTTTAAATTTGCAAACTAAAGATTATGGGGAAATGGGAATTTTGGTTGAACAGATGGCTGGCCAGAAAAATGGCACGGATAATAAATATTGGCAATATTTTGTGAACGGCGCGCAGCCCATGGTCGGGGCGGATAAATATGTGTTGCAAGAAAATGACCAGGTGGAATGGAAATTTGCTAAGTCGGAATTTTAAATTTTGTAGCTTATCCCGAGCGGCTTTTAGGGTTGCTTTGAGCCGAGGGATCTCGTCGTTTATTTTAAATTATTCATTTTTTATTATTCATTAATGAATTACGAATTAACGAATTAATTACGAGATCTCTCCGTTTGTCCCGCAAACGCGGGACTTCGGTCGAGATAAACTACAAAAAACTATGAACAAAAATAAAATTTTTATCATTTTAAGTTTGCTAGGTTTGGGAATGGTGGCGCGGTTGATGCCGCACGCGCCGAATTTTGCGCCGGTGGCGGCCATCGCCATTGCCGCCAGTTTATGTCTGAGTAAAAAATGGGCGGTGATTTTGCCAGTGGCAGCGATGTTACTTTCGGATTTATTGATTGGTTTTTATGAGTGGAGATTAATGGCAGTGGTTTATCTTTCTTTCGGCTTGATTGGAATTTTTAGCTGGTGGCTGAAGAAGGAAGGTAAAATAATCAATGTTATCGCCACCAGTTTAGCGGCTTCGGTTTTTTTCTTTCTGACGACGAATGTGGCGGTTTGGGCGTTGAGCAATTGGTATGCGAAGACCTGGGTCGGTTTGCTGTTTTGTTTAGAAATGGGTTTGCCGTTTTTCCGCAATACTTTAGTTAGTGATTTAGTTTATACAGCGGTTTTATGCGGTGGCATCTTAGCCATCAGAGAGATCAGCAAAAAAAGAAAGTTAGTAAAAATTAATAATTAATTATTTCGGACCAGAAAATTTGGTTTGAAATTTAGAGATATTTTATGCCGAATAGTGCTAAAAGAGCTTATGATAAACAGCAAAAGAAAAAGGCGAAAAAGAAAAAGAAATGCTGCAAACGTAACAATTGTTGTAAATAGTTTTCAAACCCCGAGCAATCGGGGTTTTGCTTTATTTTCACCTGAAAAAATGCTAAGATAAACTTATGAAAAAGTTTATTATCATTGATGCCAATTCCTTGATTCACCGGGCTTTTCACGCCTTGCCGCCTTTGACGACCAAAGACGGGGTGGTGGTTAATGCGGTTTATGGTTTTGCCACCATTTTTTTGAAAGCCCTGAAAGATTTGAAGCCGGATTACGTGGCTTGCTGTTTTGACGTTTCTAAAGATACTTTTCGGCGCGAGGAATTTGCCGAATACAAGGCGCACCGCAAAGAACAGCCGCAAGAACTTTATGATCAGATGGATTTGATAAAAGAAATGCTGGACACTTTTAACATTAAAGTTTATGCCAAAAAAGGTTTTGAAGCTGATGATCTTATTGGCACTTTATCTAAGCGGATGGACGCGGATAACAACGCGGAAATTCGCGGAATTAAAAATATTATTGTCAGTGGGGACTTGGACACACTGCAGTTGATTGACGACAACACCGAAGTTTACACTTTAAAAAAAGGAATTACTGACACGGCGGTTTATAATGAAAAAACCGTTAAAGAGCGTTTTGGTTTTGGCCCAGAAAAAATGGTTGATTACAAAGCGTTGCGGGGCGACCCTTCAGACAACATTCCGGGAGTGAAAGGGATCGGTGAGAAAACGGCATCCGAGCTAATTCAGAAGTTTGGCAGTTTGGAAAAAATTTATGAGTATTTAGACGAACAACAAACAATAGAAAATAAACGAAAGGCGGCTACCTCCCCCAACCCCCTCCCCGCCTTGACTCGGCGAGGCAGGCTTATAAAAGATGGAAGCTTGCTGGCCATAAAACCAGGTGTGGCGGAAAAATTGAAAGAACATAAAAAAGAGGCGTTGCTTTCGCAAAAGCTGGCAAAAATTAAATGCGATGTGGAGATTGATTTTGAATTGGCTGATTGCGCGGTCAAGCCTTTTGACACGCCGCGAGTGGTGGAACTGTTTCAGCAATGGAATTTTACTTCTTTAATTGCCAAAATTCCGCAGGCCGATGAATTGATGTATAAGAAACAGGGGACATTATTTGCCGAAACTGGAAATCAGAAATCAGAAACTGGAAACCAGGAAACAAAACTAAAAAAAGGATACAATTTGATTGATGATGAAGAAAAGTTTGGAAAGTTTATTCAAGAATTGAAAAAGCAAAAAGTGTTTGCGATTGATACGGAAACGGACGGACTTAATCCCTTTGAAAATAAATTGATCGGCATCAGTTTTTCGTGGGAAAGTGGAGAAGCGTACTATCTGCCAGTATCCAGTATCCAGTGTCAAAGTGTCAAAGTTAATAACTTTGATACTGGACGCTCTGACACTTTGAAACTTATCTTAGAAGATTCTGAAATCAAAAAAATCGGTCATAACATGAAATTCGACTACGAAGTGCTGGAAAATTTCGGCATTAAAATGCAGGGCCTGTTTTTTGACACCATGATTGCTTCTTATCTTTTAAACCCCGGCACGCGCCAGCATAATTTGGAAGCCCTGGCTTTTGTGGAACTGGGCTATAAAATGCAGCCGATTACAGACTTAATTGGAGAAGACAAAAAAACGCAGAAAACTTTGACGGAAGTGTCGGTAGAGGCGGTGGCCAATTATTCTTGCGAAGATGTTGATATCACCTGGCGGTTATTTGAAAAATTATCTCAAAAATTAGATGAAGCTTTAATTGAGGGCGTGCTTTTAAAAATTGAAATGCCTTTAGTGCCGGTGTTGGCGGCTATGGAAAAAACTGGCATTAAAATTGATGATAATTTTTTAGTTAAAATGAGCCAGGAACTAGAATTAAGAATCAAGAAGTTAGAATCAAGAATCTATAAATTGGCGGGCAGTGAATTCAATGTGGCCTCACCCAAGCAATTAAAAGAAGTTTTGTTTGAGAAGATGAAAATTTCTACGGCGGGCATTGGCAAAACCAAAACCGGGATTTCCACGGCGGCGGAAGAATTGGAAAAGCTGCGCGGCCGGCATGAAATCATTGATTTAATTATGGAATATCGAGAATTGTCGAAATTGAAAAACACCTATTTGGATCCTTTGCCGACTTTGGCGGATAAAGATGGCCGAGTACACACTTCTTTCAACCAAACCGTGACGGCTACGGGCCGGCTTTCTTCTTCGGAACCGAATTTGCAAAATATTCCCATTCGGGGAGATTTGGGCCAGGAAGTGCGGCGCGCTTTTGTCGCGGACAAAGGTTATAAAATTATGGCGGCGGATTATTCTCAGATCGAACTGCGCATCGTGGCCTCTTTGGCTGATGATAAAAAAATGTTGAAAGCTTTTCGCCAAAAAGAAGATATTCATACGCAAACCGCGGCGGAAATTTTTGGTGAGGATGAAAAAAAGGTGACAGCGGAACAGCGGCGGGCGGCTAAAGTGGTGAATTTTGGCGTGATTTATGGATTGGGGCCGCGTGGGTTGGCGCAGGGCACGGGTTTGAGTTATGAAGAAGCGGCCAATTTTATTGATAAATATTTTGAAGTTTTCGAGGGCGTTAAAATTTATATTGAAAATACGATTGAACTGGCGCGTGAAAACGGTTTTGTGGAAACGCTTTTTGGCCGGCGCCGTTATTTGCCGGAAATTAAAGCCAATCATCCGCAGTTGCGAGCGGCCGCGGAAAGAATGGCGGTGAATCATTGCATTCAGGGCACGGCGGCGGATTTGATAAAATTGGCGATGGTTAAAATTGATGAAAAAATTAAAAAAGATTTTCCAGATGGCGAAGTGAAAATGCTGTTACAGGTTCATGATGAATTGGTTTTTGAAGTGCGCGAGGATTTGGTGGAGAAAGCTAAAAAAATGATTAAAGAAGAAATGGAAAATGTTTATGTCTTGAAAGCGCCGATCGTGGCGGAGGTGGGGGTGGGGGAAAGTTGGGGCGAGGCGAAGTAGAAAGGAATTAAGAATAAAGAATTATGAATTAAGGAAGCGCCCTGACAAATGTCAGGGCGCTAATATTTTTTTTCGCTGACCAGCTTTGCCAGCGAGTCAAGGTGGTAAGAGGTTTTTGTTATTTGACATAAATTATGTTTGTATTATTTTTGGCTGAAATTAGACAAAAAGTAGCCGGAGTTTGACTTATTTATAAATTTATGGTTGACAAGAAAAAATGGTTATGCTAAAATGGAAGTGTCCAAAAGGACGCCCTTGGCCTCGGGGCGAGAGGCAAAAATCTCAATCGGGCATAGAGCCTGAAGGAGGAAAACATGGATCCTGTGAAAGAGTTGGAAGGATTTGACGCCGGACAGCAGCTGGCTGTTATTAAGAAGTTGGGCGGAAAGGAAGTGAAAGACGCCTTGCTCAGCGGCGATGTAACCGTGGAAATCAAGAAGGTTCACAAAAAACTTTTTGACAAACACGGACGACGAATTCCCGAAAACCTGAAGGCAAAAGTTCGCGACGCCGTTCCAGGTTACCGACAACTAGATCAGCCGAAGCTGGACGAGGGAGCTGATTTTGCTAAGCGCATTTTGCGGTTGCATGAGTGTCTGGGTATTGACACCGAAATTACCGCCGAGTGGTTGAAGGCGGAAACTGAACGCCTACTAGCGGTTATTAAGGGCAATGCCCGGATTGCCAATATCTTGAACGGAGTCTATCTGCCGATAGTTCTGCCCAAATTTACCACCGATGGTTTCGGTAACGAACTGAATCTGTATATGGATGGTATCAAAAATAGTTATATCAAAACCTTCAGTGGTCGGTGGTTTGGCAACCATCGTAGAAATAGTTTGGTAAACGGAAAAATTAAAATCGTTGATGAAAGCCGACATTACCAGCTTATTGGTCGGATGAAGCAAGGGCCAGTTATTGGGCTTCATTTTCCCAGTTCTCTGCAGGGTTTTAGCATTCCTGCCAGTCGTGAACAGATGTCAACTTTACCAGAGGGATTTATCCTTTCTGGCATGGATACTCCCATCGCCATAATAATGTATCCTGATGTTTTGGTTCACGGCAATGCGCCCGGTCTGGAGTTAGCCGCTTTCATGTGGGAGAATCACAACCATTATTTTTTTAACTTTTGGGCTTACGATAACTCCCTTGAATTCGGCGGCAGAGACATCGAAGTCCATGACGATGACAGCTATTCGAGTGGTTTGTTATTTCTCGGGTAATGTCAGACTTTAGTACCTTGCTCTTTTTGGCCACTGATCGGGAACTTTGGTTTTTGGTTCTCGGCTGAATTTTTAAACATACGAGGCGTAACAGATGTTGCGCCTCGTTTTTATTTTTTTGACTTCTTTTTCAAAGTTTGCCAAAATAAAGGAGGAAATAATTTGAAAATTTTGATTTTTTATCCACTCCTTTTCAAGTTTATCCGCCTTTGGCGGAGAGGGGCGAAGGATGGTTATTTATTTCGCCAATAGGTGAATCTTTTTCTCCCACCACCCCGGCTCGGCCTAAAGGCACTCGCCACCCCTCCTCGGGCAGGAGGGGATGAAATATGAATAGAAAGATTTTTACCGTTTTTGCTATTATTATCGGGTCAGTCGCTTTAATTGCGGCTGGCTTTTTTGTTGTTGATAAAGTTGCCAACCAAAAAGATCTGACGGATTTTTTGCCGCCGCAAACGGTGGCGTATTTAGAATTGGCGCCAAACGATGTATCGCTTCTAAATTATTTCGTCGCCAATTTTCGCGGCCAGGTGCAACTGACAAAATTTTGGCAGAAAATTAATTTATGGGGCGGCATTGATTCGAAGAAAGCCGCGGGAAAGATTGAAAAGATCGGTTTGGTGATAAGAAAAAAAGATGACGGCGAGTGGCAAAAAGTTTGGTTGGTGAAAGCCAAGAGTAATGACATTGAGGTTTTATTGCCGGCTAATGTTTTTGCCGCTTCTTTGGGGAAAAATATTTTTATTTTTGGACCGGAGATGGTTGAAATTACTGATTTTCAACAAACCCTAGAAACTACGGCTAAGCGTACAATTAAAAATAAGTTTAGCCGCCAGAAATTTTTTAATGTTTATTTAGGAGAAGAATTTTTGACGGCGGCGACAAACGACGACCTCTTCCCAACCCCGCCCTTGTTAAGGGGAGGGGGAAATAATGCGGACATTGAATTACTGCGCCAATTGGCGATTAGTCCGGAGGCGCCGGTGATTTTTGGTTTGCGCAGCGATGGACAAATGATTTTTTTAAGCGCTAACTGGGCGAGCGAAGAACAAAAAGAAGGGCGTGCGTTGGCCGCCAGCGATTATGAATTAATTAAAAATTTACCTTTGAAAAGTTTGAGCTGGGCGTTGGAAACAGCCAGCTTAAAAGAGATGCTGGCACTGATGGAAGAAAAAATGGTAGCCGAAGTGGGCGCGGAAAAAGTGGCGGCACAGAAAAAATTTTGGAGTGAAAAATATAATTTTCGATGGAAGGAATTAATTAATTTTTTTGACTGGCCAATGGTTTGGTGGCAGGAGCAAAAAAGCGAGCCAGAAGATGCTCAATTAGTAGCTTGGCCGACCGGCGTAGCGATTAAAGTGAAAAAGCAAAACAAGATAGCGGAGACTTATCAGCAAATAAAAAATTTTTTGTCGGCGGTGGCGGCTTTTATGGAACCGAGCGTGGAAAAGATAAAATTACCAGACGGCAGCGAAATAAATATTTTAGTGGCTGATCCGGAGAAGGTGAAATGGCAGACGGAAGCTGGCGGTGAATTTTTTAAGAGCTCGGAATTAAGCTGGGCTTTGGCGCAGCGCGGGGAAGAAATTTATTGGACGCGAGAGATTGAGGCGCTAAAGCGAGTTTTAGCAAAGCAGGAAGAAAATGATAAAATTAAAACATGCCCGGATTATAGCGGCGAGGAAGCCATTTATCTTAATGGTCGGGCAACAGACGGCCAGTTGCTTTCTCTTTTTGACGAGATTTTTTTGGTGAGAGAGAGGGAAGGGAAAGAAGTGAATATGAAAGGATGCCTTATTTGGTAAAAATCCTAAATTCCAAATCCTAAATTCTAAAAAATATCAAAATTCAAATATTAAAAATTAAAATTTTTTGAATTTTGTGCATGGAATTTTTTTAGGATTTAGAGTTTAGGATTTGGAATTTTATGAAAGTAATTCTTGATACCAACATTTTAATCAACGCGCTTAATGACAAGAACAGCATGGCCTGGCAGATTTTGGAATTGGCAACCAAAGGCGAGGTGGAATTTTTTGCGTCGCCGAAAATTATTAATGAATATAATTTGGTGATTGACCGCGAGGTGGCGAATGAAGCGGAGAAACAGGAATTAACGGCTTTTATCGCGCGGGTGCATGTGGCGCCGGTGACGCGCCAAGTGCAGGCGGTAAAATTTGATCCGGAAGATGATAAATTTTTAGACATAGCTTTGTCGGTGGGCGCGGAATTTATAATTTCCGCTGACGCGCATTTAGTAGAATTAGGCGAGTATGAAGGAGTCAAAATTTTGAAGCCAGAGGAATTCTGGTATCAATGGCAAAATGAAAGCGATGAAAGTGGAGAAGGAGAATGGAAAAAAATATTTGGAGGATTGTTTAAATAAAATTAGAAACTAGAAATCAGAAATTAGAAAACAGGGCCGAAATTTCCACAGGAAATTTCGGCAAGCCCTGATTACTGATTACTGATTACTGATTACCCATGAAATTAGTTCTTGACATTGAAACTCAAAATTCTTTTCAGGATGTGGGTGGCAAGGCGGATTTGGGTTTGCTGAAAGTTTCCGTGGCGGTGGCTTATTTTTATGGCGATGATAAATTTTACACTTTTACCGAAGCGGAGATGGATCAGCTGGAAAATTTAATCGGGCAGGCAGAAAGTTTGGTGGGTTTTAATATTAGCGGTTTTGATTTGCCGATCCTGCAGCAATACATGAAAACAAATTTATTGAATAAAAAACAGCTGGATATAATGGTGGAATTAGAAAATATTTTGGGGTATAAAGTCAGTTTGCAGGCGGTAACCAAAGCGACTTTAGGCACAGGCAAATTGAGCAGTGGTTTGGAAGCGATTAAAATGTGGCAGGAAGGCCGGCTGGAAGAATTAAAAAATTATTGTCAAGAAGATGTGCGCTTAACCAAAGAGATTTATGAATATGGTATTAGAAATGGATTTGTAAAATTTAATGCTGGTTGGGATGATTATGAGGTGCCGGTAAGGTGGAGAGAGGAAAATTAAAAACCGCTGAAGCGGTTTTTAATTAGAGAAAATAATTTTTTAAGCAAAGAGCGGGTAGCGAGAATCGAACTCGCATCATCAGCTTGGAAAGCTGAGGTAATAACCGTTATACAATACCCGCTAAATTGAGAATTATTTTTTATTTTAAATTAAAAAGTGTAAAGAGTCAAATTTTGCTTTATTTTAAGCAAACTGATATACTAAAAGAGCCATGCTTAAGCAAAATTTACTAACCACAAAACCTCCCCAGATAGAAGAAAAAGGCAGTGGAATTTTAAAACCCATAATCTGGTGGGCAATAATTATGGTTGTGATTTTTTTAGCCGTGGTAATGGTAAAAAATTATTTAGGAACTAAACAGGAAAATGAGGGAAACCAGGGTTTGCCAGCGGGACAGACGGTTCTGAACTCAGCTTTGTGGGAGCAATTAATTTTGTTAGACAATCCTTATTTTGGCGAGCCGACGGCGAAGGTAAAAATTGTGGAGTTTGCTGATTTTACCTGCAGTTCTTGCCGGAGATTATTTCCGGTGTTGCGCAGAATTATGAACGAATACCAGAATCAGATTTTTGTTTCTTTCCATAATTATTTATTGAGTGAGGATTCGGAGTTGAGCGCGGAAGCGGGCTGGTGCGCTGGGGAACAAAATAAATTTTGGCCATTGCATGATTTAATGTTTCAAAACCAGAGCCGACTGAAAGAGGAAACAAAAATAAAAATTTTGGCAATGCAGGCGGGCTTAGATGTGGAAAAATTTGAGAATTGTTTGACTATTAATAAATACAGCGCGCGGGCGCAAAGCGATACGGCCGAGGGAATATTGGCGGGCGTGGCTGGGACACCGACTTTATTTATTAATGGTTATAAATTAACTGGCGCCGGAACAGAAGAGAGTTTGCGGGCGGTGATTGAAAAAATTTTAAATAATAAATAAAATATCTAATACCTAATATCCAATTTCCAATGAAATGTCCAATGCCTAATTTTTAATCATTTGACATTTAATATTTCATTTGGAATTAGAAATTAGTAGTTAGGAATTAAGAGGTAATATGTCTAAAAAATTTATTTTTATTTTTCTATTTTTTTGCTTAATAGGATTAACGTTAGCTGGTTGCAGCCGAGGAAATAATGGCGGCGGCACTGAGGCCGGTTTGATTTTATATACCAGCGACAGCTGCCCGCATTGCGCTAACGTAGAGGAATTTATGGCGGAAAATAAGGTTATAGAAAAATTAAATTTGGTGCGTAAAGAGGTTTCTAAAAATCAAAGCAACGCGGTGGAATTATTGAGCCGAGCGCAAGCGTGCGGTTTGCCCAGCAATAATGTCGGCGTGCCGTTTTTATGGCATGACGGGCAGTGCTTGCTGGGTGATGAAGATATTATTAATTTTTTTAAAACAAAATTATAAATTTTAATTTTATGAAAAGAAAATACATATTTTTATTTTGTTATCTTTTTTTGTTTTGGTGGCTGGCTGCTCCGGCTCAAGCTTTTTGCCCAATTTGCACGGTGGCGGTGGGCGCGGGCGTGGGCTTGTCGCGTTATTTGGGAATTGATGATTTGATTATTGGTCTCTGGGTTGGGGCATTGTGCGTTTCTTTGGTCGGTTGGACTTGGAATTGGCTGAAAGAAAAAAATAAGAATTTTAAAGGGTCATTGTGGCTAACAGCCGGTTTTTGGTATGGCATAATTATTGTGCCGTTCTTTTTGACCGGCGTGATGGGCCACCCCTTGAATAAATTATGGGGAATTGATAAGCTTCTTCTGGGAATTAGTGGTGGCACGATAATTTTTTATTTAAGTCACACTTGGTATCATAGAATAAAGGAAAGAAATAATGGTCATGCCTGGTTTCCATTGCAAAAAGTGGTTTGGCCAGTTGGCGCGCTGCTTTTGGTGAGTTTGATTTTGTATTTTATTATTTGAAATAATGTCATTCCGACCCCGCATTTGCGGGGGAGGAATCTCGCACGAGATCCCTCTCCGCCGGCTGGCGGATCGGGACGACAATCACTCGTTATGCCTGAAATAAACATCCAAAAAATAAATGATTTTATCACCAAAGTTGATAATATGAAAAAAGCCGAAAAGATGGATTTGTCTTCGGATGAAGATTTGTCATTGGCGGTGATGAATTTAGTGAGTATTGAAGAGCATTTCTTTTTTACCGGTGCAAAATTAGATAAACCCGGTTACTTTGATTTATTGCAGGAAGCGCGGGAGATGAGAAAAGATTTGCTCAAAAAATTAGTCAAAGAACCGGAAGGCGAGGTCTGGTGCATTTCCAAACATTTACTGGCGGCGGCGATGCGGTTGATGGAAGTGGGCACCAAGGCGTTGGGCTCGGGCGATAAAAAAACTGCGGAAGATTTATTTAAAAAAGCGTATGAACTTTATTCTTTATTTTGGGGTTTAAATATGAAAGTGGTGCCGGTGGCGGAGATAAAAAAAATTGATGAGCAGGCTTTGAACCGCCATGATGAAGAGAAAAAAGGATTTTTAGGGCGGTTAGGCGAATTAGTAAAAAAAGCAGTGAACTGTTGTTGGGAGTAAATATTAAAAACAAAAGATAAAAGATAAAAAATAAAAGAAATTGATTTTTAAAATAATAAACCCCTCCCAACCCCTGTCTACCGGCAGGCAGGCTCCCCTTAGTAAGGGGAGGAGCTTGCGGAAGATAAAATAAAACCCCTGTCATGATGACAAGGGGTTTTTTGATGTAAAAATTTATTTGCCGGTGCTTTCGGTTAAGAGCGCGGTGAAAGTCATGGCGGATTCGGCACTGGGCGAATCCTGCCATTCTTCCCAATTTTGGCCGCCGTCAGTGGTGATAAGAAATCGGCCATAGCGGTTTACCACCGTGCCACTTTTTTCATCAAAGAAAAAAATAAAAGGAGTTTCATTTATTTTTTTTCCCGAAGGTCGCTGGCGATGCCAATCGATGCCGCCGTTGAGTGTTTTTAAAATTGTACCTCTAGTCGTAATTAGCCAGCCGATCGTTTCATTAATGAAAAAAAGAGCATTGATGTCAAAAGTGTCTAGTGAAGGTCCATGTAATTTGCGCCAAGTATTGCCGCCATTATAGGTTTTTAAAACTGAACCACCGCTACCAGCAACCCAACCGAAGAGTTGATTGAGAAAAAATATGGTTTTAATTCGTCCGCCGTTATAATCTGAGCTGCGTAGAATTATTTCGTGATAATTTTGCGGTCCGTAGATATTTCTGATTAAACAGCCGTTTTTTATCTGCCAATGAAGATTGGGACCGAGCCAGCTGTCCTGGCGCGTTCTGTTCCAGGGATATTTGATTTCTGGCAGGGGTAGCTTTTCTGGTTTTATTTTGGAAACAGATTTTGTTTGGGGTTTGGGTTCAGGGTCATTGGCTGTCAGCGTCTCCAGCTCTTTTAGAGTGAAAGGTTTTTTTGTGGCCATGCCGCCCTCCTTTGTTTAGATTGTGAAAATTTGGTCACTTTTCTATCTTAAGGCAAGTATATTTTTTTGTCAAATTGACAAAAGAGGGGAGTTTGTTAAGATTAAACAAACCGTTCATTTAAAATTTAAAAATAGGGGGTAATCATGAAAAAAATAAAAGAGGCAAAGAAGGTTGTTTTTGTGGCCATGGCAAATTTGCGCCATCTGCGTTTAGTAGAAAAAGTTCTGCGTTCTTTAAATTACGAAGTAGCTGTTTTTTACATGAGCGAAGTTTTGTTTAATAGATTAGAAAATTACCCGCTGCCAGAGCTGATAATTATTGGACAAGAGCTTGATCGCGACATGGGATGTGTTAAATTTTTTCACAAATTAGAGATGTTAAGAATAGTTAAGTCACCACCCATTTTAGTTTTTTGTTATTTTTCAGCTTCAGCAGCTTTGGCTAGAGCTATTGGCAGGGTTGATAAATTTCAGGTCGTCACTGTTAATTTGGAAAGCAGAGGAATCAGCAGAAAAATAGTAAAAAGAGTCGTTCAAAAAATTTTGAAAAATAATGGAACCAATAACGCCGATGATTTAGACAAACAAAAGGAGGGAGAATGAAAAAACTGATTTTAGGTCTCGGACTGTTACTGGCCGCTGCCGGCTGGAGTCAGAATTTGGATGAAAAACCAAAATTTCATTTTGATATTGAACCACCTTCTTATGATTTTTTAAGCTCCGTTGTTATGAAAGTAAATCCTGATTATGTTTGGAATTGCGATAGCCTTGATCCGGTTTTTTGGTTTTTTTTCGATAACGAAAATTCAAAATACTACAAAACAGAGGAAGATGGTTGGATGGTAGGGGCACGATACACAAAAGATAAAAAACGCGTTCTTGTTTTTTGTACCCTAATGACTCTCAAAGACGATACTATACCGATGATCTTAGCTAAACATTTGGTTGACATAAAAAACTGCGATTTTTATTCAAAATTTTTTTGGGAAGAACGCAGCTTTTATGCTATGCAGACGATCAGTACTAACCTTCTAACCCCAGAAATTTTGATTGATTTAATAATCAAGGTCTATACAGAATGTGATTTAGTATTTCCGCAGATTATCAATCTAGTGCCCCCTGAACAGCGAGTCATTCCCAATGATTTGATACAGGCAGAAAACAAAAGAACAATTCAAAAAGCAAGAGAATACTTAATGCGCCAACAGAATTATGATAACTTGCCAGAGGAGGTGCCGGATGAAGATCAAAGCCGGATTTGACGCGCGGCCGGTGGCGGTAGATGAAAAGAAGGTTCAGGCTCCGCCGGCGATTTTACTGGTGGAAAAAGATCCACGAGAGGGAAAATCATTAAAAGAGATTTTGAAGGGAAAAATGGAATGTTTTTTAATCTGGACTGATCAAACTATTTCTTTGGAAAAGAAACTGGAGCGCAATATTCCGTTTAAGGATTTTAATTTGGTCATTTGGGAAATTGATCCGTTTAATTTATCTTTACCTGATTTGTCAATGATTAAAGAATTGCGCCGGCGAGAATTGATTAGGAAAAATACCCCAGTGATTTTTTTTACCAAAGAAATAGAGATATCAAAAACAATTAAAAGAGAAATTTTAAAGATTGGCGGTTCGCTTTTCGTTTTTGAAAAAATATTTCCTCTAGATTTATTTCTGGCCAAAGCCGAAGAGTTTTTAGAACAGGAGGCAAAATGATTCTGATTGTTTCTAATTCCTGGACGCTGGGCGGGCCTGATTTAAAAACCGCTTTTGACATCGCAGGTTTGCGTCAGTCGCGAATAGTTAATTTTGAGAAATTTCGTGACCGCAACTGGCCGCAGGTAACCATGCTGGTGATTGATCAACATTCCGTTAGCGGTTGTCAGCGCATGCTTCTCAAGTATTTAACCCAATGGACAGATGAAGGTAGAATCGGGATTGACAGAAAAATTGTGGTTATTTCCAACCAGCCAGCGCCGAATAAATTAGTTTGCCAATGGCATAAAATTGTTGCCTGGCAGGATTTTAAAAATGCCCATGAGTTGGCAGAAACAGTTAAGCCACTAGAAGAGAAAGATTGCTAAATTGGAGGGAAAATGAGTGAAGAAATGAAAACAATCGCTGTCATTGATCATCAAATTGATATCTGTGGCAGAAGTCCGTTGGTGGATTTTTTGCGGGACAAATGCTGTTATCGTCTTTTTTATGGCCGTAACAACAAAGAGGCCGAAATCATCATTACCAGTGAAGAGATATTTGATCTTTTAGTTGTTAAAGAAGATATTAAGGCCGGCATCAATGCAATCGAAATCATTCAAAAAATGCTTGCCTTGCGTGTGAGAAAAAATACGCCGATCTTGGTTTTGCGGCGCAGGCCAAAGAGGACAGCTGATCTTTTACAGCCACCTTTGCCAGATCAAGCGCATTTACTTTTTTATCCTTTAAAATCAGAGGTGTTGAAAAAGAATCTGGTAAGTCTTCTCAAAAAGCCAGTTTAATCATTGCCGGTCTGGTCATGCCCAGACCGGCTTTTAATTTGGCCTGCTGGCTACTACGAATTACGAATTTTACGAATATATGAATAAATAGTTTTTATCTCCCCCTTAAGAAGGGGGAGACTAAGAGGGGGTCTACTCGCCGATAGGCGAATATAAATTAGATGCGCCTATTGGCGAATTTACCCCTCCTACACCTCCCCTTATTAAGGGGAGGATAAAAAAATGGCGAAATAAATAACCACCTCGGCTCGGCTTATTGCCTCGCCACCCCTCCTTGAAAAGGAGGGGAGCTTCTGCTATTTTGACTTTTCTTTTTAATTTGATAAGATGAGTTAGGAGTTAGTTTTTTTAATTTAACCAAAAAAGGAGGGAGTGATGAGCAAAAAGAAAAAAATTTTGGTGGTGGAGCCAGAAAAAGATTTGAAAGGTATTATTAAACGCATGTTGGAATTTAAATCTGGTTTTGAGGCAACTGCGATTAATGATTATGCAGAAGCAGAAAAAATCATGGCTGACAGCCAGCAGGGAGAATGGAGCGCGGTTTTAATGGAAGTCGGCTATCCTGAACCAAAGGGTTATGAGTTAGCAAAAAAGTGGCGCAAACTTGGCCGACGTATCCCAATTATTTTTATGTTTAACTGCTTGCCAGATTTTTTAGACGAGAAAGCATTGTTAGAAGTGAGCCAAGCCTGCTTATGGAAACCATTACCTTTAAAAAAATTCAGGAAAACAATGAGAGAAGTTATAAAGGTCGGATTTAAGGATTAAAACGAGAAGGGTTTGAGCCACTAATCGCCAAAATATGAAAGTCCGTTTAGTCAAACTAAGCGGACTTTTTTATTTAGCCGCTAAAAGTGGTTTCCTACGAGTTACGAATTTTACGAATATATGAATAAATAGTTTTTATCTCCCCCTTAAGAAGGGGGAGATTAAGAGGGGGTCTACTCGCCGATAGGCGAATATAAATTAGATGCGCCTATTGGCGAATTTACCCCTCCTACACCTCCCCTTATTAAGGGGAGGATAAAAAAATGGCGAAATAAATAACCACCCACGACTTCCTCCCCGCCACTACGGCGGGTAAACTTAAAAAGGAGGGGAGCTTCTGCTATCTTGACTTTTCTTTTTAATTTGGTAAGATAAGTTAGGAGTTATTTCTTTCCCAATTTAACTAAAAGGAGGAACAATGAAGAAAGGTCCGGTGATTTTTGCGGCGCTGGATAATATGGAGCAACGGTTGCTGGTAGAGAAAGCAATTGAACCATTATCAGACAATTTAGAATTTTTTAATGGCGGCAGAAATCTGGTTGAAAATTTGAAGAGTTCAGAAACGATTCCGCGGCTGATAATTATTGGCTGGCAACTATGCCCCAGAATGGATTACCAACAGTTTCAGGATGCGGTAAAAAATTTAACTAATTTGCCGCCGATTTTAATGGTTTCAGGTTCAGTCACTGATGATTTTATGGCTGTGAACAACAACAGAAATCTGCCCATTTACGCTATGGGCTTGAAAGCAGAGGAACTGACGAAGAAAAAAATAAAAGATAAAATCAGAAAAATTTTTCAAAAGGAAAGGCGAAGGATGAAAAAGGAAATTAAAAAACTAACTGAAGGGAGAAAGAAATGATGGGGGAAGAAAAGAAAAAGGTGTTTGTATTGGACAATGCCATGCACCGTCCGGATGCTTTCAGAAAATTTTTTGAAGAGCGAAAGGATTGGTTGACGGCTATTATGCCTGCTGACATGAAACAGACGCTGAATATGAACCAAGAATCAGATATGAAGCGGGTGGTGGAAGAAATCACTGATAGTGGGGACTGTCTAGTCAGGTTGCCGAATTTAATGATTGCTGATGTTAGCAGAAATTCTAATGGTCGAGCTTTTATTGACAAGGTCAGATTAAAATTAGGGCGGGCTATGCCGCCGGTAATTTTTTTGGTGTCCAGGTGCGAAAAGGAAATTTATGAAGAAACCGCGCCGGAATATTATTATTTGGAAAAAAAGGGCAAGGATTTTTTTAATCCAGTAGAGCTGGAAAATTTGCTTTTAAAAATTTTTCCAGGAGGATGAAATGGCTACGTCAGAAAAACCGCGTGGATCGCTACCCGATGAATTAAAAACAAAACAAATCTTGCTTGTTTGTGACGAAAATCAGGAATATTTGCAAATTAAAAAATGGTTGTCCCAGATGGGTTTTGATAATGTTGAACAATTGAACCAAGCTTTTTCACGAATTTATCTTCTTAAGTTTCTTGATGAGCTCCAAGCAAAAGTTAATCCACCAGCAAGAAAACAATTTAATTTGATTATCATCTGCCACACTCACTACATCGACGTTTTTGAAATCATGAGCTGGCTGCGGGGAAAGCAAGCCGCGGAAGATGCGGCCGTGCTTGTGGTCAGTGAGGTAAGCCAAGAAAAGGCGTTGATGGCATTAATTGGGAAAACAAGTATCAATGGTTTTTTAGCTCGGCCGATAAGCTTTGATGTTTTTCAAAAAGAAGTCTTAATGCTTCTTAAAGAACAATATAATTTTTGAATTTTTTCATTACATTTTGCCGCCCTGGGCTTTGCCAGAGCGGTTTTTTTTATTCACCATTATCAATTTGCGTGTTTTTAGCCACGGAGGTAAAATTAATATAAGATTAAATTAAATAATTTTAAATCCTAAATTTTGGAGTGCCCCGACTGCGGTCGGGCCACGAAAATAATAAACCTCACCCCAGTCCTCTCCTTGGTAAGGAGAGGAGGCGACGCAGGTTCATTAAGGGAAAATTTTATGAAAAAATTTATCTCCATTTTTTTATTACTGGCCATATTTTTGATGGCGGATGCGGTTTTGGCCAAAGCAGAGCAGGCTAATCTTCAGGACCAAAACGGGCCAGGGGTTTTGACTGGTTTAAATCAGGAAGTGGAAGAGGAACCGGAAGATAATGATAATGATCAAAACGGCCAGAAAAATCAAAACAACGAGGAAAATAAAGGCCAGAATAATGCCGCGCTGCATCGCAGTGTGGTGGCGGCTTTTGTGCAAAAACTTTTGCAGGTGGCAAATCGAGAGGGTGGAATTGGCGAGCAGGTAAGGCTGATTGCCCAACAACAAAATCAGGGAGCAACTACAACGGCGCAGGTCGTGGAAAAAGTGGAAAAAAGAAATAAAATTAAAACATTTTTGATTGGCACGGATTATAAAAATCTCGGCGCGTTGCGCAGTGAAATGGTGCAAACCAGAAATCGGCTGGAACAATTAACGCAATTGATGGAAAAAGCAAAAACGGAAGCGGATAAACTAGAATTGCAAAATCAAATTCAAGCCATGACGCAGGAGCAGGTTCGGATTGAAAATTTTATCAAAGCGCAAGAAGGCAAGTTTAGTTTGTTTGGGTGGCTGGTGAAATTATTTAACAAGTGAGAAACCTAAAGATGAAAGAAGAAATAAAAAAGCAGTCAAATGACTGCTTTTTACTTTCTTTATTATTAAAAAAAGTTTGTCTCTCATGACTGCTTTTTTATTAAAAAAACTTGTCTCTCAATATTTACGATCGTAAAGATAGAGAGACAAAGAGGGGCGGGGTTTTAGATTTTTTTGGGCAAAAAGTTATCCACTTTTCCACCCTTTGTCAGGGTTGGGGGAGGGTGGTAAAATTAGTCTGTGGTGAAAATGGGTTTGGAAATTTTTTTCTTCTTGATTTGATTTTTAAGCTGAAAATAAGGCGGAGAGGGAGAGAAAAAGATGGTGGATAAGTTAATTATTAAAATAAATAGCTACCTTTCTTTAAAAAAAGGAGGGGAAGAAAACGACGAGATCCCTCGACTCCAAGCGACCCCAGAGGCCGCTCGGGATAAACTACAAAATTATGCCTGAACAAAATTACGCTTACATGTGGAGATGCGCCAAGTGCTTTTGCCATTTCGCCAACATTGCTCAGGTAGAGGGCATGTTAAAAGAGGAAAAGAAATGCCCCAAGTGCAAGTCTTTAAATACTTTGACTTTGACTAGCAAAGAAATTGTGATTACCTGCAAATTATATGACCCGACGACGAATGGTTATGGCGAGACGATATATTTCAGCGATAGCTAAAGAAATCGCGGAATGACGCGGAATACCACGCGGAACTACGCGGAAAGTACACTTAAAATTCATTGAACAACGGGCATACACGTTTTAATTTATAAAACATAAACGCCCCCAATAAAAATGATTTAGCCAATTTTTTGGCACAGTCGTTTTTATTGGGGGTTTTTTATTCCCTCGCCAGAATTTGCTTATTGGATTTTTGATGTCATCCCCGACCTGATCCCCGTTTTTACGGGGACGGATCTAGAGTCGCCTATTGGCGATTTGACCCCCTCTTGATCTCCCCCTTCTTAAGGGGGAGATAATCTAGATTCCCGCCTGCGCGGGAATGACAAACGGAATGACAAAAATTTTTAGCCACGTTAGTGGCGAAGCAAATTCTGAGTGAGGGGCCACTTGGGGGACAAAAGGTCGAACACAACTGCCAACCCCGGCAGTGGAAATGTCCTAAAAGGAGGAACCAAGTGAATGAGAGATAAGTTAATCTCATGAGATTAAATTAAATTGTCAGGCAGGATTTCCAAATAAAATTTTAAAAAGGAATTCGCCTGACCAAAAGGTTAAAAATATATGAAAAAATTAATTGTATTATCCATGGTTTTCGCGATGGCGTTCTCCGTGGTGATGCCGGTAGTGGCATTGACCGAAGGAGATGCCTCATCTGGCTTAACTCGTGGCACTGGTGGTGGTGAACCGCCAGCAATTAAAGTAAAGTGGGAGATGAAAGGAACTGTTGGGGCTGATGATTCAACAAATGCCGGAGCCCAATTCAACGCTCCTGGTACTTGGGGTTCAAACATGACCTATAAGGTTTGTGCTATCGCTACAGACCCAAATGGCGCCGCCGATATTACTGGTGTTTATGCGGATATTTATTATCCAGAAAGAAAAGCCATCCATGATCGCGTGCCATCAACTGATGTCCATAGAGATACTGCCGGTGGTGCACAAGATGTGGGTCAGGGTGGCTGTGGCGCTTTTATTGAGGAAAACACTTTAGTCAAAATGACCAAAGACGCGGGCTATACTTTGTTTTGCAATAACATCAGAAATAACAACGAAAACTTGCCTGTATTCAATGAGGCATATGGCCCTTTTAGTGGTATGACAAGAGCGCAAATGTACAGTGAAATTTGCGCAACAGATGGCGAATTAATGAAAGAAACTGCCTATGTTTATTGCGATACAAAGACCTTGGTTTGGGAAGACCCGGCTGGTTTGTATACCGTTAAGGTTTTTGCCCAGGACCAATCTGGCAACAATAGTCTTATTCTTCAGAATAATTTTGAGTATTTACCTTTGACTAAACTCGCTAAAGACTTTACTAACGTAAGTTATGGCCAGGTTTTACTCAATACTGATAAGAAAATTTCTGGCGATTTGAATTTTGCCGAAAGCACCCCAGATGGGTTTCCAACCATTAGAAATCTTGGCAACACCAGGCTTTGGGTTGGAATCGCCCAAGATGATATGGGTTTAGGTCAGTCAAGCGGCGTCTATAATGTTAAATTTGACGCCAGAGTGGGTAATAATGAAAAGGATTGGAGCCCGAAGTACTATCCATTTAAACTGAAAGGAACTGCTGGTAATCCGGCGCCCGAACAGTATATGCGCCTGGAGGACATCCTTGATTTGTCAGAAACAGAAGAAATTGATTTCTCTATATTGGTTACCAAGTGGCCTGATGTAGCCCCAACTTATAATGGAAATATTTGGTTAAACGTTACTCCTGCTCCTTTCAGAATTTGTCCTGCAAGCTAATTCTTGGAATGGTTTACGGTAGAGGCAAGACATTCTTGCCTCTACAACAAACTTTTTCAGGACTATTTTGTCCACCACATTATCCACAACTTTTACACAAAAAGGTGTTTGACATAGAATTTGAGGGGTTTAAAATGAAGGAGTAAATTTAATTACCCCTCCCAACCCTCCCCCTATAAAGGGGAGGAGCTTGGCAAAATTTTATGAAAAAAATTACTCTTTTAACCGTATTTTTAATGGTCGCGAGTTTTTTAATTGGCCAAAACGCTTTGACTATTGGTCAGATGACAAAGCCTATTGAAATTAAAGATGTTTTAAGGGGTCAGGAAGTCCAAGCAACCCTTAATTTGTTTGGCGAGGAAGATAAAGAAACTGCTTATGATCTAAGCGCCGGAGGTGATATCGCGTCCTGGGCAACATTTTATGCTATAGATAATTTACAAAATCCAATCACCCAAATAAAAATTCCAGCTCAAGGAAAAGTTGACGCCATTGTAAAATTTAAAGTCCCAGAGGATACACCCAACGGTCTTTATGTTGGGCAGGTGATATTAATGACAGCAATTGAGAACGAGAGCAATAAGGAGGGTATTAGTGCTTCTGTGGGTATGAGTGTGGGGCGAGAAGTTTCCATTATCGTGACAGACAAAGAAATTGTTAACTTTGAAACATCAATTATTCCTTTAACTTATGGCGTAAAAAGAGGGGAACCATTACAAATAAAGGTTATTTATGAGAATCGAGGTAACGTAACTGTTAAGCCGGACCTACAGTTAAAAATATTAAAAGACAATAAAGTTATTTTTAATGCGATTTTCCCTTATCCAGAAAATTTTGAACCATTAAAACCACAAGAAAGAAAAGAATTACCAAATTTAATTGAGTGGCAAACAAAAGATCAGGAAAATGATGATTATAGGGCAGAATTAACCATTTTGCTTAAGGGTGAAGTTATAAAAAACGATTTTTTTAGATTTACCATCAGTGATCGCGGTTTTGTTTTGGGTATAAAGTCTATGAATTTGCGCGTCATCTGGCCAATTATTGCCGTGGTTGTAGGAATTGGATTGATTTTGGGAATTGTACTGAAAATTAGAAAGATTGTGAAGAATAGAAAATCACAAACAGATTCCACACAGATGTAAAACAAATTTCCACAGATACACAGATAAAAATTGTTGAATTGTTTTATTGTTTTATTGTTAAAATTGTTTTACTGTTGACCCCCTCCCTCCGATCCGCCAGCTGGCGGATGTCGGAGGACTCCCCCTTATCAAGGGGGAGAGCTCGTATAAGCTCCCCTCCTTTATAAGGAGGCCCGCCCGCAACGACTTCGTCGTAGCGAAGTCGGGCGGGGGGTTGGGGGAGGTAAAAAAATAATGAAAATTTGAGTTCTAGTTTGTGTAGATTTGTGTATATAAATTAATAATAATAACGAGTTCCCCATGCTGGAAGAACTCCTATGCTTGCCAAAATAAAAAAGAATTTAAAGTTAAAGGTTAAAAAAATTACGACCGTTATTAGCACACTGGCCATAGTGGTGAATGTTTTTATGCCGGGTGCTTTTTTAATTCCAGTGCCGGCGGCGTATGCTGATGAACCACAACAGATGTGTTCGGTGCCAATAGATGTGGTTTTAATGTTAGACACTTCTGGCAGTATGGCTGAAGGAGAAAGCCCAAATACTTGTGAGTGGTGGAATTTGGAAACCGTAGGGCCAAGCCAACAATGCGTCAGACACATTGATTATAATAAAACGGAATCCTGGTGTAACACCAAGCACGTGCCACAATGTGATTTACCCATCTTTTATCCGGCTACACCGAAAAAAATTACCGCAGCCAAGGACGCAGCCAATTCTTTTATTGATAATTTAGGCCCAAACGATCAGTCGGCTATTGGCTTTTTCAATACTACTGCCAGTTTGGAAAAATATCTTTCTAATAACCATCAGGCAACAAAAGATACGATTGACGGCTTGGTGCCAAGCGGTTCCACTAATATTGGTGACGCCATTGCTTTAGCTAATACGGAACTGGGTTCGGTGCGTGCTAATCCACAGGCGGTTAAAGCCATAATTCTTTTGACTGATGGTAAGGCGAATAAACCCAACGGCCCCGGCTATAGTGAGTATCCCGCTGACGTGACTTATGCAGAAAATATGGCCGCAGAGGCCGCGGATCCAAGTAAAAATTATAAAATCTTTACTATTGGTTTGGGTGAGGACGACGAAATTAACGAAACTATGTTGCAGAATATCGCCAATATTACCGGTGCAAAATATTATTACGCGCCAGATGGCAACGGCTTGGAAGAGATTTATAATCAAATTGCTCTCGAGGTCTGTCAGTATAGTTCCATTTCTGGCTGCAAATATAACGATGCAAATAAAAACGGTTTAATTGATAGTGGCGAAAATACCATTCCTAATTGGACAGTGACTTTGACTAACGGAGTGGTTGAATTTACTCAGACAACAATTGATGGCTGTTATTCGTTTTCTGGTTTACCACCAGACACTTATACTTTAGGTGAGGAATTACCAAGTGGTGAGGTATGGATAACAACTGCAGAGCCAACAAATCCAATACAAATAGATTGGGACCAACATTTGACTGGAATGAATTTTTTGAATTATCAGCCGATTTGTGGAAACCAATTTATTGATATCGAAACTAATGAAGTATGCGAAAGAGATCAACAAGAAACACGAGAAAATGAACAAACTGGCTACATCGAAACTAGATACTGTAATTATGATTGCTTGGGTTGGTCGGGGTGGATAGGACAAAGTTGCGGCGATGGCGAGATAAATGGCAACGAGCAATGTGATGGCGGTTTGTCGCAAGATGATCCGCATTATGGCGATCCGCGTTATACCTGCTCGGCTACTCAATGTACGATTGTTTTTGCGCCCATTTGTAACGATGGCAATCGTGATGAGCCCGAACAGTGTGAAGGTGATAGCCAACAGAGTTGCCCATTAAATAATGGTTATACTGGCAGTCAGGCATGTAATCAGTGCCAATGGGGAGTTTGCGAATCAATTGGCGAATCTTGCGGCGACGGCACAGTCAATGGCTTGGAGATTTGCGATAACGGCGTTAATAACGGAACCCCGGGTTATTGTAATAATGATTGCTCGGGTTTAACTGGTGCTGTTTGTGGTAATAATATTAGAGAAGGCACCGAACAGTGCGATGGTTCGGCTGGTGTGACCACTGGGTTTCACTGTACACAAACCTGTTCTTTAGAAGAGGACCAAACTGGCTCGGCAATTTGTGGTAATGGCGTTACGGAAACTGGTGAATCCTGTGACGATGGCATCAGTAATGGCACTTATGGTTTCTGTAATAGTGATTGTTCCGGACAAACCGCAGCGATTTGTGGTAATGGTGTGCCAGAAGGCAGCGAGGCCTGCGACAATGGCCAAAGTAATGGCGAACACCAAATTTGTTCGAGTCAGTGTACTTTAAACGCGATTTGTAATAATGGCGTTGATGATGATGGCGATCAGCTGATCGATCAATTAGACCCCGGCTGTCATACTGACGGTGATGTTAATAATTCTCAAAGTTATGATCCAACCGATAACGACGAGACAGATGCTTATACTATAAAGGCCGGTGATATTGTGATTAATGAAATTATGCAGAATCCAAAAAAAGTTTCTGATTTAAACGGTGAGTGGTTTGAGGTCTATAACATCACTAGTCATGATATTGATTTAAATAGTTGTGTAATTGCTGATAGCGGTAGCAATTATCACACAATTGGTAGTGCTTTAGTTGTGCCAGCACACGGCTATGCTGTTTTGGGAAACAATAATAATAAAAGTACAAATGGCGGAGTCGATGTTAATTATAAATATTCTGGTTTTGTGTTAAATAATACCTCAGATGAAATAATTTTGGCTTGTGGTGGAATTGAAATAGACCGAGTAGAATATGATGGTGGACCGAATTTTCCAAACCCTGATGGCAAGTCAATGACTTTAGCGTCTCCTTTTGCCAATAATAATGTCGGTAGCAACTGGTGCATGGCCACTTCGCCTTTTGGTTTGGGCGATAAAGGCACGCCGGGTGCGGCTAATGATCCGTGCGCGGGGATTTGCGCCTCTTCGGTGGCTGGCAAGAAATATAATAATATGGAACAACCTTTAACTGGCTGGACCATCCAATTATATGACAATCAAGACGCTTTTCTAACTTCAACCATGACTAGTGAGACGGGAGATTATTATTTTGGCAATTTATGTTTGGGCAGTTATAAAATAAAAGAAATTTTGCAGACGGGCTGGGCGCAGACTGCGCCAGTTGATAATGGTGGCGCGCATTTAGTTACGATTGAAACAGAAGATACTAATTTAACTGGTTTGGATTTTTGGAATGTCCAATATAGTTCCATTGTTGGTTACAAATATCAAGACGATGATGGCGATGTTTTGACTACCACTGACCAAACAAAAGGTTTGCAAAATTGGACTATTAACTTATTTAAAAATGGCGAGCAGACGGCGATGGCGACAACGACCACTGATGCCGCTGGCCATTTCCAATTTAATAATTTATTGCCGGGCGAATATATTTTGACCGAAATTTTATTGACCGGCTGGACACAACTTGACGCGCCAGCCACCGTGACTTTGAGCGCGGGCACATCTTCTACTGATAATAATTTTATCAATTATTATAGCGGCGGGCAGGGCGGGGAAGAACCGGTTTGTGGTAATAATATTCGTGAAGGCGAAGAAATTTGCGATGGTAGTGATGGCGCGACCGCGGGTTATCACTGCACGCAGCTGTGCACTTTGGAAGCTGATCAAGCTGGCGGTGGCGGAGGTGGTGGTGGCGGTGGTTCAGCGGCTGATGTTTGCGGCGACGGAATTTTGAATGAAAAAACAGAACAGTGCGATGGAATTTATGGCACGCCAGCCGGTTATTTCTGCACGGACAAATGCCAACTGCAAAAAACTGAAATCAGCGCGCCAGAAGAAGAGGGCGGTATTGGCGGCGGGCCGACGGAAGAGACGGGCGGCACAGGCGGCGGACCGGGTGAAATTGGCGGTGGCTTGGCCGTGGTTTCGCCAGTGATAGCGGGCGAAGCAATTAAAGAACCAGAACAGGAAGTGCCGGCAGTGCCAAATGAAATGGTATTGGGAGCAAAAACTGAATGCCCGTTGTGCGGCTGGCCAAGCTGGATGCTGGCGGTGTTGCTTTTGGCGGGCCAGGCAGCGATTTATTATTATATTTTCCGCGCGCGTTTAAACAGCGCCAAAGGCGATGATCAGAAAGCATAAAATATTTTATTAATTTATTAACGGGTTAACGAGTTAACGAGTTAAAAAATTCGTATATTCGTACGATTCGTACATTCGTAGGAAAATATGGATGAACAACAACCACTAATTCAACCAATTGATTCGGCGGGGCAGCCGCCAAGGGAATTCGAAAGGCCGAAAAAAAGAAATTTTTGGGCGCCGGTGGGCTGGCTGGGCATGGGCGTGCTCATTGGTTTGCTAGTTTTTGTTTTGAAGAAAGATTGCGATTTGCAACCGCGCTGGCTGGTTTGGGCATTGCTGATTGATTATACCGCGCTCTTAATTGTCAATTACGTGGAATGGTTTAAAAAAGCGCGCTGGATTTTCGGTTTATTATTGGCTTTGATGCCGATTTTAGCAGCGGTGGCGACCAGCCCCTGGAGTTTTTGGTATTGGGCGCTGGTGGTGATTTTATACTTGTTTACTTTGTTGCAGTATTTTATCAAATCTTTAGATGATAATGCCTGGCCAGTGATTATTCCGGTGATCTTGCTTTTGGTTTTGTTGATTTTCAAAATTCAGCGGTTTACTTGTCTGGGGTAATAAATAACTCGTTAATTTATTAACAAATTAACGGGTTAACGAGTTTTTTTAAAGATAAATAAAAATCTCTTTTTAGAAAGGGGTTTTTATTTTTGGTTGATTTTCGGACTGGAAAGTGCTAAACTTAAAGCATGATAGTCAAGCAAATCAGAGAGGAAAATTTGGCTTTAATTTGGGATCAATTTGTGGCGGAGAACTCTTCGCCATCTTCTTTTTTGCAATCTTTTGTGTGGGCTAAATTTAGAACAGATGGTTTAGGTGAAGAAGTGAAAATGTTGGCTGTTTTTGATGATGACACACGAATGAACACGAATACGAACACGAATGGACACGAATTACTTTTGGCGGTGGCGTTATTTATCAAAAGAAAATTACCAGGCGGGAGATTTTATTTGAATTGTCAGCGCGGACCGGTGTTCAAAACCCAAAACTCCCGCCCGACTCGCTTCGCGACTCGAAGCGGGCGGGCAATTAACAAAACCCAAGAAATAACAGAACTGCTAATCGATGAGATTAAAAAGACGGCAAAGAAAGAAAAGGTTGTTTTCATCAGAATGGCGCCGCCTTACGACAAGAATGATGAATTAGGAATTATGAATTATGGCTGGCAAAGGCCAAAGATTTTAGTTAATTTAATAGAGCCGGTTTCAACTTTGGTGTTGGATTTGACTAAAAGCGAGGCAGAGCTGCTGGCAGCGATGCATCAGAAGACGCGTTATAATATTAAACTGGCGGAAAAGAGAAATGTAGCAATCAGAAACCAGAAACCAGAAAACAGGGATATAGAAAATTTTTATAGATTATTGTGCGAGACTGCTAAAAGAGACAGAATTAATATTTTTAGCAAGGAATATTATACAAAATTAATAAATTATTTTATTAACGAATTACGAATTACGAATTACGAATTACGGGCCACTCTTTTGATCGCTGAATTTGAGGGAAAAATGTTGGCAGCGATTTTGGTAATTGGTTTTGGCGACACGGCCACTTATCTTTATGGTGCTTCGGGCAATGAAGGCCGAGAATTAATGCCTAATTATTTATTGCAATGGTCGGCGATTAAGTGGGCGAAAGAACAGGGTTATAAAAAGTATGATTTTTGGGGAGTCACACAAATGAATTCGCGAATGAGTGCAAATAAATTTGCGAATGACGGTTGGGCGGGAATCACCAGGTTTAAGAGAGGATTTGTGAATGAAAAGACGGGTAAAGAAATAAACTATCTGGGTGTTTATGATTTAGTACTGAGTCAATTCTGGTATAATTTATATCGGATGGGAAAGATGCTGAAGATTTAAGATTTATGATTTAAGATGATGCCCTCATAGTTCAATGGATAGAACACAAGCTTCCGGAGCTTGCGATGTGGGTTCGATTCCTACTGGGGGCAGAAAGTTAATTACTAATTTCTAATATTAAAAATTGAAAATTAAAAATTAAAAATTTTATTTTATGTCCATTACCACGCCTTTCACTAATGGCAGAATTAAAATCCCGGTTAAAAAATTATTTTTGCCCATGCTTTTTCTGCTGGCAGTGGTGGCGGTATTTTTCAAATTTTCTGAATTAAGGGAGATTGGAAGATTGTTTACCCAAACCAAATGGTATTGGCTGGTAGTGGCTTTTGTTTTGCAGGTGCTGACTTCGGTTTTTCAGACCACGGTTTATCTGGATATTTTTAATATTTTGGAAATTAAGGCCTTTAAATTTTGGCAAATGTTTAACGCCACGTTAGCCATGACTTTTCTAAATTATACTATTCCTTCTTTGGGCTTTGCCGGCAATATCCTTTTTATCCGCAATATGCGCCGGCGCGGAGTGAGCGAGGGCACGGCCTTGATGTCGGTGATTATGGAATTCATTTGTTTTTATGCTGCTTTTGCCTTGTTGGTTTTTTTATGTTTTGTTTATTTATTTTTAAAATTGGGTCAGATCGGAGCAACACAAAAGATCGCGGCGGCCAGTTTTATTTTGATTTTGTGTTTGCTGGGCTGGGCAATTTATTTTTTTCTGGGCAACAAAAAACGGGCACGCAAGCGGATGCAGTGGCTGGCGGAAAAAATTGATATGGCGGAAAACGGAGTACGGGAAGAAAAAAGAATTCAGGAACTGCTGACGGATTTTTACGCTGATTTTGACTGGCTGAAGAAAAATAAAAAGACGATGATTAGGCCGACGGCCGTGCAGTTAGTGCGTTTTTTGTTTGAAGGCTTCACTATTTTTTTCATTTTTTTGGCTTTTGGCAAACTAACGCCAATTGGTTTGGGCGTGGTGGCTTTTGCCCTGGGCCGGCTGTTTGCCACGGTTTCCTTTTTGCCTGGCGGCATTGGCGCGTTTGAAGGCGCTATGGTTTTGATTTTTAATTCCCTGGGCATTCATTTGGAAATGGCGCTGGCGGTAATGTTGCTTTATCGTTTCTTTTCTTACTGGCTTTATTTTCCTTTAGGTTTTGTGGCCATGCGAAGAATGGAGAAGGAGACTGAGAAGGTAGCGGAAGATTTATGATTTACGATTTATGATTTAGGAAATAATTTTTATTGTTTCATTGTTGAAATTGTTAAATTGTTGTTTTGTCATTCCGACCGAAAGCCGACAAGTAAAGCGCTGTCGGCTGAAGTGGAGGAATCCCTTTCACCTACCAAACAAGAAGGTCGAAGGAATCCCTCGACAAGCTCGGGATGACAAATGGACACGAGATCCCTTGAATTATGTTAGACCAAATTTTAGCACTGATTAAAAAAATAATTCCTCGGCCGGTCTTCCGGTTTTTTCAACCTGGTTATCATTGGATTTTGGCTAAATTTAGCGGTTTTTTCTTGGGTTGGCCGGCTAATAAAATGGCGGTGGTGGGCGTGACAGGCACGGCGGGCAAATCCTCCACTTGTTATTTTACGGCGCAAATTTTGGCAGCCGCTGGCTTTAAAGTCGGCATGATTACCACTACGCTTTTTAAAATCGGAGAAAAAGAATGGCTGAACGACAAAAAAATGACCATGCTCGGACGTTGGCAATTACAGAAAATGCTTTGGCAAATGCAACGTGCCGGCTGTACAGTGGCAGTGGTGGAAACTTCTTCCCAGGGCATTGAACAATTCCGCCATTTGGGAATAAATTATGATATTTTGGTTTTGACAAATTTGTATCCGGAACATATTGAAGCGCACGGCAGTTTTGAAAATTACAAAAAAGCGAAAGGAAAACTGTTTGCATATTTACAAACAACTAACAACAAACAACTAACAACAAATAATAAACAATTACTAAAAACTATAATTGTGAATGGTGATGATGAGAATGCGGAATATTTTTTGAGTTTTCCGGCTGAGAGAAAATTAACTTTTAATGGCGAGAAAAAACTGACCACCACTTTACTGGGCGAGTATAATAATTACAATGTTAATGCAGCGGTGGCGGTGGCGGAGGCGTTGGCAGTGCCGGAGGAAAAAATTACAATGGCGGCAAAAAATTTGAAATCATTGCCGGGCCGGTTGGAACTTGTTGAGAATGAGCGTGATTTAAAAATTATGGTGGATTATGCTTTTGAACCCAAAGCGATGGAAAAATTATACGAAGCGGTAAAAGAAATACCGCACCAAAAAATCATTCATATTCTGGGTTCGGCTGGCGGTGGCCGAGATAAGGCGCGGCGGCCAGTGTTGGGAAAATTGGCGGCTGAGAATGCGGATGTAATAATTATTACAAATGAAGATCCGTATGACGAGAATCCGATGAAAATAATTGAAGAAGTAGCCGATGGGGTATCAAAGTGTCAAAGTGTCCGGTGTCAGAGTTTTTATAAAATTTTGGATCGGCGGGAAGCGATTAGAAAAGCGTTAGAGTTGGCGGAAGCTGGCGATTTGATTTTAATCACGGGCAAGGGCGCGGAGCAGGCAATTTGCGTTAAAAATGGCAAGAAAATTAAATGGGATGACAGAGAAGTGATGAGGGAAGAACTGAAGAAATAAGCGACCGTCATCCCAAAACCCGATGAATATTGGGCTGATGGGATTTTAAGATTCCATCTCCGCCAACTGACGGATCGGAATGACGTGATACGAGATTCCTCTCCGCCAATTCGGCGGGTCGGAATGACAAACACTCAAGAAATGAATCTTTTGACGAAAATTAAAGAGGTCAATAAAATCGCGGCGGAATTAGCACCGCGTTTTAAAAAGCTGGGGCTGGAAATAATTGCCGACCTGCTTTTTTATTATCCCTTTCGTTATGATGATTTTTCTAATTTAATTAAAATTAAAGAAATTACACCAGGCACGATGCTGACTATTCAGGGCAAAATAGAAATGCTGGAGAGCCGACGCAGTTGGAAAAAAAGAATGATAATTACAGAGGGTTTAATCAGCGACGAAACTGGCACGATTAAAGTAATTTGGTTTAACCAGAGATATATCGTCAAAATTTTAGCGCCAGGCGATTTAATTTTTCTTTCCGGCAAAGCCATTCATTTGGAAAGCGGTTTGGAATTTCATAATCCGACTTTCGAAAAAGTTAACAAATATGACCATTTTACGGCGCATACAGGACGCCTGGTGCCGGTTTATTCCACGACGGAAAATTTGAGCCAACGCCAAATTCGTTTTGTAATGAAAAGGATTCTGCCTTGGTGCGCCCAAATTAAAGACTGGCTGCCAGCAGAAATAAAAAAGAATGCGGGTCTACAAAATTTGGCCTGGGCGGTGCGCCAGATTCATTTTCCAGAAAATCAGAAAGTTTTAGAAGCGGCTCGTTTCCGCCTTAAATTTGATGAAATTTTTTTGTTGCAGGCGCGGGCGCGATTAGCCAAACAGGAATTACAAGCGGCACGGGCGCAGCCAGTTCAGTTTCAAAAAGAGGCGACGGTGGAGTTTGTTAAAAATTTACCTTTTGAATTAACCGCGGCGCAAAAAAAATCGGCCTGGGAAATTATTAAAGATTTAGGCAAGAGCCGACCGATGAACCGCCTGCTGGAGGGTGATGTGGGCAGCGGCAAGACTATTGCGGCCGGGGTGGCGATTTTAAATGCGCTGCGAAATGGCTTGCAGGCGGCTTATATGGCGCCGACGGAAATTCTGGCGGAACAACAGTTTAATTCATTTTGTAAAATATTCGCAAAGTACAAGTTTAACATTGCTTTGATAACTGGGAGCGCGGCAAAAATTTCTGAATTAAGAATTATGAATAACGAATTAAGGGACGACGTTAAAAAAACTACATTAATAAAACAAATTAAAGATGGAAAAATTGATTTAGTGATTGGCACGCATGCTTTGATTCAGGAAAAAGTCCAGTTTCATAATTTGAATTTTGTAATTGTGGATGAACAGCACCGCTTTGGCATTAACCAACGCAAAGAACTGAAAGACAAAGCTACGGATAATACTAAATCAAAAGGTTTTTATCCGCATTTTTTATCCATGTCAGCCACACCGATTCCGCGGTCGTTGGCTTTAACTTTGTATGGCGATCTGGATTTATCGGTGATTGATGAAATGCCCAAAAACCGGCTACCGATTATGACCAAAGCGATTTTGCCGCAGGCGCGCGGCGAGGCTTATGAGTTTATCCGCAGTGAAATTACCCGAGGCCGGCAGGCGTTTGTCATTTGTCCGTTAATTGATCCTTCGGATAAACTGGGCTTTAAGGCGGTAAAAGATGAATTTGAAAGATTGGACAAAGAAATTTTTAAGGATTTGAAAGTGGGACTGTTGCATGGCCGATTAAAGAGCGCGGAGAAAGAAAAAATCATGCGGGAGTTTGCGGAAAATAAAATAAAAGTTTTGGTGGCTACTTCTGTAATTGAAGTGGGCATTGACGTGCCAAATGCCACGGTCATGTGGATTGAATCGGCGGAGAGATTTGGTTTGGCACAATTGCATCAATTGCGCGGGCGAGTGGGCCGGGCCGAACACCAGTCATATTGTTTTTTGTTTACGGAATCAGACAGCGAAACCACGGTTAAAAGAATGCAGGCGATGATTAGTTGCCAGAATGGTTTTGAACTGGCGGAAAAGGATTTGGAATTTCGCGGGCCGGGCGAGGTTTATGGTATTAAACAATCAGGATTTTTTGATTCCTTGAAAATTGCCAAATTGACAGACTGGCCGGTAATTAAAGCGGTGAAAGCGGAAATGGAAAAACTTTTTGCGGCTGATCCAAAACTGGAAAAATACCCGACTATTAAAAATGAAATAAAAGAATTTGAAACAGGGGTGCATTGGGAATAGATATAAAAAATAAAATACAAAACCAATTTGATTTTTAGTTTTGAAAAGTATTTGACACATTTTTTAGAATTTGCTACAATAATCATATCGTTGAAAAAAATTATTCACAAAAAAGGAGGAAAATGGGGGAACAAAAAAGTTGTTTTTTCGGGAAACCACAGACACAAAAAAGGGGGAAAACGATGACGCCAACGACGACCTATCAGAATTCAAACGTGGTATTGGGAGAACCCGTTCAGTTTATGACGGGGGGAAAAACGTGCGTGATCGTGGCCATCGCGCCGGACGGCAATTTTATTTGCCGGAATGGCAGAAAGATCAGTCCGGATTTATTGCCCAAAGGAAAAGATTATGAAGACATTTGGGATCTGCGGACTGAAGTTATGGCCTCGAAAAGCAACGGACACATACGGCCGGCACAGCCTTTTGCTAATGCCAGGCATATCCTTAATTGCTAGCAGAAAAACAAGAGCGCCCGCTAACAGAAGGCGCTCTTTTTTTGCCCTTGCTTTTAATTAGTGATTATGATAAGCTTATTTTAGATAAATTAAGACGGTTTTCTAGGATATTTGACCCAAAATTGCCCCTCTCCTTTCGAAGGAGAGGGCGGGGGTGAGGTAATTAAATAATAAACCTCTCTCCTTCTCTCCCCTTCGTAAGGGGAGAGGGACGAGACACTTTTGCCGGTTCGATTTTCTTGGATAACCGTGACAAAGGAATTTTATGTTAGATAAAGCCAAAAAGGACGCAATTATTAAAAAGTTTAAAACCCATGAGTCAGACACGGGTTCGGCCGAAGTGCAGATTGCTATTCTGACCGAAGAGATTAAGGAATTGACGGAGCATCTGAAAATTCATAAAAAAGATTTTTCTTCCCGTCGAGGATTACTGCGCAAGGTGAGCCAGCGTCGGCGGTTGCTTAAATTTTTATCTTTGGACAACAAAGAAAGTTATGAAAATTTGGTGAAGAAATTAAAGTTGAAAAAATTTGAAGAAGAAGAAAACCGCGGGGCAATTTTGGTGGAAGAAGAGGGAGTGGAAGAAGCGGAAGCGGTTTTGGAATAAGTTTTAAAGCGCCGGCCAGTAATGGCCGGCGCTTAGAGTTATATTAATTAATGTCTTTGGTCGTCAAACAGACAGACTTAAAGTTTAGGTCTGGAGTGTGACGATCAAAGCCGAGAAAGAAATATGGATAAAAAAATTAAAAATTTTACCGTGGAAGTGGGCGGTAAAGAAATGAAATTTGAAGTCGGCAAATTTGCCGGTCAGGCCAACGCCGCCTGCACGGTGCAGTATGGCGACACTTTGGTTTTGGCCACGGCTTGTATTGCTGACCAACCGCGCGAAGGCATTGATTTTTTTCCTTTACTGGTGGATTTTGATGAAAAGCTTTACGCGGCGGGCAAAATTAAAGGTTCGCGTTTTATTAAACGCGAAGGCAAAGCAACGGACGAAGCGATTTTGGCTGGCCGCATGACCGACCGTTCAGTGCGCCCGCTTTTTCCGGAAGAAATAAAAAATGACGTGCAAATTGTATTGTCGGTTTTGTCTTTTGACGGCGAAAATGATCCAGATATTTTGGGCATTAATGCGGCGGCGGCTACGCTTTTTATTTCCGACATTCCTTGGCAGGGTCCATTGGCAGCGGTGCGCGTGGGCCGGATTGAAGGCGAATGGGTTTTAAATCCGAGCTATGAAGCTCGCCAAAAATCAGAACTGGACGTAGTCGTGGCAGGAACAAAAGAAGAAGTGGTGATGCTGGAGGCGGGCGCTAAAGAAACAAGCGAAGATGTTTTTGCGGAGGCTTTAGAGTTTGGCATGAAACATTTGAAAAAAATTATTGAAACTATGGAAGAGATGAAAAAGGCGGTGGGCCAGACAAAAAAGCAGTTAGTGGCTGAGGAAACGGAAGAAGAAAAAGCCAGCCGGGAAAAAGTGAAAGCCAAGGTGGAAAAAATTGTGGCGGAAAAAGTGGCTGAGGTTTTTAGCGCTAAAAATAAAGAAACTTATCATGAAAAAATAGAAGAATTGCGCCACGATATTGATGAAATTTTGAAAGCGGATAATGAAATCAATAAAGATGAACGGACGGCGGGGATAAAAATGCTGGACATGTTTTTGGATGTCTACGCGCGCAAATTAGTTTTAGAAAAAGGCGTGCGGGTGGATGGCCGGAAAATTGATGAGATTCGGCCGCTAGTGGCGGAAGTGGGTGTTTTACCGCGCACGCATGGCTCCGGACTTTTTCAGCGCGGGGAAACACAGGTGCTGTCAGTGGTAACTTTAGGTTCGCCTTCTGATGAACAAACTTTGGATACGATGGAAGAAAGCGGAAAAAAGCGTTATATGCATCATTATAATTTCCCGTCTTTTTCAGTGGGTGAAATCGGACCGATGCGCGGTCCGGGCCGGCGGGAAATCGGCCATGGCGCGTTGGCGGAAAAAGCTTTATTGCCGGTGCTGCCGGATAAAGAAAATTTTCCGTATACCATTCGAGTGGTATCAGAAGTACTTTCTTCTAACGGCTCTTCTTCCCAGGCTTCGGTTTGTGGCTCTTCACTATCGTTGATGGATGCGGGCGTGCCAATTAAAAAAGCGGTGGCTGGCATTGCCATGGGGTTAATGACAGATCCGGAAAATAAAAAGAAATATGAAATTATCACTGACATTCAGGGGATTGAAGACCATTCGGGCGATATGGATTTCAAAGTGGCAGGCACGGAAGAAGGCATGACGGCGGCGCAGCTGGACATAAAACTGGGCGGAATTTCTCTTGATATCTGCCGCGAGACCTTAAAGCGCGCTAAGAAGGCGCGACAAGAAGTTTTGAAAGTAATGAGAAGCGCGATTGAAGCGCCACGGCCGGATTTATCGCCGTATGCGCCGCGGATTTATACTTTGCAAATTAATCCGGATAAAATTCGCGATGTGATCGGGCCCGGCGGCAAAATGATTAATGAAATTATTGCGGCTACGGGCGTGGACATTGATATTGAAGATTCGGGTTTGGTTTTTGTAACTGCGCCGAATGCGGAAGGCGCTAATAAGGCGATTGAGTGGATTAAAAATTTGACGCGCGAGGTGGTGCCGGGCGAACATTTTATGGGCAAAGTGACGCGCATTATGGACTTCGGAGCTTTTGTGGAAGTGCTGCCCAAACAAGAAGGTCTGGTGCATGTTTCGGAAATTGCGCCGTTCAGAGTGGAGAAAGTTACTGATGCTTTGAATGTGGGCGATGTGGTGCCGGTGATTGTCAAAGAAATTGACAGCATGGGCCGCATTAATTTGACCATGCTGGGCACGGATTTTGATACTTCAAAAATTAAGCACGCGGAAACGCCGGATCCGCACCGTGGTTTCTCCGCCAGAGGTGGATTCGGTGGCGGGTTCCATGGTGGCGATCGATCGCGGCGACCCATGGGCGGCGGTGGACGAGACAGAGGACCGAGACGACCACGGTTCTAGAATTATGAATAATGAATTATGAATTATGGATCCGCCCCGACATTTTGTCGGGGCGGATTTTGATTTAGAAAATAAAAACCGCTCGGTTTGAAGAAACCGGGCGGTTTGATTTTATTCGTCAATAGGTGTTTTTTCTCCCTCTAGGAAAAAATAGTGCGCGTACACGCACGCCATCCTTGAAAGAGGTTGGCGGCTGAGAATCCTGATTTTTTCACCTGGCTGTAAAGAAATAGCCAAGGTAAATTTTGAGGCTCGCATATCAAGTCCTCTGCCTTTTTCCGTGTCGCTAAACAACCTTTTTTCCTTTTCAATGACAGTAAAATAATGGCACAAACCGGTTGAATTGTTTTTTACAGAAACAACCATCTCGCCTATTTTGGCTGGTATGTTTTCTGTCTGAATTGTTGACTCACCGGCTCCGGCCACGGCGCCAATTACGCCACCCACTGGTCCGAAAAACATCCAGCCAAGGACACCATTACTTATGGCGTGGTTGGAACCGTTCTTGATCATAATCTGGCCGTCTTCCAGGCGTAACGACACAGATATAACTGTGCCGTAGAAAGAATTTTGTTTGATGTCCCTTTTTTCGTTTTCAGATTCCTTTTGGTACAATACAATCAAAATGACCACGCCGAGGATTACTGCTATGAATCCCTTCATCTCGTCCTCCTTTTGGCTTTATTGAGCCAATTATTGGGTTATTGTGGATAATCAAAAGAACCTAAGTTATTATAGCATGACTGAATTTTTTTGTCAAGCGGGGGTGAGTGTGGTAAGATAAATGAGGTAAAAATTTTCTGTCATTCCGACTGAAAGCCCGAGCCGTAGGCGAGGGCTGAAATGGAGGAATCCCTTATATTTTCCATAAAAGATTAGCGAAGGGATTCCTCGGCTCCTAACAACCATAGAGGTCGCTCGGAATGACAATTGTTTTGACATGATATATTTTTTATATGGACCAGATTCATATCGCCTGCGGGAGAAAGTGCAGGAATTGATTGCCAAATATGGCCAAGGTTTTAGTGTGGAAAAAATTAAAGCTAGCGAATTGTCCTGGGAAGAATTGAGCCGCAAGTTCGCCAGTAACACTTTGTTTGCTTCCAAAAAATTTTTAGTGGTGAGCGGAGTGTTGAATAAAGAATTTCGGGCCAAAGAAGAACTGTTGAATTTTTTAAAAGAAATGAATTTTCCAGCTGACGAATATTTGGTTTTGGAAGAAGCGGAGGCTGACAAACGCACAGTCCTTTTTAAATTTTTAGCGAAGAAAGCAGATGAGGCTTATGAATTTGAAATTTTAAAAGGGGCGGAGATGGAAAGCTGGATTTATAAAAAAATTAAAGAGAGGAATTTAAAAATGAGCCGGGCGATGTGCGAAAAACTGGCAGCAGCGGTCTTGGGCGACAGCTGGCTGGCAGCGCATGAACTGGACAAATTAAAAGCTTATGCTGGCGAACAGGAAATAACCGGCCAGATGATTGAAGATTTGGTGAGCGCTAAATTTTCCGATCGGATTTTTGAACTAACTGACGCTCTGGGCCGCAAAGATAAAAAAACAGCTTTGCGCTTATTGGAAAATCAATTGGGTGGAGAGGACAGTGAAATCCGTTTATTGGCGATGATTATTCGGCAGTTTAGAATTATGATTCAAATAAAGAGCCTGATGGCCAGCAGCAGCGGGCGAGAGGATAAATTTGCCTTGGCGCGTTTATTGGGTTTGCATCATTACGCGGTGGAGAAAACCATGCCACTGGTGGCGCAGTATAGTTTTGAAGAATTAAAAAAGATTTATGGGAAGCTGGTGGAGATTGATTTAAAAATGAAATCCAGTTCTGTGCCAAAAGCAGCTTTGCTGAATAAGTTGGTAGTGGAGTTATAACCTTGTCTTTTCTTTGGATAAAGAAAGTAAAAGAAAAAATCACCTCCAGTAAGTGAGGTGATTTTATTTTTGGGAATTATTTTAACGCATTAACCTTCTTCATCAGCCGGGATTTTTTGCGCGCAGCGTTATTTCGATGAAGGACGTGTTTGGCCGCGGCTTTGTCTAGAGCCTGGCTAAGTTTTTGAGCAAGCTCCGAGGCCTTGTTTTTATCATTAGCAGCCAGAGCTTTTTTCAGCTGGCGCAGAAGATATTCCAAATTATCTTTTAAGGCCTGATTCTTAAGAGTTCTTTTTTTGGTTTGGCGGAGCCATTTAATGGCAGCGTGTTGATGAGGCATAGAAATTTAGTAATAAATAATAAGTAATAAGTAATTAAGGACCAGTTACTGAGGACAGAAGTAGTATAGCTTTATCAATTAAAAATGTCAAATACCCAATGCCTAATTTCCAATGAAATATCCAATACTTAAACTAGCTACTGGTTTCGTTTTCGGTGTCGCTGCCAGTATCGGTGTAGTCAAAAGGTTTCGGCTTTCAACCGTCTCACCACAACTTTAGACGATACGAGCGGCGACAACGAAACCTTTAACCGTAATCTGGCATTTAGCATTTCATTAGGTATTGAAAATTGGTAATTGGAAATTAATTAATATTCTGGCCATTTTTCAACTAAGAGTAAATTTTTATGGCCGGTGAGCGCCCAGAGTTCTTCAGTGATAAAAGGCATGAAAGGATGGAGGAGTTTCAAGATTTGTTCTAAAACAAAACGCAAAACTTGTTTAGTTTCTGTGTTGTCTTGAGTTTTGGAATATTCTAAATAGAGATCGGCAAAATCGTGCCAGGCAAACTGATAGATTTCTTGGGCGGCTTCATGCAAACGGAAGGCTCCCAGATTTTCAGTGACATTTTTGGTAGTATTTTCAAGTTTGGCTAAAATGTTTTTATCTTCCTCTGATAAATTCTCACCGGTTGGCAATTCATTTTTTTTGTCATTTAAAGATTCGGTTTTGGCTAGAACAAAACGGGCAATGTTCCAAAGTTTATTAGCAAAAAATTTCATACCCTTGATTTTGTCTTCAGCCAAAGGAATATCGTTGCCGGCGGCAGTGGAAAAAATTAGAGCAAAACGCAGAGCGTCAGCGCCATAGGCGTCAATTACACCCAAGGGATCAATTACGTTGTCTTTGGACTTACTCATTTTTTGACGATCTTTATCACGGACCAGTCCATGGAGAAAAACAGTATGAAAAGGAATTTCGCCTAAAAAATAAGTGGTCATCAAAATCATACGCGCCACCCAGAAAAACAAAATATCATAGCCGGTTTCCATGACATTGGTGGGATGGAAGGTTTTTAAATCTTTGGTTTGTTCTGGCCAGCCAAGTGTGGAAAAAGTCCAAAGGCCAGAGGAAAACCAGGTGTCCAAAGTGTCCGGGTCTTGTTGCCAATTATCCCCTTCGGGAGCATCGGAGCCGACATAAATTTCTTTTTCCCGATACCAGACAGGAATTCTGTGGCCATACCAAATTTGGCGAGAGATACACCAGTCACGCAAATTATCAATCCAGTGAAAATAAACTTTTTTGAAATGATCTGGAATAATTTCAATTTCGCCGGACTCTACGACCGAACGCATTAACTCTTTGAGAGAAACTTCTTGTCCCGATTTAATGTTCTTTAATTTTGAATTTTGAATTTTGAATTTTGAATTTACGTTGATGAACCACTGCTCTTTGATTTGCGGTTCAATGACGCCGCCGCCACGTTGGTTGGTGGCGATGCGATGGTTATAGTTTTCATCAACTTTTTCCAAAAGTCCTTTGGCTTTAATTTTTTCCACGATGGCAGCACGGGCTTTTTTAATATGTTGCCCGGAAAATTCACCAGCAATCGGAAGAAGTTTGCCATCTTCATCAATAATTTGCTCTTTATCCAAATGATGACGTTCGGCCAAATCAAAGTCAACTGCGTCATGCCAAGGTGTGATGGTCATGACACCGGTACCAAATTCCATATCAATCACTGGATCTTTAATAATTGTGGCTGTGACTGGGCCGTTGATCCATTCCAATTCAATTTTATCGCCGTGTTTATATTTTTTATACCTAGCATCCTCCGGATGCATGATCACGTATTTGTCGCCGAATTTTGTTTCCGGTCGGGCAGTGGCAATAGTGAAAGGGCCATATTTCAAATAGTAAAAAGGAGTTTTTTCTTCCTGCCAAACAATTTCTTCGTCCGAAACTGTGGTTTTTAATTTGGGATCCCAATTAACAATGCGTGCGCCGCGATAAATTATGCCGTCATCATACATTTTTTTGAAAGCCGTGCGTACGGCAAGCGAACGCTTTTTATCTAGAGTGTAAGCTTCACGACTCCAGTCAGCAGAAGCACCCAAACGTTTGATTTGATTAATAATAGTATCATGGCTTTCCTGCGCAAATTTTTCTACGATTTTTAAAAAGTTTTCACGTGAAAAATCAGAACGGGTTTTTCCTTCATTTTTATAGAGATCTTTTTCCACGCGCGCCTGGGTGGCGATGGCGGCATGGTCAGTGCCGGGCAACCAGAGCGCGCGTCGGCCTTGCATGCGACGGAATCTGGTTAAAATATCTTGAATGGTAACAAAAAGCGTGTGGCCCACATGAAGGGTGCCGGTGACATTGGGGGGCGGCATGATGATGGAAAAGGGCTTGGCTTTTTGGTCAGGCAAATTATCAGGATTAAAAAAGCCGGAAGCTAACCAGCGCTCGTAAATTTTTGATTCCACTTCTTGGGGTTGATAGGCAGAAGGGAGAGGCATATTTTTAAATTTAATTTAATTTTGGTCGGGGCGCCGAGATTCGAACTCGGAACCTCCTCTTTCAAATTTAATCTTAGTCGGGCTGCCGAGACTTGAACTCGGAATCTCCTGCTCCCAAAGCAGGCGCCTTAGCCAATTAGGCCACAGCCCGACTAAAATTAAATTTTCAAGCCAGGGTATGTCTGTGCCTTCGGGCACATAGCCATGCCCGCCTCGCGGCTCGTTTCGCAAGCAGTTGCAAAACTTTTTGCCGCTCGGCCCCAAAGCAGGCGCGATAGCCGTTACGCTACGCCCCGATTATACAATTAAGGACGCGGGCGAATGCCCGCGCCCAAGTATTTATTTAAAAATTAATGTGGTGCCTAGGAGCAGAGTCGAACCCGTCTTGCCGGCGGCCGGGCTGCCGATCCCGATATTCATCGGGACAGGCTCCAAGATTTTCAGTCCGGAGTTTATCTCGCACCTTCCTTTGCCTAGGGGCAGAGTTGAACTGCCGACGCAAGGATTTTCAGTCCTTCGCTCTACCGCTGAGCTACCTAGGCGCGGCAAAGGAAGGTGCGGGATTCTACCCACTCGACTGCTCCGCGTTCGGAGCGGGCGGGCCGCCTACATAAATTTGATTGGTGCGCATACCTGGGCTCGAACCAGGGACCTCGACATTATCAGTGTCGCGCTCTAACCAGCTGAGCTATATGCGCTTAATTTAACTTTTAAAAATTTTCGACCAGCGGCTGATTTAAAATATAATTCTCTTTTTCTGGCCTCATCAAAAGTAAAATAATTTTCTTTATAAATAACTTTTAAGTTATCCATTTTTCTTGTTGTTTTTGTTTTACCTCTTTTATGTTCACTAAATCGTCGCTCTAGATTGTTTGTCATTCCTTTATACAAGTTACCATTTTTATCTTGTAATACATAGACTATATACATATTTATCAGTGTCGCGCTCCCCGCCCGACTGAACGACGTTCAGTCGTTCGGGCGGGTAACCAGCTGAGCTATATGCGCATAAATGACTAAATAAATTATATCTATCTTTCCTTTTTTTAGCAAGATAAAAACAAAAGGCCTGCCCGCCAAAAGCCCCCGGAGGGGCGGAGGCGGAACAGGCCGAATTGTCAATCAAAAAGTAGTGGAAGAAAAAGCGCTTTGGCATCACTGATGCCGATAGGAATCCACATATCAAAAAGATATGGGATCGACCTGATAAGTCCGATGTGAAATCGGACTAACAATCCTTAGAAAGGAGATAATCCATCCACAGCTTCCGCTACGGATGCCTTGTTACGACTTCACCCTTGTCACTGGCCCTACCTTTGCCCCTCAAACGAAGAACTTTGGGTATTGCCAGCTTCATTGGCGTGACGGGCAGTGAGTACAAGACCCGAGAACGTATTCACCGCGCCATAGCTGATACGCGGTTACTAGCGATTCCAGCTTCATGAGGTCGAGTTGCAGACCTCAATCCGAACTAAGGGAAATTTTGAAGGGATTTGCTCCACCTTACGGTTTGGCGTCCCGTTGTACTTCCCATTGTATCATGCGTGTTGCCCAAGGCGTAAGAGCCATGCTGATTTGACGTCATCCCCACCTTCCTCCCGGTTATCCCGGGCAGTTTCCTGATGAATATATAAATCAGAATGAGGGTTGCGCATGTTACCCCAGTTAAGGGTGCACTTCACAGCACATGCTGACGACAACCATGCAGCACCTGTCTTGGCCTGGAGGAATTTCTGTTTCCAGAAAAACATACGGCCAGATGTCAAGCCTTGGTGAGGTTTCTCGCTTGTCGTCGAATTAAACCGCATGATCCACCGCTTGTGCGGGTCCCCGTCTATTCCTTTGGGTTTTAAGCTTGCGCTCGTACTACCCAGGCGGGATACTTAAGGCGTTAGCTTGTTTAGAAGCGGCGCTGGGAGGGTCGATACTCCCAACGCCAAGTATCCATCGTTTAGGGCGTGGACTACCAGGGTATCTAATCCTGTTCGCTACCCACGCTTTCGTCCATGAGTGTCAGATGTGTTCCAGTCAGCCGCTTTCGCCACTGGTGTTCTAGCCGATATTAACGGATTTTACCCCTACACCGGCCATTCCGCTGACCTCTCCCACTCTCTAGCTGAACAGTTTTCCGCCCGGTCTTTGAGTTGAGCCCAAAGATTTGAAGCGGAACTTTTCCAGCCACCTGCGGACGCTTTACGCCCAGTAAATCCGGATAACGCTTGAGGTCTCTGTATTACCGCTACTGCTGGCACAGAGTTAGTAACCTCTTATTCTTATGGTACCGTCAAAGTTCGTCCCATAAAAAAGATCTTTACACCCCGAAGGGCTTCTTCGATCACGCGGCGTCGCTCCTTCAGCCTTTCGGCCATTGAGGAAGATTCTTGACTGCAGCCACCCGTAGGTGTCGGGGCAGTGTCTCAGTCCCCGTGAGGCGGGTCGTGCTCTCACACCCGCTACCCGTCATTGCCTTGGTGAGCCATTACCTCACCAACAAGCTGATAGGCCATAGGCCCCTCCCTAAGCGGATTGCTCCGTTACAGCGCAAAGAAAACTTTGCGCAGACCATCAGGTATTAGGGCCTCTTTCGAGGCGTTATCCCTGTCTTAGGGGTAGGTTACCAATGTGTTACTCACCCGTTTGCCACTGTCCGATAGCCCCCTTGCGGGGATCATCGGACCGTTTGACTTGCATGCCTTAGACACGCCGCCAGCGTTCATCCTGAGCTAGGATCAAACTCTCAGAAGAATGAGTGAAAAAAATTCACTCAAATATAAAAAGTTGATTTACTGTAAAAAAGGAATAGCGAGACAATAAATTGCCTCACTAAAAAATATAAAATAGGCGCTTTCCTCCCACCACTTTTTGATTGACAAAAAAGGTTAATGAATTTTTAATGTCCGATCATTGTCAGCCTGAACGCAGTGAAGGATCTCGTCGTCCTTTACTATGTTCAGAAAAACATTTTTTTATCTCCCCCTTAACAAGGGGGAGCAAGAGGGGGTCAACTCGCCGATAGGCGAATATAAATAACCACCCCGGCTCGGCCTTTTGGCCTCGCCACCCCTCCTTGAAAAGTAGGGGATATTTTTAGGAACAAAAAACAGCTCTAAAAATACTGTTTTTAATTGGATGATAACGAACAATGGTGGAGTTTAAGTAGGGAAAATGGACTCCGTTGGTTTTAGGGTATCCCGACTGCTCGGGACCGCTAAAATTAAGTTATTCACATAACAAGATAAGTATACAGCAAAAGCTTAGAACCTGTCAAATAGGGGTGTCAAGCCGTTCCCCTCTCCTTACCAAGGAGAGGGCAGGGTGAGGTTTATACATTTCGCCGATAGGCGATAGGTTCGGTTTATCTATTAACGAGTTAACGGGTTAACGAGTTATCAATTACGTCTATATTTTTCAAAAAAAATCCCGTTGTCATGTTGCCTGGCAACGGGCGTTTTTTGCGTGCCAATTCACCACTGGTTTCGATGAATCTTCGCCGTGCATTCGGGAAAGGGTTGAGCACGATAGTTGTGTTTCTTGCAGTGTTCACTCACGTGGGAGACCCCGATGTTTCTTCCATTGTCTCCGGCGTCAAGTGGTGGATTTTCACAGTCGCATTCGGTCGGGCAGATACACAGATGTAAAATTCTTTTCAACCACATGGGCAATTTCATCACTTTCTCCTTTTACTTTGTCGGTTGCCATTCTGGCGGGAGTGAATTTTGTTGTTTTTTCCAGTTGGAAAATTTTTGAGATCTTTTCTTTAATCCAAATAAATCTGTTTCTTCTCCGGAAAAGTCAGGCGGCTGTTCGTAAAGAATGTCACAGGAACGACAGCCAAAAAGAGAAACGTTTTTTAAACCTTTACCAACACAAACTAAAGTTTGTCCGCATTTCGGGCAGAATTTTATCATGATTTTCCTCCTGTTTTTGTATTTTTATATTCTTGTATTTTTTAGGTTGTGGGAGTTTCAGCGGCGGGAGCGGCTTCAATCGGAGCAGGTGTTTCGGCTGGCATGTTTTCTGGTACGGTAACTGGCACGGCAGGGGTAACTTCAGCAACAGCGGGAACGGTTTCAGCGGCTGGCGTGTTTTCGGTAACTGGAGCGGCGGTTTCGGCGATTGGCGCAATTGTTTCAACGGCCGAAGTTTCAGTGGTTGGAGTTTCTGCAACTGGAGCTGGAGCGTTAACAGCTTCGGTCGCGGCTTTTTGCGCGGCGGCCATTTCCGCTTGTTTGGTTTTTTTGATTTTGACAATTTTCTTTTTAGTACCGGTTAATAAACCCTGATTAATGAGCAAGTTGTTTAAAGTAGCGGAAAGTTCCGCACCTTGAGCTAATAATTTTTTTGTTTTTTCTATGTCAATTTCTAATTTTTTAGCGCGTGGGTCATAGGAACCTAAAATTTCCTGCACTGAAGAGTGTGGATTTTTGCTTTTTTCCTGGACAATAATGCGGAAAAACGGCTGTTTATTATGGCCCAAGCGTTGGAAACGGATAGATAACATAGTTTTGATAAATTTATTTCTTTTATAAGTTTATATGATGGCTAAAATTATGTCAAGTGAAGTTTAGTTTTAATCTCAAAACTCAAAATTCAAATGTCAAAAGTGAAAGCTCCGCTTTCATCCCGATGTATATCGGGATGGTTGTCCTAAGGACAACCAAAACCATAACTCAAAGGTTAAAACTACCAAATTACCGGTTAGTTTAAAAGCTTTAAGTTTTAGTTTTGAGATTTGCGTTTTGACCTTTGAGTTTATCTGTTCGTGTATTTCGTGGCGCTTTCTAAGTGTAATGATAATAATTTGGAAATACCATCGTCGCCCATGGTGACGCCGTAAAGAATGTCAGCTTTTTCCATGGTGGCGCGATTATGAGTGATAACAATTAATTGCGAGCGACGAGCTAATTTTTCCAAAATGTCGGCCAGGCGCAGAGAGTTGGCTTCGTCCAAAGCGGCATCGACTTCATCCAGCACAATGAAAGGAGAGGGATTGGCAGTAATGATGGCGCAAAGCAAAGCGATGGAAGTGAGCGCGCGTTCGCCGCCGGAAAGCATGCTGATGGATTTAAGTTTTTTGCCGGGCGGCGTGGCTTCAATGTCAATGCCTTCATAAAGATCAACTTCCAACCGCGCGCGGATTTTTTCTTCTTCAGTTTTTTCGGCGGACAAAGAGGGAATGGAATTAGGCGATGTGGCAAGATCTGGGGCCACAGTTTCTTCTGGCAGATTTTGTTTTTTGAGCAGGATTAAGCGCGCTTTGCCGCCGGCAAAAAGCATTTTGAAATAAGTTTGAAATTCAGCGTCAATGATTTTAAAATTATGTTCAAATTGTTGGCGGATGTTGCCGTCTAATTCTTTTATCAGTCCTTCCAGGGATTTTAAAGAGTGAGTTAAATCTTTGATTTGTTCGGAAAGAAAATCAAAACGATTTTTGGTTTCGCCGTATTCTTGCTGAACTTCCGGATCAATGCCGCCAATTAATTCCAATTGGTGTTTGAAACGTTGGATTTCTTCGTGCAAAACGGTTTTTTCTTCAGCAGTAATTTTTTCTTTTTGTCCCTGAGACAGCCAATCAGCACCAGCCATTTCTTCGGCCACTTCGTGCACTAAGTCGTCACGCCGAGTTTCCAGACGGGCGCTGAGCACGCGTAGGTTATTGGTTTCATTAGCGGCGCGATTGAATTCTTCCTGGGCGGTCTGGTATTGCTGCTGGATTTCCCATATTTGCGAACGTTCTGCTTTTTCTTTAAGATGTTCAGCTTTAATTTGGTTTTGAATTTCTTCAATTTTTTCCTGGGAGGTTTTTATTTTAGCTTCCAATTCGGCCTGTTTATTTTTTTCGGCCAGCGCGGCGTCAAGAGAATTAACTGGACGAAAAAAGGGATTTAAAGTTGTTTCCAACTGAGCGATGGTTTCGGCAATAGCTGTTAGCGCTTTTTCCAGCGCAGAATAATCTTTGACCGCCAAAGCAGCAGACATTTTTTCTTGCCAAGTTTTTAAAACCCGCAAAGATTTTTTCATTTCTTCACCGACAGCCAAGGGCAGGCGATCTTGTTTTTTTTCTTGGCTGACATGCAGCTGCAATAATTTGATTTTAGTGTTAGAAAGTTCTTCCTGCAAATGCATTTTTTGGGTTAAACTTGTTTGATAATCGTTTTGCAGTTTTTCTAAAACAGCTGTCTGCGAAGCTTCGCGGGTCAGTTTAGAAAGTTCGTTTTGCCAGTGGTCAGCGGTTTCTTTTTTCTTTTGCTGTTGATCGCTGGCCTGTTTTAAATCATTTAAAATTTTTTCAAATTCCTCGGCAATTTCCTGCCAGAGAGCGCCATAATATTTTTCCTGAGTTTTTCTTAAAGTTTGTTCCAGATCAGCCCGTTTTTCCAATTTTTTAACCTGGCGGGTGAGGGAATTAAGGCGGGGTTCAATTTCTTGAAGCTGGATTTTGGCGGTGGTTAAATTTTCTTCAGTCAGGCAGAGTTTATTGAGACATTGCTCGCGTTTTAATTGGAGCGGTTTGACGCCCGAAGCTTCTTCAAAAAATTCTTTTCTTTCTGCTGGCGAGGCGAGCAAGAAAGAATCAATCATGCCCTGGCCGATGATGGAATAGGAAGTTTGGGCAAAGCTGCTTTTAGCTAAAAGCATTTGAATGTCCAATAAACGAGTGCGCTGTTTGTTAATTAAATATTCTGATTCGCCGTTGCGGTAAAGCCGACGAGTGAGGCAAATTTCGCTTAAACCCAAGCCGGCTTCGTCTTTTTCATTATTTAAAATTAAAGAAACCTCGGCTAAACCCAGGCGCGCTTTTTTATCCGAACCGGAAAAAATAACATCCTCGCTTTTTTTGCCGCGCAAAAGTTTAAGGCTTTGTTCGCCCAGCACCCAGCGAATGGCGTCGGCGACATTGCTTTTGCCGCTGCCATTGGGACCGACCACGGCGGTAGTGCCGGGCTTAAAATCCAAAACCACCTTTTGAGCAAAGGATTTAAAACCGTTGATTTCTAATTTTTCTAAATACATAAATAAGTAATGGGTAACGAGTAACGTGTAATGTGTAACGTGTAATGCGTAAAGTGTAAAACGAGTAAATACTACAGAAATTATTATACCAAAATTTTAGATAAAGAAAAACCGCTGACGTGATGGCTGCCAGCGGCGGAAGTGTTTTATTAAAAACCAAGGAGCTCAGAGGCGTAAGCTAAGGGACGCATACCTAAAAGTTGGGCAACGAGAATGAAACCGAAAAATAAAATGAAACAGAAAAGATAGAACATCAAAATGCCGAGAACGATGGAGCCGAGGCCGATTAGAAGCTGCGGCCAGGTGATGAAACTAAAAATCAGGAAGAGGGCTAGGGCCAGGAAGAAAAATTTTAAGTCCCCATTTTCTTTGATTATGGGCAAAAAAATAAGAACAAAGAATGAAATGAAGGAGAAAGATATAATAAAAGAATTCCAGGCAAAACCTAAGCGAAAGATAAAAAGCGCGAAGGTGAGGCCAGCGGCAGAGGATAACGAAGCGGTATTCTGGAAGAACATGGCGATGATAAAGATGGCAAACAAAGAAGTAATTTGAACTGAAAGATGAGGATGAAAAGGCGCGATTTGCCAAAGATTAAAATAACCAAAGACCGTAGAAAGAATAATCAGGAGTAAGATTTTTTCTCTGGTTTTTCTCCGGCGTTCAACCACCGCGTTGCGGTTTCTGGCCATTTTATTGGTGTGAGCGAGCCCAGGCAATAAAGTGGCAGCTTTTGGTTTCTGTTTTTTTCTCATGGTTTCCTCCCTGTTTTTGAATTGGCAAAGATAATAGTTTTATTTTAGGGGAGAAAAGAAATTTTGTCAAACCGCTTTAAGAATGCTAAAATTAAAGCAGAATTTATGTCGTTAACTAGAAAAATCGTCAAAAATACTGTGATTCATGCAGCCGGAAAATTTATCGGCGCTATTTTTGGTTTAGTCATAGTCGGTTTGATTACGCGCTATTTGGGTACGGAAGGCTATGGTTATTACACTACTATTTTTGCTTATCTTTTTTTCTTTACAGTTTTAAGCGATTTGGGTTTGTATTTAATTTCAGTCAATGAATTAGGCCGGGCGGACGTGGACCAAAAAAAATTTTTTAGCAACATTTGGACGATGCGTTTTTTTTCCGGAGTCAGCTTTCTGCTGCTGGCGATTGGTTTAATCTGGCTTTTCCCTTATCCAGCGCAAGTAAAAGTAGGCGCCATTATTATTTCTTTTTCCGTGCTTTTTTTAATGTCGGACCAAATTACGATCTCGCTTTTGCAACAAAAAATGAATACTATTTCTGCGGCGCTGGGCGAAGTGGCCTGCAAGATAGTTGTTTTAAGCGGAGTACTGCTGGCAATTAAAATGGCCTGGAGTTTTTATGCCATTCTGGCGGCGGTGGTGGCTGGTACGGCCGTGATTTTTTTCATTAATATCTGGGCGGCGCGTAAATTTATGCCTTTTACTTTTTGTTTTGATTGGCCAATGTGGCGCGCCATTTTGAAAAAGAGCTGGCCAATCGCCACTTATATGATTTTTTCCATGCTTTATTTTAAAGCCGACACCATTATTTTATCGCTTTATCATTCCCAATCAGTGGTGGGAATTTATGGGGCGCCTTACCGTCTACTGGAAGCACTGATTGCTTTTCCGGCGATTTTTATGGGTTTGATTTCACCGCATCTGTCGCACGCCTGGTCGGAAAATAATTTAATTGATTTTAAAAGAATTTTTCAGAAAGCTTTTGACGCTTTATCACTGATTGTTTGGCCTTTATTTTTTGGTTCAGCGATGCTGGCCAAACCGCTGATGAACTTAATCGCAGGAGCAGAATTTAGCGCTTCGGCACCAATTTTGCGCTGGCTGATGCTGGCTACGGGCATAATTTTTTTGGCACACCTCTCAACTTTCAGTGTGGTGGCGGTGGGCCGTCAACGGCAAATGATGAAGTTTTATATTCTGGCGGCGGTGGCGGCGATTGCCTTGTATTTTTTACTGATACCAAAATTTTCTTATTGGGCGGCAGCCGGCGTGACCATTTTGGTGGAATTTTTTATTTTAATAGCGTCATATTTAATGGTGAAAAAGACAACGCATTTAAAAATTAGTTGGCATGTTTTTAACAGGGCTTTTTTAGCTGCCGCTATCATGGCCGCCGTGCTCTACTTGACTAATTTTGGCTTGTTTGCTAATATTTTGGTGGGTATAGTAGTTTATACGGGCATTTTATTAATTCTGGGTGTTTTGAAAAAAGATTTAATCAGTTCTTTTTAAAAGAGAAAAAGAAGGAGGCAGGAGATGATAAAGGGATTGAAAACAACTATTTTAGCGATAGCAAACCTGAAACCAGGTGATTGGCTATTGCTTTTTGAAAAAGATGGGCGATCAGTTAGTTGCCCTGGATGCGGGGGCAAGAAGTTTAGTTTTTGGATATTTCGGAGAGAGAGGCAAGAAGTGATTTGTGATTGTTTTCATTGCGGGCAGACGGGTTTTATCTTTCCGGATAGTTATCTCGTGCACATATTAAAACAAGGAGATTGAATGAAACCAGAAATGTGGATTTATGTGAAATTGCCTTATCTGATTGGTTTTATTGTCAAATATGATAACCAAACGGAAGATCTGATAAAGTTTATTTTAGCCATAAAGAATTATTACGCCTGTCTTTTAATTTTTTCTTTCTTTTTCAATAATGACCGCACGGTTTTTGAGGATTTATTGAAGGCTTTAGAAAAAGAAACAGCGCCCCGTTTTAATCCTCAAACAATCAGGCAAGATGTGGTTCGAAAAAATGGTTTGAGTTTTAAAATAAATGCGCCGATTATTTTTGATCGTTTGGCTTTAGCGCAGATACAAAGAAAATTAGAAAACGAAAATCTTTTTATGCCTTTTTACATGATGACCACTACTAAATATCGGCATGAAGCGGTTTTAAGAAGGGAGGAGAAATGAAAGTAAATTATAAGACTTTTGTCGGTTTTATTTTCGCTTATACTTCAGAACACACCAGAGAAATAAGCGAACTTTTAAAAATAACGGGACCGCAAATTACAGCGTTGGTTTTAGAGGATCTTTATAAGGCCAAGGAAATAATCAGGCAATTGACGACGTTGCTGGAAAATACAGACAAATGTTTATCTGCGGAAATAGGAAAAAAGAAAGAAAAACTATCTCATATTATTTTTTCACCGGAACAAATGGTAAAAATAAAAGGAGTTTTAAGCCCAACAGTTTGGGACGAATTTAATAAAATTATTGACACACATGATTAAACAACGGTCGCGTTGGAGCAAACCAGCGCGGCTTTTTTATTTGGGTTAAAGATGATAAAATTTAGATGTATTAGTATTAGCTCCCCTCCTTTATAAGGAGGGGGCTGGGGGAGGTAAGGATGATTTGTTTTTTAATATCGACCCCTCCCAACCCCTGCCTATCGGCAGGCAGGCTCCCCTTATCAAGGGGAGGAGCTTATTGGTTTATGTCTTTTTTATTCCTTATTCCTTATTACTTATTATTTGCTTTTATTTCCTGGCGCCATCTCAAATGGGCCGTTTATTTAATTTGCTTAACCTTGCCTGCGTATTTAATCCGTTTTCAAATTGGGCCAGTGCCAATGACGGTGCTGGAATGGGAAATATTAATATTATTTATAATATTTTTAATAAAAAATTATGGATATTTAGCAATGAAACAATGGAACAATGAAACAATGACAGAAAAAAAATGGCTTCATTGTTTCATGATTTCATTGTTGATTTTTTTTCTTACTTCCGTGGTTTCCATCTTTGTTTCTTCCAATCTTCGTTCCGCTGCCGGAATCTGGAAAGCCTACTTTTTAGAACCAATTTTGTTTTTTGTCGTTTTTGTTTCCGTCGTAAAAAAAGAAGACTTAAAAAATGTTTTTAAGTTTTTAAGTTTATCAGTTCTTTTGTTGTCGCTCGTCGCGGTTTATCAGAAATTCACCGGCGCTTTCATTGATAATTCTTTTTGGGCGGCGGAAGCCACCAGGCGAGTAACTTCGGTTTTTCCGTATCCGAACGCGTCGGCACTTTTTTTGGCGCCGATTGTTGTGGCAATGATGGGCGCGTTAGTGTCAAAGTGTCAAAGTGTCAAAGTGTCAAAAGATAAAAAATCCCTTATTACTTATTTCTTATTACTTATTACCCTTGTGGCCGCCGCCGCGGCCATTTACTTCACCCGTTCCAAAGGCGCTCTCCTAGCAATTCTGGCCGGCATAATTTTCTACGCCATTTTTTTTAAAGGCCATAGAAAATTTTTCATTGGCATTTTGGTCGTCGCTTTTGTTACTTTGTTACTTTATTACTTTATTGCCCCAGCTAATTTAGCAAATACGCTTAAAGGCAACGCCACGGTTACTGGCGGCGATTCCATCAGTACTCGCCTCGACATGTGGAGTGAAACCTGGCAAATGCTTAAAACCCGACCAATTCTTGGTGCCGGTCTGGCCGGCTATCAAAGCGCGGTTGCGCCTTTTCACCAAAAGAGCTATATTGAAGTGTATCTTTATCCGCACAATATCTTTCTGAATTTCTGGAGTGAAATCGGATTTTTTGGCCTTTTGGCGTTTTTGGGAATTGTGATTTGGTTTTATAAATCTGTTTTTTCCTGTCATTCCGGGCCTGACCCGGAATTTAGGCTCCTGGATCCCGGCCTTCGCCGGGATGACAACGAGTTACAAGTTACAAGTTACAAGTTACAAGTTACAAGTTACGAGTTACAAATCGTCATCGCCGCCGCCCTGACCACTCTTCTCGTCCATGGCCTGGTCGACGTGCCATATTTCAAAAACGATTTAAGTGTTTTGTTTTGGATAATAATTGGGTCCATTGTGGTTTTGTCAGCCAGTAGTTTATCCCGAGTGAGTGATAACGAGTCGAGGGATCTCGTGAGCGGTAATCAGTAACTAGTAACTAGTAACTAGTAACTAGTAACTAGTAATCAGACGGTGACGAAACACCAATCCTTGTGACTAGTTACTTATTTCTAGTTACCCATTCATTTGTTTTGTTTTAATGTTTTAATGCTTTGATGTTAAAATGATTTTATGGAAGGGTGGCTGAGCGGTTGAAAGCGCAGCACTCGAAATGCTGTAAGGAAGCAATTCCTTCGTGGGTTCAAATCCCACCCCTTCCGTTTTTTAAAATAATATAAAAAATAATTTATGACTCCCCTCTACGGCATAATTCTGGGCGTGATTGAAGGTTTGACCGAATTTTTGCCCATTTCTTCCACGGCGCATTTAATTTTGGCGTCCAAGGTTTTAAATATTTTTCAAAGTGATTTTGTCAAAAGTTTTGAAATTGTCATCCAGTTTGGCGCCATCTTGGCCGTGGTTTTTCTGTATTGGAAAAAGGTTTTGCCGAACAAAGAAATTATCAAGAGAATTTTGGCCGCTTTTGTACCCACGGCAATTGTCGGCTTCGTGCTCTATAAAATTATCAAAGGGTTTTTAATGTCGAATTTAATGGTAATTGTCTGGGCTTTAATTTTGGGCGGTGTGGCGATTATTTTTTTGGAACATTGGCATAAAGAAAAAGAAAATGATGTGGCGGAAATTGAAAAAATGTCATACCGCCAATGCGTAACGGTGGGCTTGGCGCAGGCCGTGGCCATGGTGCCCGGAGTTTCGCGCGCGGCCGCCACCATTTTTGGCGGCCTGCTTTCCGGAATTAAAAGGAAAACCATTGTGGAATTTTCTTTTTTGCTCGCCGCGCCAATAATGCTCGCGGCCAGTGGTTATGATTTGTTCAAAAGCGGTTTCAATTTTTCTGTGGATCAATTTGGAGTTTTAGCTTTTGGTTTTGTGACTTCTTTTTTGGTAGCCATTGTGGCGGTAAAATTCTTGCTCCGCTACATTCAAAAACATAATTTTGTTTGGTTTGGAATTTATCGGATTTTAATTGGTTTGCTTTTTCTTTTATTAATTTTGAATTAGAAAATTATGCCTAAAAAAACAATAATTTTATTTAGCGGCGGAAAAGATAGTTTTTATTCTTTGATCGAGATATGCGAAGTCGAATCAATAGAATATATTGTGATTATTAAATCTCCGACTGGAGACACCCAATTACACGCCGGACCCGAAGTCGATGAAAAATTAAGGGAAGCACAGATAAAATTATTAGAGTTGCCATACAAAGAAATTATAATTGGTTCTGATAAAAAATATTTACGTGAATTGTTTTTACAATTAAATAATTTAGTTCAACAAGATAGTATAACCCATTTGGTTACCGGCGATCTTTGGCATCCATATACTTCAGGTATTGGTGAAATGTTGGCGGGGGCTCTGGGCGTTGAACTTATAAGGCCAACACGAGAAATATGTCAAACAAAAAATGACGGTATTAAATGTCTAACTAAAATATTGTCAAAGGGAATCACGCCTTTAATTATAAGTGTCAGACAGGGAGATTTGCCAGAAAACTTTGTAGGCAGGGAGATTAATGAACAATTTATTAACGAACTTATTTCTAAGAATACGGATATTATGGCAGAGGGGGGAGAATATCAGTCATTTGTTGTCTCCGCACCAAATATGAAAGGAAAAATTGTTATTGATGATTTTGATATTAGGTTAGTTGTTGGAAAAAATGGTAAAGAAAAATTTTATAGAATGTTTGTTAATAAATTTCATGTTGAAAAATGAATATAGCAACAATAAAATCAAAACTGAATAATTACCACAAAAACAATAAGATTATTCAACTAAATAAATATTCTAATATAGCCGGAGATCAGTTTCCAGGAGAATTTAACGTAAGTGGTTTTCATAAACAAATTTTAGATCTTGTTAACAAGCCACGCTCCATTTGGGGGACCGATAAGTGTTTACGTATTCAGGAGGTCGTTGGCCCTCTTCATTCCCATGTTTTTCATATGGGGATTTTTGCTAAAAGTATAGATTTACAAGACAGGTTCGTTGATCCGTTTAAAGACGAACGGTTTCATAAATTGCAAAAAGAAATTATTAATCAATTTTTAGGGTTGCTTAACCTATTCCATATAAATTTAAAGGAGATTGAAATTTCCTACCTTGACGGGTTATCGTTTGGCGGTTCGTTGATTGGTAGAGATAGTTTACTAAAAAGAAAGTATGCTTTTCCTGCGGATGCAATTTCAAGAGATATTTTAAAAAATAAAGTTAAACTATTTTCTATTAAATCAATCACAAACATTGATATCAACGCAGAAGAAGGTTCGCTTGTCGGACCACGGTTAGAGGTTGCTTATAAGGGGATTGAAATAGCAACAATTGTTTTTGACTGTTTTAAGATTGAACACAACCGCCTTAAATCAATAAACTATGTTTCTGGTTATGCACTTGGCATTGAAAGATTGGCCGCTGCTATCAATGGTCAAAATTTAATTGAAGTCACTCCTCGATATAATCGCGCCATAAGGTTAATTACAAAGAATATTAAAGCCGCAAACTCATCATTGTTTAAAAAAGATTTAATGATTATAATTTTCAGTGTTGAAACAATTGCTTTAATACCCAATAATCTTTCAAAAAAACAAAAGGAAAGGGTGGCAAAATTGAAGAAAAATTTAAGAGAAAGTCTTATAAATTTAGGGGTCGATCAAAAAAAACTTAATTCTTTAATGTTTTTTTTCAAAAAATGAAAATCCTTATAATAGGTAAAGATGGTTTATTGGGACATGATTTGGCGTGTCTTGTAAAAGAGAGCGGTTATTCTGTTATTGGAACCGACAGAAACGAACTTGATATAACTAATAAAGATGAGGTTGCTCGTTTTTTTCAAAAGCATGATCCGGACGTCATTATAAATTGTGCCGTCATTTCTCCCAAAGCATGTGAAAAAAATTTCGATTTGGCTTTTGCCGTGAATGTTCAGGGTGTATTTTTTTTTCATAAAGGAAGATCTAAACTAATTCAGTTTTCTAGCCCCGCTGTTTTTGACAATTTGACTTCATTAAAAAATATTCAATATATATGTAATGTCGAATATGGGTATCGGGAGGGCGACGCAGTTGATGCTAGATCAGTATACGGTAAAACAAAAGTGGCGATGGAAGAATTTCTCAGGGGGTCAGATTGTTTGATTTTAAGAACTTCATGGATATATACAAAGAAACTTCCTTTTGGTCTAGCAAACATAGAAGAATTTCCGTTGAACGAAATTGGTAGGCCGACCTACTCTAGAGATATATGGAATATAATTAAGATAGGGATAAGTGAAAAATTAGCAGGTATTTATCACGTTTGCGGGCCCGAAATTATGTCTCGATATGAACAGGCAAGAATATTTAACAATAAAGACGTTAAACAATCGTATTTAGAACAAGACAATATTAGACCACTTTCAATCTTAAAAATTCAGCCATTTTTAAAAAAATATGAAATTGAATTAACGAAATGGCCCGAGGCCGTTAAAACCAATAATTAGTATTTTTTTCAAAAAATTTGATTTCTTTAAAAAAACACTGAATTTAAAAATCAAAATAATCTTATGCCTAAAAAAACAATCATTTTCATTCTCGCCGTTTTGGTTTTGGTCGGTGTGGCCGGCTATTTTGCTTTCCGCCAATCTCCGGCAGAAAAACAAAATAACAACGAAGCGGTCGATAATCAACCAAAAAACCAACCAACTCGGGAAGAAATTTTTGGCTTGGATCAAAAAGAAACCGGCACCAAATTGTATTATTCGGAAAAATTGGGCGTGGGCTTTACCTATCTTAATTATGATTACGCTTCCAAAACTCCAGTCACAATTTTGGAGAAAGATAATAAAATTAGTGTGGACACCCAAACCATTGAAGTTTTTGAAAAAGATCCGTCTCTGACTTTAGCTGCTGCGATTGAAGAAAAATTTTTAAAGGGCTATAACTCGGCTGACTGCTGGGTAAAAAGCAAAGAGACCAGCGAACAAAATCTGGAAAGCTATATCTCAGCCACAATTTCCTATCCGCCAGCCGAAAATTCCGAAGAACCTTTTTTTGAGAATTCCAAAAAATGTCCGCAACTTTACAGTGAAACAAACGGCATGCAATATTTTTTAATGAATAAAGATGTGCCGGACAGATTTTTGTTTGTCAGAATTGGCCAATACAGTGCCGCCTCCGACGGCACACCACGCACCGAAACGGGCGGCTCCAACTGGACAGGCTCAATTAGAATTTTGCCCCTTGAAAATTCTAATAATAACGCCGGCTTGGCCAACCCGGCGAGCGTCAATTGCGCGGCCAAAGGCGGCAATTTGGTAATGCAAAAACGGCCGGATGGCGGCGAGTATGGCTTGTGTTTTTTTGAAGACAACTGCGTTTGTGAAGAATGGGCAATGTTTCGCGGCGAGTGCGCCGTGGGCGGAGTAAAAACCACCGGCTTTGACACTGACGCGCAAAAATTTTGCGTCTGGTCTGGTGGACAAACCTTGGCTGTAGAGAACGCCGTTTGTACTTTTTCTGACGGCTCCACCTGCTTGGCTGATGATTTTTATACTGGAAAATGCCAGAAGGGGGAAAAGTAACATTATCATTCTGACTCGCCTCGGGCGGGGAAGAATCCCTCCGCCGTTTTAAATAATAACAGAGCCGCGAAGGGATCCTTCGGTCGTCCCGAGCCTTCGGGGCTCCCTCAGGATGACAAAAATAAATTAATAAACTAACAAAAATTTTATGGAAAATACAACTCCAATCCAACCAAATGGTTGCCCGCCTTCGTCTGAAACTACGGCGAGGCAGTGCTGCCCGATTTTCAATCCCGAACCGTGGCAGGAAAAAACAATTACTTGGGACAATAAAATTTTTGTCACCGACCATGTCAAAAGTTTTTTGCACATTCCTTTGAACATGAACCAAATCATGATTAAAAACATGACTTTGATTGAAAAAGCTGGAGCTAAAGCGGAGCAAGGTCTAATGCTCGCCGACGATTCTCTTTGGGGTTCGGAAATTTTTATTGATGTGACCAAAGAAGTTCCCGGCGCCAAAATGACGACGCTCAGTGGCACTTTTTTAACCAAAGTTTTTGAAGGGCCATATAAAAATTGTGGCAAATGGGCCAAAGAAATGGTGGCTTATGTCAAAGCCCAGGGCAAAGAACTAAAGAAAATATATTTTTGCTACACTTCCTGTCCGGCTTGCGCTAAGGCCTATGGCAAAAATTATGTGGTGCTTTTTGCACAGATAAATTAAATTAAAAAATCGCAAGTTTTTGACTTGCGATTTTTGTGTTTTTCAAAATGATTAATGAGGGGAACTGTGTTTGGGGCAGCATTCAGAGTAGAGGCAGGTGCTGCAATCAACTGGATGCCGGCTACATTCCAAGTCAGCCTCCTCCATGGTCACGGTTGTCGGATACTCTTCTTTGGTGCTTGGAGTTTTCTTTTTTTCTTCCTTCTTACCAATCTTTTTCCATAGTTTTTTCATCTTTTTTCCTCCTTGTTTGGTTTTTAAAACGATTTAACTGACTCTAAAAGTATATCAATTAAAAGAAATATGTCAAGTTAATAGAAAAAATAAAAATAAAAATTAAGCCGAAATTGGCATTAAGCCAGAGGCATCAAAAACAAATGTTTGTACCTACTAAAATGTTTTTTACCAAAGGCGTGGGCGTGCACAAAGACCGGTTGGCTTCTTTTGAAGCTGCCTTGCGCGACGCTGGCATTGAAAAATGCAATTTAGTTTATGTTTCCAGTATTTTGCCGCCGAAGTGCAAAATTTTGAGAAAAAGTGATGGCTTAAAATTTTTAGCAGCGGGCCAAATTACTTTTTGCGTGATGGCGCGAGTAGAAACCAACGAACCCAACCGTTTAATTTCAGCAGCCATTGGCGTGGCGGTGCCGACGGATCGAACAGGCCAGCATGGTTATTTATCGGAACACCATTCGTTTGGCGAAACGGCTAAAAAAGCTGGGGAATATGCCGAGGATTTGGCGGCCACGATGTTGGCGACAACTATGGGCGTGGAGTTTGATCCAGAAACGGCCTGGAAAGAAAGAGAACAAATTTATAAAGCCAGCGGTCATATTTTTAAGACCATGAATATCTGTCAGTCGTATGAAGGGGACAAAAGTGGCCATTGGACAACGGTGATTGCCACAGCCGTGCTTTTGCCTTAAGAATTTAAAAACCGTTCCGTGTTTGCGGGGCGGTTTTTGATTTGTTTGTTTTAAAGTATAATTTTTGATAGAATAAGGGTATAAATATGCAGCAAGTAAAACAACAATTAGTATCAATTAAGGAAGCCAGCTGCTGGGCTAGCGATTTTTTGAAGCGCGATATTAGCGAATCCAATATTTCATATTTGGTGCAGTATGGAAAGGTCAAAAAACATAATGGCGGCAGTTCTGTTTTTGTTAATTTAGATGATTTAAAAAATTATTATGAGTCAAATAATGGAAAGCGCGAGGTTGATTGGAAAAAGAAACTTGGCGATGATTTAAATTGGGAGCTATCTTTTGACCACTTGCGAGAAAGTGATACAACAAAACATGTTCATCGTCTACATCCTTACAAGGGAAAATTTATTCCACAACTTGTTCAATATTTTATTGACAATCATACGGACGATTTTAAAAAAGAGGTTTACTTTAAAAAAGGTGATATAATTTTAGACCCTTTTTCTGGTTCGGGCACAACATTGGTTCAGGCTAAAGAAATGGGTATTCATTCAATAGGCGTCGATATTTCTCAATTTAATGTAATGATTACGGAAACAAAACTACTTGATTATAATTTAGCGATGTTGGAAAAAGAAGTTAAAAAAATAAAGCAAGCAATTGCTAATTATGAAACTGGTAATAAGATTGCTGATTTTGAAAATGAACTACTGATACAGATAGCAAATTTTAATAATAAAAATTTTCCCAGTCCAGATTTTAAGTATAAGGTTGAAAGAGGACGGATTAATGAGAATAAGTTTGCGATTGAAAAAGAAAAAGAATTTTTAAAAATTTATAATAATTTAGTAGAGAAATATAACATCGAATTAAATCATTTTTCTGCCGATGATTTTTTAGATAAGTGGTATATTAAGAATGTGCGTAAAGAAATTGATTTTGCTTTTCAGCAAATTAAAAAAATAACACCATTAAGAAATAAAAAGATTTTAGCAATAATTTTAAGTCGAACAATTAGATCGTGTCGTGCTACAACGCATTCCGATTTAGCGACGCTTAAAGAACCGCAAGTCACCACTTATTATTGCTGGAAACACAAGAAAATATGTAAACCACTTTTTTCTATTAAAGAATGGTTTGATCGTTATGTTGACGATACGGTTGAACGTCTTAAAATTTTTGCCAAATTAAAAACAAATGCCTATTACACAATTATTCCAGCCGACTCTAGAGACGTTGATATTTTTAAAGAAGTGGAAAAAAGAAACAAAAAATTTGCGGAAATATTAAAAAAACAAAAAATCAAAGGGATTTTTACTTCACCGCCTTATGTTGGCCAAATTGATTATCATGAACAGCATGCTTATGCCTATGATCTCTTTGGTTTTGAACGAAAGGACGAATTGGAAATAGGACCGTTGTTTAAAGGACAGGGCACGGAGGCAAAAAATTCTTATATTGAAGGAATTTCACAAGTTTTATTAAATTGCCGAAAATATTTAGCCAATGATTTTAATGTGTTTTTGGTGGCAAATGATAAATACAATCTTTATCCGGTGATTGCGGAAAAATCCGGCATGAAAATTATTAATCAATTTAAACGACCAGTGTTAAATAGAACCGAAAGGGATAAATCGCCCTATTCGGAAATAATTTTTCATTTGAAAGGAAAATAATATGGCCCTAAATAAAAAACTGAAAGAGGAAATTAGTGGTTTTTTAAAAACAAAGATTCTCAAAAAGATTGGCGAATATAACTTAAACGATGAGGATTCATCAAAACCCTTTCAATACGCTCTCTTTACAAAAAAGGGTTATTTGGCGAAAGGTTTTATACATGGGTGTGAAACCGCTCTTGGTAATTGGCACGAATCAATTGCTAAAATAATTGCAAAAGAGAATTTTAAAGTCGCAAAAAAATTACAAGGAACAGATAAATTACAGGGAAAAATTACAAGTGAAGCACAAAAAACATTTGAAAATATACTTAGTAATCTTGATAGTGTAGTTAGAGAACCGAATAGTGAAAAAGAGCTAAAAGAAATTTTTGAGGCTAGTCAAGGAAATAAGAAGGTTGTTAGCAGAATTCAGACGGTCGATCTTTATCTCGAAAGAAATAATGGAGAGGAAATTTATTTTGAAATAAAAGGGCCGAAACCAAATAAAAATGAGATGCGGGCAGCAAAAAGAGATCTTCTAGAAATTTATGCAATAAAAGCAAGAGAAAACAAAAAAGTAAAAGTATATCTTGGAATGTATTATAATCCGTATGCTCCCAAAAAATATCAAAGATGGACATGTTTAAAATTTTTTGATGAAGGAAAAGACTTTCTTATTGGAAAAGATTTTTGGGACTTTCTCGGCGGAGTTAATACTTATGAAGATTTGATTGAAATTTATGAGGAGGTTGGTGAAGAAATTAGACCAGAATTAGATAAAAAATTTAAAAAAATAATAGACACAAAAATAAAATAAATTAATATGCCTATAATTTTAGGTACCAAAAATTATATGTCACAAACACAACAAAATTTGTTAAAAGCCATTGCCGGCGAATCAATGGCGCGTAATAAATATACCTATTACGCCGAAATCGCGAGAAAAGAAGGTTATGAATGGATTGCCGCGGTCTTTGAAGAAACCGCCGGCAACGAACGCGCTCACGCCCAAGAAGAACTGGAAGAATTAAAAGAAAAAGTTGAGATGACCAACACTTATGACATCCAGCCACTGGGCAACACTTTAGAAAATTTGCGCCACGCGGCGGAAGGCGAGGAATTTGAATTCGGCCAAATGTATCCGGATTTTGAGAAAGTCGCGCGCGAAGAAAGCGAAACCAAAACCGCTGATTTGTTTAAAGAAATTTCCGAGGTGGAAGAAAAGCACGCTGAACGCTACAGAAAACTTGGTGATCGTCTGGAAGGCGGAAAGTTTTTTGAAAGCGAAGAAGAAACCGAATGGAAATGTTTGAATTGCGGTTATATTCACAAAGGCAAAAGCGCGCCAGGTGTCTGTCCGCTTTGCAAAAAACCGCAAGGATATTATATGGAAATTGGATTTGTGCGGTAGCCAATAGTTTATCCCGAGCGACCCCGATAAGCGAAGCGCGATCGGGAGAGCTGAGGGATCCCGTTTATTATCAATTATTTATTAACGGATTACGAATTAACGAATTATTATTTTACCAGTGAGATCTCTCGACCCACTTCGCTCGCTTGAGATAAATTTAGAAAAAGCCGTCGTGGTTTTCCGTGATGGTTTTTTATTTGACAAAACAGCTTAAAATGTGCTATACTTAAAATATAAACTAAAATTCCAATAAGAGAGGAATTATTGGAATTATGTGAGAAAAATATGAATCCTGAAATAAGAGATAATGGGGGTGACAAATACAGAGAGTTTAGTGAAGGCAGTGTTAGGGGTGCTTTGCCAAAAGATTTGTTTGAGGAGGCTATAAAAAATGGATGGTTAGATGTAAAAGATATTGGAAATGGTGTTTTTGAAGACCAACATGAACTTTCAAAAGAAGGAAAGTGGATTTATGACAAAAACAGAGAAACCTATTTTTTTGAATCAGAAGATGATGAATTTAAAATTTTTGACGAAGGAAGACAAAGGGGTCAATTAGGTCGTGCTTTATATGAAAAGGCATTACGAAAAGGATGGATGAAAGATTCGGATGCGGCGGGGCGTTGGATTTATGATAAAATTAGGGATTCTTATTTTTTTGAAGAAACATCAGTATAAATTTATTTATTAAGGCCGGGCGGTAGCTCGGCTTTTTAATTTGAAAAAATCAGCCAAAAGAGTAAAATAGAATTATAATGACAAATTTCCAATTTCCAATGTCAAAAGGTTGGCGCGGAGCGCCAATAGTTTAATAATTTGGATTTTGTCATTGATTAGTCATTTGATATTTGGATTTTGAAATTTTAATTTATGTTTTTTGTAGATTTTCTCCGTCAAATTAGAAAAAAAATTCTCCACCACGAACCTTTAATCGCGGTGGAGATTAGCCGTGAAAATTTACTTCACAATTTGAATGAGTTTAAGAAAATTTATCCCAAACTTGAGTTCGCGCCGGTTTTAAAAAGTAATGCTTATGGGCATGGCATTGTAGAGATGGCTAAAATTTTAGACCAAGAAAATTCACCATTTTTTTGTGTAGATTCTTTTTTTGAAGCGCGGCAATTGCGCCATGAAGGCATTAAAACTAAAATTTTAATTATTGGCTATGTGCGGCCAGAAGAAATTCGCAGCAGTCGGCTGAAAAATGCGGCGTTTACGATTGTTGATTTGGAACAGCTAAAAGAAATTGGTAATATCCCCTCCTGCCCGAGGAGGGGTGGTCCGATGCGGCATCGGACCGGGGTGGTGGGAGAAGAAAAAGACACGCCTATCGGCGAAATAAATAACCACCCCTTACCCCTCCTTGAAAAGGAGGGGAGTCTTTTCCGTAAAAAAATAAAAATTCATCTCAAAATCGACACCGGTATGCACCGACAGGGAATTTTGCTTTCCGAGATTGAGGAAACCATCAAAATAATAAAAAACAGCAAAAATATGATTTTGGAAGGAATTTGTTCGCACCTCGCCGATGCTGATAATTCTGATGAAAAATTTACTTTGGAACAAATTGAAAATTGGAACAGAGCCGCTAAAATTTTCCGCCAAAATTTTGGCGGAATAAAGTATTTTCATCTTTCTGCTTCGGCCGGAGTGAATTTTGCGGGCAAAATTGATGCCAACGTGGCGCGATTGGGTATTGGGCTTTATGGAATAAAAACTCAAAACTCAAATAGCAAAACTCAAAATTATGGAGTGCCGCCTCTCGGCGGCACGAAGATAGTAAACCTCACCCCCGACCCCCAGCCCGACTTCGCAATGACGAAGTCGTTGCGGGCGGGTCTCCTTGGTAAGGAGAGGGGAGCTGAAAATAAATTAGACTTAAAACCGGCTTTGGAAATGAAAACAATTATTACCGGCGTGAAAGAAATTGAACCGGGCGAAGTTATCGGTTATGGAAAGACTTTTATGACTAAAGAAAAAATGAAAATCGCCACCGTGCCGGCCGGATATTTTGAAGGCATTGACCGCCGACTGTCCAATTGCGGTTTTATGATGGTGAAAAATCAGCTGTGCTCAATTATTGGTCGCGTTAGCATGAACATCACCACGATTGATGTGAGCGCGGTGCCGGGTGTTAAAATCGGCGATGAAGTAATTTTAATTAGCCAAAATCCAGCTGATAAAAATTCGGTAGAAAGGATAGCTGAATTTTGCCAAACTATTCCTTATGAAATTTTGGTCAAAATTCCGGCGCACTTGAAACGGGTAGTTTTTTAAGTTTATCTCGACCGAGGTCCGACGCTCGTCGGACCGAGCGGAGAGATCCCCGCCCGCTTTGAACACGAAGCGGTCGGGCGGGCCGACGAGATCCCTCGACTCGTCGCTTTCACTCCTCGCTCGGGATAAACTACTACTATGACATATAAAAAAGTCCAAAAAGAATTAAAAAAACTTGCCAACCCTAAAAAGGCGAAACTTTTGATGCGGTTTTTTAAGACAGGCAAGGGCGAATATGGCGAAGGAGATATTTTTCTCGGTATTATGGTGCCGCAGCAGCGAGAGGTGGTGAAAAAATTTCGCGCTTTGCCTTTGTCAGAAATTCAAAAATTATTGAAGAGTAAATTTCATGAAGAACGGCTAGTAGGGGTTTTGATTCTTGTAGAACAACATCAGTCATTGTGTCATTCCGGCCCGAGAGCCGGAATCCAGAAAAAACAACTCCTGGATCCCGGGTCACGGCCCGGGATGACAAGGGAAGCCATTTTTTCTTTCTACTTAAAAAACGCCAAAAGAATAAACAACTGGGATTTGGTGGATCTTTCGGCACCAAAAATAGTTGGCGCGTATCTTTTTGATAAAAACCGGGGAATTATATATAAATTAGCAAAATCTAAGAATCTTTGGGAGCGCCGCATTGCTGTTTTGGCAACTTTTTGGTTCATCCGCGAAAAAGATTTCAAAGATGCCATTCGTTTGGCGGAAATTCTTTTGACTGACAAACATGATTTGATGCATAAAGCTGTGGGCTGGATGTTGCGCGAAATTGGCAAACGTAACGAAAAAATTCTGCGCCAATTTTTAAACAAACACGTTAGAAAAATGCCGCGCATGATGCTGCGTTATGCGATTGAGAGGTTGCCGGAAAAGGACAGGCAACATTATTTATTAAAACATTAACGGATTAACGGATTGCGAATTATAGGTTACACTCCATTTGACATTAAATAGAAAGTTTGCTATACTGGAAAATATATAAATTTCCTTTAAAATAAATTACAGGGAGGAAAAATGACCGGAGCGTTTTTTCTTTTAAAAAATTGTTATCGACAGGTTGTTGATCTTTCCAACCAAAACCCTGATGCTAACCGCAGAATTTTTGTGGAAAAATTGTACAGGAGGAAAAAAGACGGCCAGCAGCGCAAGCACCCTCTATTTTTTAAATCACAAACCAACAAAAATCACCATCGCAAAATTATTTAAGGGAAGGAGAGATTATGAAAAAGCCAAAAAAGAAAAAATTGCAAGACCGTTGGTATTTTTCTATGGTTGAATTCGTTTTTGGTTTGATTGGTTTATTTATACTAATAATTGCACTCATAATAAAGAGCATAATTATTCTTCCTGTAGAAATAATAAAGTTTTTTCTTGCTCCGAACGACGCCAAAAACAGAACCCAATAAACAATATTTTCAGCTTCAGCCGTTCTTCTCAAAAAGAAGACGGCTTTTTGTTTGCCAGCATAATTTATGGTATAATGAAAATATATGAAATCCACCATGCTTAAACTTGCCACTCTTTTGGTCGGTTTTTCACTGTTGCTTTCGGGTTGCGCGCTTTTTAACACCGGCGGCACAAACTTGAAAGCGGAAAATATGACTTTGGAATTTTGGGGAGTTTTTGACGCTTCGGATGCCTATGATGAAATCATCGCGGCTTACAGCCAGGCGCGGCCGAACATTCAGATAAAATACCGCAAACTGCGCTGGGATGAATATGAAAAAGAATTACTGGAGGCTTGGGCGGAAGACCGGGGCCCAGATATTTTTATGGTGCATAATAATTGGGTGGGCAAATACCAAACAAAAATAGCTGCCATGCCGGCGGTACTGAAAGTGCCGTGGTTAAAACAGGAAAAGGGCGCTTTCAAAAACAGGTCAGTAACGGTGGTGGACACGGTCAATATGCCATCACTGGAAGAGATGAAAGATTTATTTGTGCCGGCGGTTTATGGCGATACGGTCAGAGACGGACAGATTTGGGGTTTGCCATTGGCCGTAGATAACTTAGTTTTGTTTTATAACCGCGCTTTGTTAAGCGCTTCCAATGTAGTGGCGCCGCCAAAGACCTGGAATGAGTTGGTAACGATGACAGGGCAGATTACCAAAACCGATAACGGTAAATTAGTGCGTTCAGCCATAGCCATGGGCACGGCTAATAATAACAATCGTTTTTTTGATATTTTATCTTTGTTGTTGATGCAACAGGGAGCATTAACGGTGGATAATAATGGTAAGGTAATTTTAGACCAAACCAAAGCAGAAAAAGCGCTGGATTTTTATCTTGATTTTGCGCCGCGCTGGCAGAGCAATGGCAACAAAATTTTGACTACGGCTTATACTTGGGATGATAGCGTAGCGCCGGAAGCGACGGACGCGTTTATTCAGGGCAAGCTGGCGATGATGTTCGGTTACATTTATCAATGGCCATTTTTAAAAGCGCAGGCGCCGAATTTGGATATCGCGGTGACGGGAGTGCCGCATATGGTAGAAGGCGGGGCGGATATCAATAAGGGAGTGAGTATAAATCTGGCCAATTACTGGCTGTTAAGCGCGGCTAAAAAAACCAAACACGCCAATGAAGCTTGGGATTTTATCAGGTTTGCGACTTTAGGTCGAAGCCGGACGGTGGATGCTAATAATCAGGAAGTGATAAAATTGCGAGCAGAAAATTATTTGGAAAATAATAATGGCAATTATGCCAAATTGCGCACACCGGCTTTGAATGAATTAATTAGCAAATATCAAAAAAGCAATGATCAGCGCTTTCAGCCGGGTTTAGGACAGGTGCTGACGGCGCAGAGCTGGTATCGCGGCAAAGACGCGGCTGGAATGGAAAACGTTTTTAAACAAGCAATTAACGCGGTGATTTATGAAAATAAAGAAACGCGAGAGGTGATTAGCGGTTTGTGGCAGGCAATTCAAGGTATAAATTTCTAAGCGGATAAACGCGGATAACAACACGGATAGACGCGGATAGCGACCTGTCTCTATGGCGGGCAACCGCTGACTAACGCAGAAGATAGATTTGTAAAATTGGCTTAAAATTTGATATAATATATTTATTCAGGGGTGGGGAAAACCCGATCTTTAAAGGTCGAAATTAACAAATTATTTCCCAGATTTGTGCGATTGGATATCCTCGCATAAATTCAATTGATAAGTTTATTTTTAAAAAATATGAACAAAAAATTATTTAAAAACGCAGTGGCTTTTTTAATGCTTTTGGTTTTAGTGGCGCCGGGTTTGGTTTTAGCGCAGAATGAATATTTTTCTGGAACACAGGGAATTACATTACCTGGTCAGGGTAGAAATGCTAATGCTGTCGAAACCGTAGTTAATATTATTAACGTTCTGCTCGGCTTGCTGGGTTTGCTGGCGGTGATTATTGTTTTGATTGGCGGCTTCAAGTGGATGACGGCGCAGGGTTCGGATGATAAAGTAAAGGAAGCGCAAAAGACAATCAAATATGGCGTGATTGGTTTAGCGATTATTTTGTTAGCTTATGTGATTGTGAGAGTGGTGATTAACGCGATTTGGAGCGTGGGTCAAAATCAAACGATTCAATAATTTTAATGAAATTAAAATTTTTGCCAGTTTTAATAATTATGGCAATAGCCGGCTGCGCTCTTTTGTTTTGTGAACAGGAGAGCGCAGTTTTGGCAGCTGGCGCGGCTGGTTATGCCCAGAGCGGACTGAAGGAAGCGGCGGGCATGGCGAATCTAACCAGCGAAACTGATGCCATTGTACTGATCGGCACGTTAGTAAAAACAGCCTTAAGTTTATTGGGCCTTATTTTTATTCTGCTGACATTGTATGCCGGCTGGCTAAGAATGACGGCTCAGGGTAGTCAGGAGAAAATTAAAAAATCCAATGGCATTTTGACCAGCGCGGTGGTGGGAGTGATTATAATTTTTACGGCTTATGTGGTGACGGTTTTTGTGATTGACCAGGTCATGGAAACAGTGGGTAGTAGTGGAAATGGAGGAGAAGGAACTGGTTATGTTCGGTGTTGTGTTTCCGCAAGCCTTGAACCAACTTGTCTTGCCCCAAGTACTGCTGGTGGTCGCGGATTGGAATGTCCGGCGGGATACGGAATAGATACGCATTCTTGCCAAGAAATAAATTTTTGCGGTACGAGTGGTGGTTGGCAAGCCGAATGCGTTAGACCCGAAGATTGCTCCTCATGCGAAACTAATAAGAGGCGAACATGCACAGCCGGGGTATGCGGTTGTGAAATTTATCTTGAAATTTAAAAATTTATGAGAAATATGACCAAAAATTTAATCTGTTTTCTTATTTTAATGTTTTTGGTTTTTAATGTTTTGGTGTTGCCAGCTAGTGCGGAGAGCATGATTGATAATTTGGTAAAATTTAAAACAGCGGCGGGTTTGCCTGGTTCGGCTGATGTGACGCCGGTTAATATTGTAATCGCGGTAATTAATACCATTCTTGGCTTGTTGGCTTTAATTTTTATTGTTTTATTGATTTACGCCGGCTTTACTTTTATGACTGCCCAGGGCGATGACAAGAAAGTTACCAAAGCTAAAGATACGATCAGAAATGCGGTGATTGGCGTAGTTATAATTCTTTTTGCTTATATTATAACTAATATTGTATTTACTTTGATATTTGATGTTTTCAAGAGATAATTTAATAGAAATTTAAAAAAAAGAAGCGTCCGCTAAGCGGACGCTTTTTTGATGTGTTATTTTCCCCGATATTTTTCTTCGGCGGCCATGGCTGCCCGTTGAGTCGGGCTCCATTGGTTGGGAGGCACGCGCGGCACCCTGATAAGCGGCCCGTTGCCAAAAGAATTGTCGCCGGAATTGTAATTACTGGTGTGAATGTTGATGTGGGTTTGCTCGCCGGGCACGCGGCCGAGCAGGGCGGAATGATGCAGGCGTTCCATAGGTTCACCGCTCCAGAAATTTCCCCGAGTCGTGATGGACTCGGTCTGATTATCCGGACCTTTTCTTTCGGTGGTGACGTACTGCACTGGTCCGGCGCAGCCGCCGAGAATGACCACGGCGACGAGCAGGCAGAAAAGGATTTTCGTTTTCATCGTCTCTCTCCTTAATTAAGGGGTTTCTGGATAGATAAATTCGGTGCTGATTGCTTGCTTCCACTAGGGTGCCGATAAAGAAAGCGCCAAGACAGATCATGACTGTTAAAATAAAAAGCGAGGCGTTAGAATTTTTGTTTTCTATGGGAATATAAAGAAACAAACAGAAGATAAAAACAATTACAGTGATTATGGAGATGGTTCTCCAGCGCTGACAACCAGGATTGGGACATTCGCCAGTTAAGTTCATCTTTCCTCCTTTTTCTTTTTAGTTTTTGGTAAACCGCCTTCTATAATTTGAACCGGCCAATACAGTTTTTTTCCACTACCATCAGCTGTGTCACCCAACTGATGTAAAAATTTTTTTGATGCACCAATTTTAGTGTATTTGTCTACGCCCTTGATGCCCAATTTTTCCGGCGATTTTAATATCAACCAGTTATTTCCAATTGTTGGATAATAAGGATTTTTGATTTCTTCTACTTCATAGGTTCCTTTCGGAATAGTAATTTTTTCTTCTACTGGCGTATGTTCTTTTTGTCCTAAAAGACTGATTAATTCCCAGTCTGTTTTTAAAATGAGATACATTTAATACCTCCTTTGCTTGAATTGTGTAATTTTTAAAACCAAAATTATCTTAGCAAATCTAAATTATTTTGTCAAGCTGTATTTGAGAATGCACCAGAGCGCGCGCAGGCCGTCTTTGAAACTGATTTTTTTGCCTTCGGCATAAGTGCGGCCGGTGTAGGAGACGCCGACTTCATAAAGGCGAAATTTGGCGCGGGCAGCTTTAATGACAATTTCCACTTCAAAGCCAAAACGATTTTCTTGGAGATTTATTTTTTCCAACACTGCGCGACGGAAGGCCTTGTAACAACTTTCCACGTCAGTGAGGTTGATGTTGGCGAAAACATTGGTGAAAAAAGTGATGGTTTTGTTGCCTAAATAATGCCAGAAATATAAAACTCGATGCGGCCGGTCGCTGAGAAAGCGCGAACTAAAAACAACATCGGCGTGGCCATTGATGATAGGGGCGATGACCTCTTTGATTTCTTGGGGATTATATTCCAAATCCGCGTCTTGCACAACGGCCAGATCGCCGGTCATATTTTTAAAACCGGCGCGGAGCGCCGCGCCTTTGCCTTGATTTTTTTCCTGATAAATTATTTTCAGGATGGTTGGGGATTTTAGGGAGGTTAGGGATTTGAGATAGTCGCGCGTGCCGTCAGTGGAGCAGTCATCAATAATAATAATTTCTTTTTCCAAACCAAAATCCACTGCTTCAATTTTTTTCAAAATTTCCGGCAGAGTTTTGAGTTCATTGTAGACGGGAATAATAATTGATAATTTCATACCATATAAGCTCCCCTCCTTTATAAGGAGGGGGTTGGGGGAGGTAATTTTTTAAGTTCTTGGCAGACAAGATAGATTCTTTCCACCACATTATCGGTATCTTTAAAAATTTCTTCACTATTAAACCTAATAATTTTTATTTTTTTTGATTCTAAATATTTTTGTCTTTTTTTATCATACTCCTCGTGCTGATTATGCGTAAAGCCGTCCACCTCAATACCCAATCTTAACCCTTGACAATAGAAGTCTATAACATAATTACCAACACTATATTGTCGACGAAATTTGAAATTCAGTTGTTTGTTTTTTAATTTTTGCCAAAGTAAAATTTCTCCTTTGGGCATTGATTTTCTTAATGTTTTTCTCAAATTTTTTCTTTCCTCGGTGTTGTATAAAATCGTGGACATACGACTTACCCCTCCCAACCCTCCCCTTATAAAGGGGAGGAGCTTTAATCACCCTTATTTATATTTTGTGATTATGGGGACAGGAGTGGAATCTACATTATTTAAAATAGCCAAATAAAAACTCACCCAATCCCCAAGAATAATCAGCGAAAGTTTTTGTGACCAAACATCTTCACCGGTGGCTTCTAAAAATTCAAAAGGAATATTTTTTTCCTGAAGCAAACTGGTCCAGGCATCTAAAGCCTTGATTTCTAATTTAGAACCCAAAGAATTTTTGAGAAGGATAAAGAAACTGTCATCAGTCAAACGCTTGGGAAAAGTAGTGCCTTCAACCGCGTTGTGCATGGCTTCGGGCAGAGAGTCAAAAGAGGCAAAAGTTTTGGCGTTTTCATTAAATTGATTTTTCCAGCGCCGCGCCACCGAATCTAAAATACCACTGCCGATAATTTTTGGCTCATGATCAAAAAGAGAAAACGCTAAATGTTTGGCCATATTTTTTTCCGTCGGAGTTTCAGGTTTAAGTTCGGAGTTCAGTTTTTCTAAAATTTTTAAGGTTTTTTCCAAATTAATTTTTGGTCCCAAATTTAAAAGATTATTTAAACCGGCAAGTAAACCAAACTGATAGCCCAGCGCGGCGCGCGGCGCTGCTTGGGTGTCGTAGTCCAAAACTACAGCGCCTTCGGCTTTGGCCCAATTTTCCAAATCGCCCCGTTCGCAGATGACGATAATTTTTGTTTCACGCGCAGCTGCTTCTTTAAAGGCAGTCATGGTTTCCGCAGTGACGCCGGAATGGCTGATTAAAATTACCAGAGTATTTTTGTCGGCCCAGCCAGGCAGTTCGCCGTCGCGCACGAGTGCCATCGGCATTTTGTGGTCGCCAAAATTTTGGTTGAGAAAAATGTCCGCCGCCGAAGCTGAACCGCCAATCCCGCAAAAACAGACGCTTTTAATTTCGTGATATTTTTCCGGCAATTTTACTGCCGCCATTTTCTCAAACGACTTTTTAATTTGCGTTGGCAGTTCTTCAATAAATTTCGCCATGTCTTCCTTATCAGTGGCCTTTATTTGTTTTAAGTCATCTAATTTGTTCATAGGTTTTGAGTTAATTTTGATGGTTTAATTTTAGCATTTCATCGTCCATTTGACAAAATTGACTTCTTTTGGGGAAAGAGAGATAATTAAAGTAGAAACAATAAAATAACTAATTATTTAATATAAAAAATATGATCTGCCAAAATTGTAAAAAACAAACACCCGATGATGGTAAGTTTTGTCAAAATTGTGGAATTAAAATAGAGGAAGAAAAAAGCAACGGATTTTGTCGTTTTTGTGGTGAAGAAATCAATTCAAAGGCATTGAAATGTAAATATTGTGATAAATGGATTGATAGTAGAAAAGAATATGAAGGAATTGGCGGGTGGCTACTATTGCCGACAGTTTGTTTTTTTATTATCGCGATATTGTGGCTTTTTTGTTTTATAATTTATGGGATAGCCATCTTTTCTCCTGAAGGAAATTTAAATGATTTTGTGACTTTTTTAGTCTCAATTCCACTAGCAGGTTTATCCATTTATTCCTTAGTGTTGGAGTTCAAAAGGAAAAAATTATTTCCAAAATTTGCAATTATAACATTATGGATAGGCGCTATAGCTACCGTAATACTTTCTTTGGTAGATAAAGATTATTCAGAGGTTGGGGGCGGGGTGATTGGAGCAGTACTTTGGACGTGGTATTTCTGTTCATCTGAAAGGGTTAAAAATACTTTTGTAAAATAATTAAATAAAATATGTTTTGTAAAAATTGTGGTGAGAAAATTAATAGTGATGTAAAATTTTGTGGCAAATGTGGTAGTGTAATAACAGCCGATAAAGACGATACTGTTATTGAAAGTTCTGGGATAACAATATCAACCCAAGAAAATCAGAAAGACAATCACAAATCATACATTACCAAAGTCATATATCTTAAATCTCAAAGAAGATTGTATTTTAGTTGTTTTATTCTTATTCTTACTTGTTTATTTTTTTTCTTTCAAAAGAATTATATTGCAAATTTGATTTCTGGACCGCGTAAAATCGATAGTATAATGCTAGAAAAAGAATTACTTGGCGATAAAATAAAAAACATAAATATTGATTTAAAATTAAATTCCGATTTAACATATCCCGCTGGTTATACTCATGTAACACAAACCATAGACACAAGCACAAATAATGTTAAAAGTGAGGAAACAAACTCGGAATACTACCTGACGGTTATTGGGAAACACATATTAGTTCTTGAGGGAGTACCAGATCAAGTACCTAAAAACAATTTTAAAGGAGTAGTCGTTCCGTTGCCAGCAGACCTTCAAAATAACTTAATAACAGATTTCAACAACATTCCCGAATTAGAAGGATTAGGGGGCTCCATGCTTCCGTTTATGCTTTCAAATAAAGGAATAATGGAACTTGATAGTTTTTGGTGGTTTCTTATTAGTGTGATTATTTTTTGTTGTAGCTTCATAATTTTTTTTAGAAGGATTACTGATTTAGAAGACAGAAAACATAGTATTTACAGAAATTTTTATTTAGTCGGATACCAGAACATGGATGATTTTTCGGATGATTTTATCAAATCAGCAAAAGCAGGAGTAATGAGAATCGGTAAATATAGATTAAGTGATAAGTTTTTGTCAATAAGTACTTTTTTTTCTTTTAACGTTTATCCCTTATCTCAAATGTACTGGATATATAAAAAAGTTATAAACAAAAGGGTTAATTTTGTACCTGTGGGTAAGGATTATGAAATAGTTATGCATTTCAAGCCAAATAAAACTGTGGCAATAGGAGAATCAGAAGAGAAAGTTAATCAACATCTCCTTATTTTAACCGCTCTTTGCCCAGAGGCAAAGTTTGGTTATACCGAATAAATTATGTTTTGTAAAAATTGTGGGCAAGAAATTAAAATTGGAAATAGATTTTGCACAGATTGTGGGCAAGAAATTAAATATGGAAAATTTTTTATACTAAAATTTAAAACTTTTGAGTGGATTAAAAACCACCAAAAATTATTATTGATTAGTTTTTTAGTAATAGTCCTTCTTTTGGTTTTTATTAGTGTTTATGGTGAATTATCAAAAACAAATTTCAATACCAAATCAAACCTAACCGAAAAAGCATCCTTTATTGGTTCATACAACCAAAACGAAATTACATCTTCGGTAGTAAATATTTTTTGTCCAAGCACGGAAATAGACGAAGAGGTTATTGGTGGTTCAGGCACAATTATTAGTGAAGATGGTTTAATCCTTACAAACTCACATATTATTCCACAAGATGAGACAGATCTTCACATTAGCGAAGAAGGGTGTATGGTGGTTTTACCCGATCCGATTACTGGGCAACCAAAAGATATTTATTTAGCTAAACCAATTGTTATTCAAACTTTAAGTGATCAGTATGATTTAGCTTTTATGTCAATATACGCTGCATATTATGATGAAGAATCTGATGAATACGGAGGTGTTTATCCAAGAGTATTTCCGGCATTTGATGATACAACTAGGTGTAAAAACGAGAACGTTCAATTGGGTGAACCGGTCCGAATTTTTGGATATCCGGCGATTAGTGGCGGCTACTCTTTAACAATTACCGACGGAATTGTTAGTAGTTTACCCGGCGATGGTTTAATAATTACATCAGCTAAAATTAGCTATGGAAATTCAGGTGGTTTAGCAATTAATAGAAATGGTTGTATGTTAGGCATACCATCCATGGTAAATTCTGACGAAAATGAGAGTTTGGGAATTATTATTTCAATGCAATTAATAAACGAATTTTATGATGAAGTTGTGAATAATACTAAATAAATAAAATTATTTTTTATGGAATTAAGTTGTAGTTCAATTTATAATCATTTACTAAAGATAATTAGAAATAATACCATTGATTTGTCAGAATGTACTTTTATTCATCCATGGGCATTGATTTTAATTTGTTTGTTGTTAGTTAAGAAACATAATAATAATGATAAGGAAATTATATTACCAAAAAGTTCAGAAGCACTCTTTTATCTTAGAAGAGCACGCCTGCATGAAATTTTAAAAAAATTATCGTATAACCAAAGCGCTGATTTTTTAGAAAAAATTTTTGTTAATGAAAAGGACAATCTTAACATCCAAGAAATAATTCATTGTAATTTTAGAGATGAATTTAACGCCAGGTTAGAAAGGTTTGGAAAAATTTTTATGAATTTTGGCTTAAGAGAAAATGACGCGCGTTTAGTCGTGGCTTTAATTGGAGAGCTGGGCAATAATGTTTATGATCATAATTTAGGTAATTGGCCAACAGATATAAGTGGTTGTTTTATCACCGCACAAAATTACCCACAGAAAAAATGTTTGGAATTTGTAATTGGTGATCCGGGTATTGGTTTTTTGGGGTCGTTAAAAGCAAATTTTCCTGGCTTGTCAGACGATATCTCTGCTATTAAACACGGGCTCGCTGGTAATACGGGGCGTATAAACGAAGATCGTGGTAATGGCCTTAAATTTATTCAAAATTGGACATTAGAAAATTTTTCTGGTAATATACTCATTCACTCAGGAAAAGGACTTGTTTTTTTAGACAAGGATAAAATAGAAGGGAAAGAGGCGGTAGAGATAGTGGGTACAATTGTGCAAATTATGTTATACTATAAATAAAGGGATTATGGTATTAGAAATGAAAAAATTTGGTTTAATTTTAAATAGCCGACCTGCAGGCAAGGAGGCGGTTTTGCGCGTGAAACAAATCGTGAATGGGACAAGCGACAATATTTTAACTTTGGATTTTGAGGGCGTTGATGTATTAACGCCGTCTTACGCCGATGAATTATTTAATGGTATAAAAAATTTATATCCAGAAAAAAAGATAGAAATGAGTGGATATAAAGGCAACTTAGTAGTAGAGGATGTGCTTAAAAAGTTAGGGATAATCAAATGATAAGTTTGGCGTATTTGACTTATTTTTTAAATACCGATATAATTAGATATGTATGAATAAAAGTTAAACCCTGGAAGAGAAAATTGGCTAAGATAAGCCAAAAATTATTGATTAAAACTGGGGAAAACTTTGGGAAAAACGTATATGAGACAAAATATTTTATTATTTACTCTTACAAGCGGCTAATTTGGCTGTGTGCGTTTTTTTGCCCCGCTTGTAAAACCAAGCGGTTTTTTAATCTTAAAATTAGCGACCAGTCTTATGCCTGAAGGTAAAAGAGTGGTCGTTAAGGATCGTAGCTTAACAATTAAAGGTAAGGAGGAAAAATATAAGAAAAAGTACACCAAGGACCCCGTTTATTTTTTGTTTTTTTGAAAACAAAAGTAAGTGGGGAATTAAAATGGATATTGAATTAAAGCGTATGGTGGATGCCTTGGCTTGAGATGGCGATGAAGGACGTAGCAATCTGCGATAAGCCTCGGGGAGCTGATAAGCAAGCTTTGATCCGGGGATTTCCGAATGGGAAAACCCAATGCAGCAAACCTGCATTATGCGGCGCTTGCGCCGCGTGCCAACCCGCTGAAGTGAAACATCTCAGTAAGCGGAGGAAAAGAAAACAAGCGCTCCTCACTTTTGTTCGAAGCGCTAAAATAAATAAAATATAAAACATAAAAAATCAAAAATTAGGAGTGAGAATTTTCTGCGGAAAATTTTCACAAATAATTTTTACTAAAATTTTTTATCTTTTATTTTAAATTTTTTATTTTAGCGACGAGCGGAAGTGAGGAGCGACCATTCCCAAAGTAGTGGCGAGCGAAATGGGAGCATGCCTAAACTAAAATAAATGTTTGTCAGTGAAACGCACTTTTAGTGTGAAGATCTGACATTAAAGGTGCAAGCCGTTGTTTAATTTAGTGTTGTAAGACGACTGATTTTCTTCTCTTGCAGGAAGGAAGGTGAGTTAACAGAGATAATTTCTTTAGTTGAAGACCTCTGGAAAGAGGCGCCAAAGAAGGTGACAGCCCTGTAAGCGAAAAAGATTATTCTCACCACAGTTGTTCTTGAGTAAGACGGGACACGTGAAATCCTGTCTGAATCTGGGTTGACTATAATCCAAGGCTAAATACATCTCAAGACCGATAGTGAACAAGTACCGTGAGGGAAAGGTGAAAAGCACCCCGGTGAGGGGGATGAAATAGTATCTGAAACCATGCGTTAACAAGAAATAGGAGCCTCGCAGTAATGCGGGGCGACTGTGTGCCTATTGAAGAATGAGCCAACGAGTTTACACTCTGTCGCCAGTCTAATTCCGATTAAACGGAAGAAGGCAAAGGGAAACCAAGTTCTAAATGAGCGTATTTATTTGTTAATCCCGCAACTTTTGGGTGCGGGATTAACGGATAAAAGGCGGTAGAGGTAAGACCCGAAACCGGGTGAGCTAGTTATGGCCAGGATGAACTCCGATGAAAATCGGAGGGAGGTCCGAACCCACCAGCCGTGCAATACTGGGGGATGAGCTGTGACTAGGGGAGAAATTCCAATCGAACTCGGTAATAGCTGGTTCTCCTCGAAATAGTTTTTGGACTAGCGTCATTCGTTGCTACTAGTGGTAGAGCACTGGATGGGACTGAAGCCGAAAGGTATTCATCCCAATCAAACTCCGAATACTAGTTAGTTAAGAATGGCAGTCAGAAGGCGAGGGCTAAGCCTCGTCGCTCAAAAGGGAAACTGCCCTGATCTCAGTCTAAGGTCCCTAAATCTACACTAAGTGTCAAAGGTGGTGTTTTTTCTCATACAACCAGGAAGTTGGCTTAGAAGCAGCCATCTTTTAAAGAAAGCGTAACAGCTCACTGGTCAAGAGAAAATGCGCCGAAAATTTATCGGGGCTAAGTGTAGTACCGAAGACGAGAATGTCAGCGCTCCGCACTGGAATTTCCAATAATTAATTTCCAATTTTCAAACAATTTTCAATGACCAATTTTCAAATTTCAAACATATTTTTTTTTTATGTTTTGTTATTTGAGTTTTGGATTTTGAATTTTATTTGGAGTTTGGAGTTTGGGATTTGGGATTTCCAGCGCGTAGCGCTGGCGTGGTAGAGGAGCATTCCTTAATCTGTGAAGCATACGCCGCGAGGCGGTGTGGAGGTTAAGGAAGAGAGAATGTTGGCATGAGTAACACAAAGGCCGGCGAACATCCGGCCCACCGAAAGTTCAAGGTTTCCTGGGCAACGACCTTCGACCCAGGGTTAGGCGAAGCTAACTCCTCACCCAAAAGATGCTATTAATCTCGAGAATTCGAGATTGGCATTTGCTGGGTGAGGGGGGATGTATAACAGGTTAATATTCCTGTCTTACTTGTTATTTATCTTTTAACTGAAGCATTTAAGTGAGCGGGCGTCACATGACTATGACGTTTTTGACCCGAGCAATCGGGTTGAATGGAAGTGAAAGCTCCGGCTGGATCGAACTCGCGTAATTGAGTGCCAAGAAAAGGTTAATCGTTATGATAACAAGTATTCGTACCGCAAACCGACACAGGTGAACTAGTAGAGAATACCAAGGTGTACGAGAGAACCCTTTTTAAGGAATTCGGCAAAACAACGGGCGTAACTTCGGGATAAGCCCTCCCCGATAGCGCAAGCTTATCGGGGCGCAGCGAAAGAGCTTTGGCGACTGTTTACCAAAAACACAGGTCCCTGCTTAAGTCGTAAGACTATGTATAGGGGCTGATGCCTGGCCAGTGTCCGAACGTTAAGGCGAGAGGTCAACGTGCTTCGCTTCCGCAAAGCACTAAAATAAAAGATAAAAGATAAAAAATCAAAAATTAGGAGTGAAAATTTTCACGAATAATTTTTATCATATTTTTTATTTTTGCTTTTTAATTTTTTATTTTAGCGACGCGAAAGCGGAGCGCGGGCAGCCTTGAACCGAAGCGCGGATGAACGCCGGCGATAACTATAATCGTCCTAAGGTAGCGAAATTCCTTGTCGGCTAACTTCCGACCTGCACGAATGGCATAACGGTCTAAGCACTGTCTTAAAAAGGGACTCGGTGAAATTGCAGTACCAGTGAAGATGCTGGTTACTCACAGCTAGACGAAAAGACCCCGTGAAGCTTTACTACAACTTGATATTGACTTAGCGTTTAACTTGTTCAGCATAGGTGGGAGACCGTGTCTCACTAACGTTCGTCACGGAATTTCCAATTTCCAATTTCCAATTTCCAAATAATTTTCAATGACCAAATGACCAATTTTCAAAAAATTGGCGCTGCGCACCAATCATTTGAATTTTGTAATTTGAGTTTTAATATTTATTTGGAGCTTGGAGTTTGGAATTTGGTCATTCTGTTGATGTGGCGAGCGATAGCGAGACACGATCAACAGTGAGATACCACCCTTGTTGTTCGTTAAGTCTAACTCCGCCCAAGGCGGAAGACAGTATCTGGCGGGTAGTTTGAGTGGGGCGCTCGCCTCGACAAATGGTTCTTCACTTCCGTTCGAACCAGTGGGGCGCTTTCCAATGTAAATTGGAATGACAAAATTTGGCTATATGCTGGAACCTCCGAGTATATCGCGCGACATTTTTTTGATGTAAAACTGCGCGATTGCGGACAATCAGCAGGGAATCTGCCAACGAAATGTTGGTTGAACCCTCAACGACTATACGCCAAACTCCTAAACTAAAATTTAGGAAGATGATATAGTCTGAACTTTGTGGCGACACAAAGATGTTTTGTGCCTAAAAACAAAACAACCTAAAATATTCTTATGAATACAAATCAAATTAAAGAATATAAAACTGATTTAAAATTAACCAAAAGGCAACGAGAAATTTTGATTGGTCTTTTACTTGGCGATGGACACTTGGAAACACAGAATGGTGGTAGAACTTATCGTCTCAAAGTGGAACAAAACATTGTCCGAGCTGATTATGTAAATTGGCTTTATCAAAATTTTAAGAAATGGATTTTATCCGGACCGCAAGTCAAAGAAAAATTTGATGGTCGGACTAAAAAGAAAACCGTCAACGTATATTTTAATACGATGAGCCACGGTGCTTTCCGGTTTTATGCTCAACAGTTTTATCAAGACAAGAAAAAAGTGGTGCCAAAGCAAATTGGCCGTTGGCTGACACCCTTGTCTTTAGCCATTTGGTTTATGGATGACGGTTCAATAAAAAGCAAAAAGCACAGAGGGAAGATAATTAATACCCAATGCTTTTCGAAAAAAGAAGTCGAGCTTCTAAGCCGTTGTTTGAAAGAAAATTTTGATCTTAAAAGTGTCTTGCGTAAACAAAAGACAAATTATTGGCAGATATATTTATTGTCGGAGACGATTGATAAATTTTATCAATTGATTAAACCGCATATTTTGCCAGCAATGAAATATAAATTAAATAAGTTAGGTTAACAATTTGCCTAAAAGGTAACGGAGGCATTTACAAAGGTTGGCTAATTCCGGATGGAAACCGGAAGTGTCGGGTAAACCCCAAAGCCAGCTTTACTGCCAGTCCTACAAGACGAGCAGTTACGAAAGTAGAAGTTAGTGAACCGACCATCCCATTTAGGTGGGTGGAAGATCATTGGATAAAAGCTACTCCGGGGATAACAGGCTGATCGCGCCCAAGCGTCCACAGCGACGGCGCGGTTTGGCACCTCGATGTCGGCTCATCGCATCCTGGGGGTGAACAAGCTCCCAAGGGTTCCGGAGTTCACGGATTAAAGCGGTACGCGAGCTGGGTTCAAAACGTCGTGAGACAGTTTGGTCTCCTATCTGTTGTGAGCGTCAAATCTTGAGGAACCCATTCCCTAGTACGAGAGGACCGGGAATGACGAACCTCTGGTGTGCCGGTTGTCGCGTCAGCGGCATTGCCGGGTAGCCAAGTTCGGGTCGGATAAACGCTGAAAGCATCTAAGCGTGAAGCCGTTTCCAAGATCAGGATTTATTGCCCTCTGAAAGACTATCAGGTTGATAGGTGGCCGGGTGTAAGTTCCGTAAGGAATTGAGCCGAGGCCATACTAATTGGGCAGCTTCAATATCCTTTTAGTTTCGCACTCTTAAAAAGAGAAAGCGGGATGATGGTGTACTTTTTCTTATATTTTAATTTTTAACTTCAGAACAGAGTTCCCAGTGTCTTTAGCGAAGGGGCCACACCTGATCCCATCTCGAACTCAGCCGTTAAGCCCTTCAGCGCCGATGATACTAAAAAAGGGAAAGTAGGTCGATGCTGGGAACCTTGTTCTGAAGTTTTTTTATTTGCTACAAATTACCCGCCCGAACGACCGGATGTCGTTCAGTCGGGCGGGCAAATCAAATACAAATATACAAATAAATAAAATAAAGCCGGTCTGATAAAATATCGGACCGGCTTTATAATTTCTAAAATTCAATATTTATTTTATTTATTCACTAAATACCTGCGCTTCAAAAATATAAATTTCCGCACGGCCATGGCGCCAGCAATCTTTTGGTAATCCAGCTTTTTGGCTGCAAAGTTCATCCATAAATTCTTCCAAACTCCAGCCGGTTTCCGTGGCGACCTGTGGTAAAAACACACCAGAATGCAAACCAGATTTAATGATGACGCCGTGTTTGCCTAATTGAATTTGCTGGAGGTTATTAATTTTTTCCGGCACGGTTAAAACTGAGATTTCAATTTTAATTTTCGGCCATTCTTTAGTTGTGATTGGTGAAAAACGATAGTCATCAAAAGCCGCGGCTAAAGCCATTTCTTTAATGGCTTCACCAAGTGGTTTGATTGGTTCAATGAGTCCGATGCAACCATGCAACTCGCCGTTTTGGTGCAGCGTGACAAAAACCCCGCGTTTTTCTGCGAAGATAGTAAACTTTTTATAAACCATAGGGTTTTTATCATGTGACATCTCTCTCCCCTTACGAAGGGGAGAGAAGGAGAGAGGTTTATTATTAAAATTAAAAACCTCACCCCCGCCCTCTCCTTCGAAAGGAGAGGGGGACAATAGTGATTTTTCATCCACCAAACCCAGCGCCGTTTCCAGCGTGTTTCTGGCCAAAGCTAGGGCGACTTGTTGTTCTTCTTTGATTAAGAGTTTGCTCATGAGTATATTTTAGCGCTTTAAGTTGTTTTTTCCAATTTTAAAAGCGAGAGATTAGAATTAGAAAAAGGTTTTTTTATGCTATAATTAATTGTGGATAAAATGTATAATTTTTATTTTATGAAAAAACTCTTCTCCACTACCCTTTCCACGGTCGCTACAATTTTAATCGCCACCCTAATTGTCGTCGGCGTCGTTTCTGCCGCCACCACCATTGGGACCAACATCGTTACTACTGGCAATATCGGTGCAGCCACCACCACTCCGCTTTACGCTTTTGACGTCAACGGTGACATCCACCAGATTGGCACCGGTAAATTCTATCAAAACTATCTGCCTGTTTTTGTGG
>Ga0233421_10000011_pt1 | contig 114409 bp, 111 predicted proteins | sample Watercolumn_Mata_3_FD_182725 | JGI IMG/M metagenome (GOLD analysis project Ga0233421, IMG submission 182725) | Freshwater microbial communities from Lake Matano, South Sulawesi, Indonesia - Watercolumn_Matano_2014_107_MG | ecosystem: Environmental > Aquatic > Freshwater > Lake | place... | reverse complement strand
TAGAAAAAGGCAAAAGGGTATCCATTGCAACGCAGGCCGCGGATAAATTAGCCCCGAAAAGCGAGGTCCTAAAACAACCTGAGGCGCCGCAAAAACAAAACTACATTATCCAGTTGGCTAGTTATAAGACCAGAATGCATGCGCAAAAAGAGGTGGAATTGCTAAAGAAAAGAGGTCTTTCGCCTCTGGTCTTGTCTAAGGGGAGTTACACCGTATTATGCGTGGGAAACCTCTCTAACAGAGAGACAGCGCAATCACTGTTGTCGGAGCTAAAGAAACGCTATAAAGACTGTTACATAAGGAGGTTATGAATCATGTCCATACATCCGTCGCTGGGTTTATCCGATAAAGATAAAAAACAAAGAAGCGTGTTAAAGCGCGCAGAGCGCATAAAAATGCTGATGGAGAAAGGCAAGTGGAAAGAGGGGGATAATGTTTACGGCCTGCCAAAAATAAAGACCATAAGAATAAAAATCAAGAAAGAAAAGGCAGAAAAAGCAGAAGTTGCTGCCACAGCAGAAGCTGCTGCTCCCGCCGCTGGTACCGCCGTTGAACCTAAAGAGCAAACCGCTGCCCCTGCTAAAGGCCAGGCTGCCAAAGGCCAAAGCCAGGAAAAAAAATAGATGCCCGCCATATTTCTCTTTGCGTTACTGCTACAGATCGGGATTACTCCCGTAGAGGCTGCCGAGCCATTTCAGGGAGAAGTTAATGCCGACAATATAAATGTGCGCACAGATGCCACGGTCAACTCTGCAATAATATGCACCGTTAATAAAAATGAGGCTGTCGAAGTAATTACGGAATTATACGACTGGTATAAAATAAGGCTCCCCCAAAAGGCGCCTGCTTATATAAAGCAGGACTTGGTCGCCTGTATCGATGCAGCGCCTCTAGCAGAGACTGAATGTAAAAACGCTAAGGTATTAAAAGACAGGGTAAATATAAGGCTTGGCCCCAGTGAATCCGCGGCTATAATCGGCGCGGCTAATAAAAACGATACGGTTAATATTATCGAAGGTAAAGGGGGCTGGTATAAAATTGAACCGCTGCAAACCAGCTTTGGCTGGATAAATAAGAGATTTATTACCAAAGTCGTCCCTCCTGCGCCTGCGCCCAAGAACGATATTCCCGTACCCCCACCAGAACCTCCAGACACTATTACGCTTTCAGGTATAATAAAACCATACGGGAAGGTTATTAAACGCATAGCCACGCATAAGCTCATCACCCAAGATAACAGGATATTTTTATTAAAGGGGGACAAAAAGTCACTTGATGCGCTTAATTATCAGAAGGTAAAGGTCGTAGGCAAGATACTTGACCTGCCCAGACAAAAATACCCTGTAATTGAAATACGCGCACTGGAGGAGGCAAATTGAACTTATTCGCTTCCCTGATAAGTTTTGCGGTATTCTTTGTATTGCTGATGGTGGCAATGACTGTCCATGAATTTTCCCACAGCTGGGTTGCCTATAAGTTAGGGGATACCACTGCGCTATATTCCGGAAGACTGACCTTGAACCCTCTGGCGCATATAGATATTTTCTGGACGGTTATCCTGCCGTTACTATTCTTTATTACCACCGGCGTGTTTATCGCTGCAGCAAAACCCGTTCCCATAAACTACTGGGCCTTAAGAAATCCTAAAAGGGATATGGTCTGGATAGGCGCAAGCGGCCCTCTGTCAAACCTTGCCCTGGCTGTAGTTTTAAGTATCCTTTTTAAGATTATACCCTTAACTCCGATTATAAGTTATATCCTGCGCAGCCTGGTCTACATTAACGTTATGCTGGGAGTTTTTAATCTCGTGCCTATCCCGCCACTGGACGGCTCGCGTGTAGTTATGGGCCTTTTGCCTGATGATTTATCTTCCAGATACGCCGCCATTGAACCCTACGGCTTTATTATCATAGTAATACTCTTTGGGTTAGGAATGCTCGGCCGTATAATCTGGCCTATTTTAAGTTTTATAATGTATTTGCTGGGAGTCCCTTTTTAAAATGAAGGCCATAAAAGTTAATCTTAAAAACCGTTCTTACGACATCATCGTGGGGCCGGGTATAATCAAACTCTTGCCTGCATTTATCGCTAAACTGGGCATAGGTAACTCGGCATATATAATTACCAATGCCCGGATAAAAAATAAATACGGCGCTGCATTGAATAAAATACTAAAGCGCGCGGGTTTCAATGCGCGGTTTAAGACCATCCCGGACACAGAAAAGAGTAAATCCATAGGCAAGGCAGGCCTGCTGATTAAAGACATAGCGCATTACGATAAAAGAAGGCGCACTTTTATTGTTGCCTTCGGAGGGGGGGTAATCGGCGACTTAGCCGGGTTTATTGCCTCTATTTATAAACGGGGGGCCCCTTATATACAAATACCCACAACATTATTAGCCCAGGTAGATTCCGCTATAGGAGGGAAAACCGGCGTGGATTTACCCGAAGCAAAAAACCTCGTGGGCGCCTTTTATCAGCCCAGGCTTGTGCTTAGCGATGTGGGGTTCCTGAAGAGCCTCCCTAAAAGACAAATACGCGCAGGCCTTGCGGAAGTGATAAAGTATGGGCTCATAAAAGACAGGGGATTATTTTATTTCCTGGAAAGAAACTACAGGGATATCATTAAACTAAACCCTGTTAGCTTGGAATATATTATTGAACGCTCCAGCCGCATTAAAGCCGCTATTGTAGCAAGCGACGAAAGGGAAGAGAAAGGGCTCAGGACAATTTTAAATTTCGGCCACACCATCGGCCACGCCATTGAGGCAGCCTCTCATTATAAACTGTATAATCACGGAGAGGCCATAGCCCTGGGAATGCTCGTAGCCTCTGATATAAGCAGAAGTTTAAATCTTATCACTGGCAATGTGCATAAAAGGATTGAGAATTTAATAAAACTTAGCGGTCTGCCTTCAAGGATAAAGGGGGTGGGCCTACGCAATATAATCAATGCACATTACCGGGACAAGAAGTTTATCGGGTCGAAAAACAGGTTCGTCCTCATTAAGGGGATCGGCAAGACAAAAATTATAGAAAATATACCCCTAAAAATAATAAAAGAAGCGGTAGGGAAGAGGTGCGCGCCTTAAATTTTGTGACTGTTGACATTTTATAAATATATGTTATATTTATAATTGAGGTTGAAAAGCCACGGCTTCCTCTTTTAATGAAGGGGAATAATGGTACTTAAGCCGGAGGAAAAAAGACGCTTTCCGCGGATCAGGCTGCGCGCGCCAATACGCTTCCAGATTAGGGGCCTGCCGCAATCTGATAACGCAATCAGCGATGATATTAGTATGGGGGGATTGAGTTTCACAAGCAACAGGTTCATTGCGCCGGCAACTCCCGTGATGTTAGAAATTAACGTTTTAGCCCGCATCCTGCACCCCGCAGGGAGAATTGCCTGGTCAAATACCTTAGCGCATTCGGAGAGAAACCGGCTGGGCATAGAATTCACGGAATTAAACCCGGAGGAAAAAGGTTATCTCGCAGACTTTATAAACATGCAAACGGGTAAACTTTAAATGGCAACCGAACAAGCAAAGAGCAGCGAACAGGAAACAAAACCCAAGATAGAAAAACAGGCTAACTGCCTGGCCTGCAATAAGCCCATCAAAAAATTAAAACGTTATTACCGCGACGGTAAATTTTATTGCAGCAAGAAATGCTGGCGCAATTATATAAAAAAATCTAAAGAAGAGAAGAAATAATGAAGGGTAAAGGAATAGAAAGAAGGAAATATCCCCGCATAGAGCAGGAGCTCCCCCTTAATGTCGCTGCCAACGGATATAATTTTGTTACCTCTACCCTTAATGTCAGCTGCGTAGGCGCTTACTGCCACATAGATAAATATATGCCGCCCTTTACCAAAGTTATGGTCAGGTTGAGCCTGCCCATCTCGACTCCTAATGGCAATAAAAATTGCAATGTGGAATGCAAGGGCGTAGTGGTGAGGGTCGAGGATGCGGTTGACGCCGGTTTTAATATTGCCATCTACTTTAACGAAATAGGGGGCAGCCAGCGACAAAGAATATCCCAATATATAAATCAGTTCTTGCCCAAAATACCTCTCGTAATAAAAAGCGACGTTTCGCCCCGCGCATCTTAGCAATCGCATATCGCAAATGGACCAGCCCAAAAAACATCAACCGGTAAAACTAATTACCGGTTTTATTTTTCAGGAAGAGGGCGCGTTTGACAGGGCTAAACTTATCTTAGAAAAAAGGTTCGCAAGGATAGATTTCCAAAGCGAGGCCCTGCCCTTTGTCCACACTACCTATTATGAAAAAGAATTCGGCAAGGCTCTAAAGAGAAGATTTATCAGTTTCAATAAACTAATCTCACCCGCTGACCTGCCCAAGATAAAAACCTATACAAATTCAATTGAGAAAAAACTCTCTGTCGGTCGGTCTCGTTCAGTCAACATTGACCCCGGGTACCTGGATTTGGCAAAACTCGTCCTTGCCTCAACCAAAGACTACAAACACCGCATATATTTAAACCAGGGGATTTATTCAGAGGTAACCCTATTTTATGAAGACCAATCCTACAAACCCTGGGAATGGACTTACCCGGATTACAAATCAGGCGAATATATCGCAATATTTAACCGGATAAGGGATATTTATGCCGGACAAATTAAAAACCTTAAGCAGAGTCAGCGAGAAGGCCTTTAGGCTCCTTGAATCCTGCTGTATCTGCCCGCGCAGGTGCAAGGTAAACCGCTTAAAAGGCGAATTGGGATTTTGTAAGACCGGGTTATTGCCTAGGGTATGCAGTTACCTTGCGCACCACGGAGAAGAGCCGCCTATATCAGGCGCCAAAGGCTCAGGGACAATCTTTTTTTCTTACTGTAATATGGGCTGCGTTTATTGCCAGAATTACGAATTCAGCCAATTAGGCCAGGGCAGGGAAGTAGATTTTGAAGCATTAGCGCGCTTTATGCTGGAATTGCAAAATATGGGTTGCCATAATATAAACCTGGTCACCCCCACGCACGTGATGCCGCAAATCCTAAAAGCCCTGGAGATCGCCATCTCCAAAGGCTTAAAAATCCCCATTCTGTATAATACCGGCGGTTATGAATTAGCGCAGATTATAAGATTACTCGAGGGTATCGTAGATATTTACCTTCCGGATATGCGCTATGCAGATTCCGATACGGCAGTAAAATATTCTTCTGCTTCGGAGTACCCGCGCTACAACCAGGAATCAGTAAAAGAAATGCACCGGCAGGTAGGTATTGCCGATATTGACGATAATGGTATAATAAAGAAGGGGCTGGTGATAAGGCATCTTGTCCTTCCCAATAACATCGCCGGCACGGATAAAATTATGAAATTTATAAGCGAGGAGATATCGCAGGATACATACATCAGCCTGATGAGCCAGTATGTGCCTTATTATAAGGCCTCTGAATTCCGGGAGATTTCCCGGCGCCTGAAATACAGGGAATATGAAGACGCCAAACAGATAATGCAAAAATACGGCCTGCACAACGGCTGGATTCAGGAGTCCTATGGCTTAGAGAGGTTCGCAGGCATACACATAAAACCGGCGTTAAAAAAAGACGATGCTGCCTAAAAATTTAGGTGAATTATTAAGCATAAGCGCAAAAGCCTCACCCAACCGCATAGCGATTGCCTTTGGCCAAAAACGGATAACCTATAAAACCCTCAATGACACAGCCAGCCATATTGCCGCAGGGCTAATTAACCTCGGCATTAAAAAACAGGAAAAGATAGCGGTATTCCTGGATAACTGCCCGGAATTTTTAATAGCCTACTATGCGATACTAAAGGCAGGGGCCGTGGTTGTGCCGATTAATTATATGTTTAAAATAGAGGAGGTAAAATTTATCTTAGAGGATAGCGAGGCAAACTGCATTATTACCTCCAGAACCTACGTAGATATGGCTGAGGAGTTGAGGCTTCGGGTTGACACCCTGAAAACTATTATCTCCACCACAAAAATAAGGGATGACACTATTGATTTTAATAGCATCAAAAAAAGCGATATTGAAATACTGAATAGAATTTCAATTTCCCCGGATGAGCCGGCGGTAATTTTATATACCTCAGGGACAACCGGATATCCCAAAGGAGCGACGCTTACCCACCATAACCTTATTTCCAATGCCTATGATTCCTCAAGGGCGATAAAGGCAGGGCGCAAGGAAAACTTCATCTGCGTATTGCCGCTATTCCACTCCTTTGCTGCAACCGTCTGTATGAACCTGCCCTTATTAATCGGGGCAAAAATCGTAATTATGAAATCGGTAAGGCCATTCCGGCGCATTATCCGTGCAATAAGAAAGAACCGCGTGACCGTTTTCGTGGGGATACCGTCTATGTACAACATTCTCAAGGATATAAAATTGCCGGGGATATTCAATACCCACCTAGTTAAATTCTTTAACCCGGTTAAAATATGCATATCCGGCGCTGCTGCGCTTCCTGTTGAGACATTCCAGGGTTTTGAGAAAAGATTCCGCATACCTTTATTGGAAGGCTATGGCTTAACCGAGGCCTCTCCTGTGGTTACCTTAAACCCCTTAAGAGGCGTAAGAAAACCGGGCTCCATAGGCCTTGCCTTATCCAAAAATATAGAATTAAAGATTGTGGACGATAAAGATAATGCGCTTGGCCCCGGAAAAATCGGGGAATTGCTGGTAAAGGGGCCGAATGTAATGCAGGGCTACTACAAACATGAGCAAGGAACAGCCGAGGCCTTAAAGGGCGGCTGGTTATACACCGGGGATATGGCAAAGTTTGACGAAGAAGGCTATGTTTACATCGTAGGCAGGAAAAAGGAGATGATTAATGTGCGCGGCTTGAATGTCTATCCGCGCGAGATAGAAGAGGTACTCTACCAGAACCCCAAGATAAAAGAGGCGGCAGTAATCGGCATAGCCGATGCGCATAAGGGGGAAGTGCCCAAGGGTTTTGTGGTTCTGAAAGAAGGGGAATCGGAAACAGAACATGGCATTATTCAATACCTGAGGGAAAGGCTGGCTCCGTACAAAATACCCAAATATATCGAATTTAAAACTGCGCTGCCAAAAAACACTACCGGAAAAATCTTAAAACGCATACTTAAGGATGAAGAAGATAAAAAGGTTCTTTAACCTGCTTTTTGCAAAACTCTTCAAGATAAACGATTCTCCCCAGAAAATCGCTTTGGGCTTAGGCATAGGTGTGTTTACCGGCATTTTCCCGGGCACAGGGCCTCTGGCTGCCTTATTTTTGGCACTCCTCCTGCGTGTAAACCGCGCCAGCGCCTTAATCGGCTCCCTGCTTACCAATACCTGGCTGAGTTTCGTCACTTTCCTTCTGGCAATCAAGCTTGGCTCGGGCTTGTTCGGAATAGGCTGGCAGCAACTGCATCAGGATTGGTCATCATTTTTAAAAGGGTTTAATTGGCTTGCCCTGTTTCAATTATCCATTTTAAAAGTCATCCTGCCTGTGATAACAGGTTATTTATTGATTGCCTTTTGTTTAGGCCTGATTGTTTATCTGGTCGCGCTTTTAGTACTTGTCTTTTTTCATGGAAAAGGTTATTGAAGTAAAAGTAGTTCCTGGCGCCAAGAAAAATGAGGTCAGAAAAGAAAATCAGGGGCTTAAGGTCTATCTTACTGCCCCGCCTGTTGAGGGAAAGGCAAACAAATTGCTTATAGAAACCTTAGCCAAATATCTTAACTGCCGTAAATCCGATTTAACAATCATAAGAGGGGAGAGGTCAAGAAATAAGCAGATTCTGATTTCTGAGAAATAAACCCCACCCCATTTTGCCCCACTTCCACCCTTACCAGCCTAAAAAATCCCCGTTAGATTCCGCCCCTTTCTACGTCTATTAGAGTAGAAGGGAGGCAGGTATGGATAAAAAAGAACTTGACAAACCGGATCTATGTAATACAATTGTATTTACAATTAATTGGAATCCCACAAAAAGCAGGCGGCTAAAGCGTACTCGAGGCGTTTCGTTTGAAGAAATCATTCATGCTGAATTTCTTGGCATCCATGAACATCCATCCCGGGATAATCAATTGGTTTTATCATATAAATATAAAGGCTATACCTGGGTAGTACCTTTTGTTTTTGAAGCCGAGGGCATATTTTTAAAAACAATCTACCCCAGCCGGAAAGCAAAAAAGATTTATCAAAAAAGGAGAAATAATGAGAAAAGTTAAACTAACTAAAGAAGAACAGTGGATTGAAGATCATCTGGAAGAATTCGTTCCTGTAACAGGGAAAGAATATGACGCAATCGTAGCAGCTCTTGAACGCAGGAAGAAAGATGCGGTCTTAAATATCCGCGTCAACAGCTACGATTTGGAGCATATTAAGCAAAAGGCGCAGAAATTAGGGATTAAATACCAAACCCTCATCTCCGAGGTCCTGCATAAACTAGCCAGCGCATAGGTATAATCATCTCATTGACAAACGCCCCGTTAGGCGTAGAATAAGAGGGACCGCTAAGTTTGCGTGTGTCTTGTCTGGGTTTCTCGGGAACGCTCGCATTTCCCCAGCGTGGAAATGCTTCGCTCCCCTCGGCTGCGTCGCTCGTCCTCGCTTGCGCTCGGACTGCTTCTAATTTTTGAAAAATAAATTCGGCAACCAAGTGGGTGCTTGGACTGATTTCGAGCTGCATAATGCGGCGAGAAACAGTCCAAGACAGGACCCGCTTAACTTATAGATATCTTGAAGCATGTTGAAAGTCCGCGAAATCCCCTGTAAAACCCTCCTGAACAAGTAAAATTTTGCCGATTTTACCCTAAGAATTCCTGTTAGATTCTGCCGCCTTCTACGTCTATTAGAGTAGAAAGGAGGGCAAAATGGCTAATATAGTTTCCATAGAAGCAATAGCTTCAAAGATTTTTGAGGTAAGAGGTAAGAAAGTAATGTTAGACAGCGAGTTGGCTAAGCTTTATGGGGTAAGGACTAAGAATCTTAACAAGGCAGTTAAAAGGAATATCGAGCGTTTCCCTGAGGATTTTATGTTTCAGCTTAGCGATGAAGAGGCCAGTGCTTTGAGGTTCCAATTTGGAACCTCAAAAAGAGGCGGTAGGCGATATTTTCCTTATGTTTTTACTCAAGAGGGCGTAGCTATGCTTTCTAGCGTCTTGAATAGTCAAAGGGCCATTCAGGTCAATATTCATATTATGCGCGCCTTTATTAAGTTACGCCGTATGCTTTTAACAAATAAAGACCTTAGGCGAAAAATTGAGGAAATGGAAAAGAGGTATAATGCGCAGTTTGCCATTGTTTTTGAGGCGATTAAACGCCTCCTAGAGCCGCCTAAACAGATAAGGGTAATAGGGTTTAAAGCCGATTAGTGAAGGTAGCATCATCCCATTGACAAAACCCCTATTAGGCGTAGAATAAGACCTATTGATAACACTTGACAATAGGGCGATTATGGTGTATAAAAATATTGCAAATTGGGTGGTACGTTCGAAGGGGGAACTGCCACGTTAAAATAATTAAAACCTTCGCTTGAAAAGCGGAGGTTTTTCTTTAAGAGGTGATAAAATGCCTACAACTGTAATAGAAATAGGGAATATCGAAATTAAAGGCTCGTTGTCACGACATAAAATTGTAAGAAAAGTTGTAAATATATTTATTGATAGCGAGAATCGACATAGGGGTAGCGGGATAAAATTTCGTTATTATGTAGAAAATTTACCAGATAACAAAAAACTTTCTATCTTTCGTCCAGGAGGTTTAAATAAGTGGAATTTCGATTTTAAAGTAGAAGTTTTAGAAGAATTTGGATTGGGGAGGGGGACACATAAAGAAATTGTATCAGACTTTAAAAAGAAAAAACGAGAGAATCCAAGAAAATTTAGGGTTCTTCTAGAGGCCGTTGATAATTTATATAATTGCTCTGAAAATGATGTCGACCGATTATTGCAAAGATATCCTAATTTACAGGTATCGTTCAGGAAAGGTGCAAAGGTTGATATTCTCTTAAAAGTATTAAAATGGATGTTTATTATGGAAGATATTGTTTATTGGAATTACCGAGGACGCTCAATGCTATTTAATGCAATTAAGGAAATATAAATGTCTTCTGAAAATAAAATAAAAAATTATTTAAATAAAGTATTCCTAAAAGATATTATGGAGATCTTGAAAGATTTACCAGATAAATGTATAGATATGGTTTATGGCGATCCGGATTATAATGTTGGAGTAAAGTATGGCGATAAATCTTACACCAAAGGTTTTGATGAATATATTGACTGGTATATTGAGTTGGCGAGGGAATCTCTGAGGGTTTTAAAAGATAAAGGAAACCTGTTTTTAATAAACTATCCTAAGCAGAACGCTTATTTAAGGGTAAAGTATTTAGATAAAGCCTGCTACAAAGTTTATGATTATATCTGGGTATATAACACAAATGTAGGGCATACCCCCAAACGTTTTACTACTGCCCATAGAAACATCCTGCACTGTATAAAAACAAGAGATAATAAATTTTACAAAGATAACGTTGCCATTTCCTATAAGAACCCGACAGACAAACGAATTTTGGAAAATTTGGCAAATGGCTCAAGAGGAAGGATGCCATACGATTGGTTTTATTTTGATTTAGTCAAAAACGTAAGCAAAGAAAAGACATTCCACGCTTGTCAGATACCTCAAAAACTTTCTGAAATGCTGATAAAATCCTGCACTTTACCTAATGATATTGTTTTAGTCCTTTTCGGCGGGAGTGGTTCTGAAATAGAGATATGCAAGGTTCTTAATAGGCAATATATTTCTGCTGAGATAGACAAAAAATATTATGAGATGATTCTTGATAGATTGAACAAGGGGCGTATTGAAGAAAAATATAAGTTAAGATTAGAAAAATATGAGTTTAAAAATATAGACGAACAACTTACATTTCTTGAAGAACAAAGAAAGCATTTAGTAAACAGATAAGGGAAATATCATCCTCAATAAAATGGACGGTTCTAATTTATCTGTGTCCGCTTCTAATTTTTGAAAAATAAATCCGATCCAGTTTCTCAGCAATGCTCACCGTATGCGAAATCCAGTGTAAAACCCTCCTTAACAAGTCCGGCTTGAGTGATTTTACCCTTAACTGCTATGTGGGCTGCAGCCATAAGTGCCTGTATTGCTATGCCAGGTATATGAAGAAGTTTAAGGATAGGTCTGAGGAATGGGGCGATTTTGTGGATGTTAAGGTCAATGCCCCAAAGGCCCTAGCCAAGCAACTGGCCAAAATCAAGCCTCCGAAAGAGGTGTTTATGAGTTCAGTAGGGGATGCCTGGCAGCCAATAGAGGCAAAATATAAGCTCTCCAGGGCCTGCCTTAAACTGCTTTTGGAAGCAGGCTTTGAGGTTGATATACTCACTAAAAGTGCCTTGGTTTTGCGCGATTTTGACCTTTTAAGCGCCTATAAAACCGCCAGGTTAGGAATGACCTTAACTACCCTGGATATAGGCCTGCAAAAGGCCTTAGAACCCTATGCTTCAGAGCCCCAAGACCGGCTAAATACCCTCAAAAAAGCCCGGGAAAAAGGCATTAGGGCCTGGGTGTTTTTAGGGCCTTTGATACCTGAATTTACCGATACTCCGGCTAATTTGGAAGCCCTTTTTAACAGCCTAAAAGGCCTGGATTTAGAACAAATCTACGTGGATAGGCTAAATCCCCGCTGGGGTGTTCTGGAGACCCTTAAAAGAGGGTTAGAAGGGAGGGATTTCGCCAACCAGAGGCTACTTCTTTACAAAACTACGAATCCTGCCAGATATGCTGAATATAGCCACCAGCTTAAAGAGAAAACCCAAGACCTTGCCTGTAAGTTTCAGATGTCCAATAAACTTCATATCTGTTTTTAATTGTAAAAGATTTAGAAAATAAGTAAGGCCAAGTAAGTCAAATCCGGCTTTTCCACAGGAAAATCCCAATATAATTTAACTTATTGCAATATATAGCCTTATATCAATTTATTCAATATCCTCAAGTTAACATAAGATACATTATAGGAAGTTAGCAATATATCTCTTTCGGGCAGAAATAATTGTTTATAAGAAGAAAATACTTTATCTGAGGGTCTCTTCTTGGGCTTCCGAAGATGGCTTTGGCAGGATATCTTCCCGGGAACTGATTACGTAGTGGCCTCCCTGAATCTTGATAACGGCTCCCTTAACTAAGCCATTTGCGAGGGTTTTACGGGCCCTTTTTAGGATACGGCTGAAGGTCTGCTGGGATATACGCATAGATTTTGCCGCCTCTTGCTGGCTTAGGCCTATATAATCCGCTAATCTTATTGCCTCAAATTCATCCATTGACAGGTCAACCTGTTCCGGCCTTCCAGGCCTTCCTCTCGGGCTGAATTGGCTTATAGCCGGGTCCTGGCGCACTATCCTGTATTTCTTAGGCCTTCCTCTGGCTTGCATTTAAGGGGGATTTACTCAAATTTACCTATTTTTAACGCCCTATTTATTATGGGTAGGAACTCAAATCTCGGTTTCTTTTACCAGTTTACGGTAGTATTCTATGCACTTATGGCAGGTCTTTTTACCGTCTTTCCATTCGGGGTGGTCGCGCCTGATTAAATCAAGCAGGTATTCCTCTGCTTTTATATGCGCAATGCTTACAAAGTCATCAATATCCCTGTCGCAGATCTGGCATCTGTATTTCATTGAGGCTTATCCTTTCTTTTATCTTATGCAATCCGGCCTCCAGCAGCAGCTCATCTGGTCGCAATAGCCGCTGCGGGCTGTCCCGAAACAATCAAAATTACCCTCTTTGCGCTGGATGATTTTAATCAGGTCTTTTTTGGAATATTTCCAGGTATCCTTAACCCCTAAACTGCGCGCCTTTTTTTCAATCTCCGAGAGCCTCATTCTTACCTCCCTCTTCTGTTATGCCTTATAAACTACGTCGTTTATCCTGACCCTTGAATCAACCAAAAGGCCGATCTCCTGGCCTTTTTTAGCGGAATTTATGGACACCCGGTCAATCTGCATTGAAACTACTGCCTGTTTAAAGTCGGTAGTGTGGCCCTTAATCTTGACTGTATCCCCTACTGCCAGGGGCCCTTTTAATTTTACCACTGCTGCCCTGACCTTAGGAAAATAATGCGTGACTGTTCCGATGATATTCTCTTTTTTCTTTGCCTTGCGCTGCGGCGAACGTTTAGGCCGGGCAGGCCTTTTTCTTTTTGTAACCCGTTTCTTCTTTATAGGCATAGCGCACCCCCTTGTTATATCACAATCTTGTCGGCAATATCAGAAACTATAGGGAAGCGGTTAAAATTGCCCATCAATGCCTGAAGCATTCCCCATACAGAGAAAAGGCCGAATATTACCACGCCCAGCATCCCCAAGAGCCATCCCAGCAAAGGAATAATGGAAATGATAAAGGTGACCACCTCAAATACAAAAAGCACCAGGCCCTGTTTAGCGTGGTAAAGGGCAAATTTGTTATCCTTTTTCAAAACCAGGGCGACAATGCAAAGGAAACTGATGTAAGAAATTACCGCAAAGAATTTCCCTTCCTGTATATCTTTCTCTTTCTGCGAGTCGGCCATTATTCTTTCTCCTGCGTAACCTCTATTAAAGAATCAACTGAGCCAAAGGGATTGGTTTCTTTGGCGGGATTATTTATGTCTTCGGTCCAATTGCCGTCAATCACAAAGCGGTAACGGTACTTACCCCTAGCAAGATTTATCCTCTTTTTCCAGACGCCGCTGTCCTGTTTCATCCGGCTGTTACCATCCAATTTCCAGTCATTAAAATCCCCGGCAAGATAAACCTCCTTTGCCGAGGGCGCGGCTACGGAAAAAACCACCTCGTTTAACTTGGGCAGCCTCTCTTTTAAGAGCTCCTTCATCCTCTTTTCTAAACCCAGCGCCGGCTTAAGGAGGGTATCCTGCGTGATAATCTCCCGCGCTAAACTAAAATAGTCCTTTGCGCCCCGGCAGTATTTATCGTAATTAAGGATATGGCTCCCCTGGTTCTGGGCCTCTTTTAGTTTCACATTTACGTGTATGATGGTGCCAAAGAGCTTGTCCTTGAAATTAGACTTGATGCGCGAAAGCAATACGAATGAGTGCCGCAGCCGCGAATCAAAATTAGTCACCAGGACGCGGAAGCTCACGTTGTGGCTCAACCTCTCTTTTACCAGGTTTATTATGCCGACAAGCTGGTCAAGGCCTTCAAGGGAAAACCTGCTTGCCTCAACCGGCACGATTACCTCATCCGCTGCGCGGATAGCGTTTATAGTCAAAATACCCAGGTTAGGCGGGCAGTCTATTAAGACATAGTCGTAACTGCCTTTAAAATTATTCAGTGTTTCCCAGAGCCGCGATTCCCTCCCGATTTCGCCTGCCAACTCCTGTTCCAGCGTGCTTAACACAAGACTGGACGGGGCGAGGTCAAAATTAACCCCTAAATTCTGTATGATATCTTCAAGCCTGGCTTTCTTATTGGTTATTTTTGAGAGGACATTATAGATACTCAGGTCGGATTTGATATTTAAACCAAGGGTAGCATGCGCCTGGGGGTCAAGGTCTATCAGTAAAACCTTCCTGGAATTTGTAGATAAAGACGCGGCCAGATTTACTGCGCTGGTTGTTTTACCGCATCCGCCCTTCTGATTAGTAATGGAAATGATGCGCATAATGCCCGTCTCCTTTCTTATCTTAACAACCTGACATTATCTATATAAACCACTCCCCTCTTCTCTTTTACGTTCCACTCCTCTATAGCAAAGGTAAGGTTGGACATTTCCGACCAGTCGCTTATGCCTTTAAACTCAGAGAGGTTTATTTTATAATCCTGCCATTTATGGGGGATATCTTTAAAATATATTTCAGACCTTTCCCTGAAAGGAGTGGTAAATTCAACCCTCAGAGAAATTATATTCTCGTAATTAGCCTTTTTTACGGAAAACGCCAGCGCCCTGAAGCGCATTAAGTTCAGTTTGTTTAAATGGATGGTATAAGTCTCTTTTCTGGCAGGGTCAAAATGAAAGTTTATCTTTGCTGTGTCAGCGAGGAGCACAAGCGCCAACTCGCAATTCAAGGCCTTCTTTTTCTGGAAATTGCTGAATAAAATAAAGGCAAACGCGGATACGAAAACGAGGCTTATAAAAAAGGGGTTTTTAAAAACCTTTGGGTAACCCCTTGTCTTCTTTTTCTTCCTGGAAGAGGCGTCCAGGTAAATTTTTGCCAGGTGCTCGTAGATATCCTTCTTGTCCATTTTTGATTTTTATAACACAAAACTCGTTGGCTGTCAATACCTTTCCTTCCATCTGTTTTTTAATCCGGCACTAACGGTTTTCTTAGGTAAGCGGGCGCCTTTTTGCCTATTATGGCGTAAAAATTAGATAAGTGCATGCGGAAAAGTCGGTCAAAATCCGCGTGGTTTTCTCCGTACCACCAGAACCAGTCGCTGCCTTCGGCAATATACATCTGTTTCCAGGCCAGGCTCAATTTATCGCTTTTTGCAAACCGCTTATCCTCTTCTATTAACTGCGCAAGTTCCTCTCTTGCCTGTGCCAGGCACTCCCAGGCATGCGTCTTATAGGTATTGCCTATCCACTTGCCGAATTCCCCGTAAATCCAGGAACCAGGGGCAAGGTATTTAATCTCTGACCGGGGAGGAAATTTTCTTAAATATTCGCCTATTGTCGCGGTCTTGACGGTTTTAGAATCGGATAACCTCTGATAAAGCAACTCCAGGAAATCATGGCCATCGTGGGAATAATATTCCCAGGCATTCTCCCCGTCCATGGCAATACTCACAAGTATGTCCTGGCCATTAAATTCACGGGAAATATTTTCCAAATGCTTAATTAAATCATCTACCGCGTCTTGCGCCTTCCAGCCGTGATAAACAAACCCGATTAAATCCGAAAGGTTCCTGTCGCGAAAGACGATATTTAAATCCCCTTCCTTTCTTTTGAGAAGATGGGGCTGGTATAAAAGTTTGGTCTCTCTTTTTTTCTTTTTCAGGGACTTGAAAAGAATTGCCTCATCGGCGACAATCCAGTTTATCCCTCCCTGAATTATAAAAGGCAGTATGTGCTCGCTTACCGACTCTTCGGATGGCCACATGCCTCCAGGGGCATTGCCGAATTTAGCCCTATAAAATTTAACCGCCTCCTCTATCTGCGCTCTTACGTCCTCAGGATACGCAAATTTAATCTCAGGCAAGGTAGTCTTAGGATTAGCCTGCTTGGCAACGTTGGTATTGTAAAGCAAAGGCAGGATAGGATGATAATAAGGGCTTATGGAGACCTCTATCTGCTGCTTGTCCAGGAATTTCTTATAGGCAGGAATAATCTCTTTTAAGATTTCCAGCTGTTTATTCAGGACGGTTTGTTTTTCTTCTTCGCTAAAATACCTTGCCTTGTCAACCAGGTTCCTTAACTCAGGCGCATCCTCTCTAAAATAAGGGTCTATCCAGCTCAGATTAAACCAGACCTGTAAATCCAAATAATCCTGCTCGCTGAACTCTGATTTTCTCTGTTTCTTAAGATACAATTCGTAATAGCGGGGAAAAATAGAAATGACCTTTTCCGTATTGATGGAGAAGAAATTCTCCAGCAGAAATAGTTTATCCTGAGAGTTTAATTGCCTGGCAGGCCTGTAGGATAATTCCAGGAATTTGTCTTTGACCGCACGCTGGGCATAATCCTCTATCTGCTCAAGTAGCGAGGGCACGAGGTTAAAATTCTGGCGGATGAGCGGATATTTCCCTAAAATCTGCACCATATCCAGATAATCCTTAACCCCGTGCAGACGCACCCAGGGCAAATCCGCCTCCTGCGTCAGGAGGTTCTTGTAATAAGGCTGGTGCATATGGAAGATAAAGGCGAGGTATAGCATAAGTTATTTAGCGGGTCGATTGTCTATTGCCTATGGTCTATGGTAAATCTTAGGAAAAGCCTATCTTTTTAAATAATTCCTAAAAGCATACAACATTCTAGAGATTTGTTCACATCTGTTATAAAATAAATCAAATTCCTTTTGATTAATATATTTTTGTTCAAGACTAATATATAAAATAGTAACTACTTCGTTTAATGAACCGATCGCTATTTGAATAAAACGAGATAAATCAGAATCTGATCCCCTACCCTCTCCTTCTGCGATATTCAAACTAATTGATACCGCTGCTCTATTTAATTGAGTAATTATACCGAATTGCTCGTTTTTTGGAAACTTCTTAGTGAGACTATATATCTCACTTGCAAATTTTACAGATTCTTTCCAAATCTTCAAGCTCTCAAACTTAAATGCCATATTTGTTTTTACTGTAGACTATTGACTATCGACTATAGACCCATGGCTATAAATATATACAATAATAAAAAACCCTCGGAGGGAAAGCCCCCCGAGGGTTTTTGTTTCCTACATAGGTTGTCTTAGAATGTGACCTTCATAGAGCCGATAATCTCACTTGCCACTTCGTTATTTAAATCGTCAAATGATGGACCGGGAAGATACATGCCACCCATAAGCTCAAACTGCACATCTTCAGTATAGTCATATATGGCTTTCAAGTCGATCTCCTGTCCGGCAAACCTCTTGGGTTTCATAAAGAATCTGTAACCCCTCACGTTAGAAGCTGCGAGGGTCTGTGAGCCTGCAGGAAATTTCCTATCCCACCAATATGCATAATATTCGCCTTGCAGGGTGACGTCATCCGTAGGTTTCATGGAAGCTATACCTCCGACAAGACGCGCGTTTGACTGCGCGAACTGCGCATTGGCAATATCACCGTATTTCTGGTTCTCAAACATCGGGTCCCAACCGGTATAGTGCTTTTTTCCTTCGGTACCCAGGATGGCGGGGTTTTTAGCTCCGCTAAAGTAAGCGCCCAGCAATGTTACTGAAGGCGTATATTTTACCTTGGGGAACCTGTAATTTGCTCCCAACTCTAATGCCCAGGCATTGCGTTTGGCCGAGTTATTTATTGCCTCGGGGTTGCCACCTGTGGGGCCATAATTATCAAAATATCTTCCTAACTGGTAAGCAGCCTCTAAACTCGTAGTGAGGTTCTCCATAGGCTGGGATTTTACCAAAATACCAACGGTATGGACGATGTCCCGCTTGCTGTCTTCTCTCGCAATACCCGATCCAGAGTATTTCGGTGCCTTGTCCTTAGTAAACCAGTAACCTTCAACCGTGGTGTTCTTTACGCCGGTATCATATTTGGCATTAACGCCATAAAGGTTCTGGTCATCATCGTTATTTGTATTTTTCTCTTCAATCTTAGCAGCAATGATATCCACTACCAAGGGATTGTAATCCAAGGTTGCGCGCACTGCATCAAACGCCTTGCGGGCGGATAAATCTTCATCCCCCCCTGAAAAAGCGCTTGCTGTGCTGACTACCCTGTTAGTGTCCACATCACCTATGATCATTTCATTTCCGAAATGCAGTTCCTGGCGGCCTATCATTAAGGTGAGAGGCGAATACAGGAATTCTTTTAAGGTGACGTAGGCTAAGTCAAGGTCAATCTCGGTATTACGGGTATTGGTGGTGCCGGCTGCAGTAACGGTATTAGTTTCACCGCCCCAGTATCTTTCATTGAGCAGCCTTACTGTTGCCATAACATTATCCGTAAGGTCAGCATCAACCTTTACGCGGACAATACTGGCAACTGTGGCTTCATTCTTCAGGTTTGAGTTGCTTGATAGCGCAAATTGGTTGCGTGCTATCCCTAAAGCCGTAATATCACCGCTTACTTTTACATTCTGGACTTCTGCGTATGCGGCAGCGGCAATGCCTACCACAAACACCAGCGCCAGAAGTAATATTAGGCGTTTACTCATTTTGTTTAACCTCCTTTGAAAAAGATGAATCAAGAATATATTTAACTAGGGTTTAAGTTTTTTCCTAGGTATTTGCTATATATGTATATCACTAGATTTTGCCTGACTTTAGGCTTTTTATCTCCACCTCCTTTTTCGCCTGGGATTAAAGTCATCTCCAGTGGTATAACCTAATTTGCTTATCTTTTATCATATAACTTATTATTTGTCAAGTAGTTTTTTAAATGAGCAGATAACTTACGGAGCTCTGGAAGAGCGACGTAAGTTATAGCGAAGCGTCTGCGAATTTAACCCCGCACCTTTTAGATACTTAAGTCATATTTTTAAAACAATGCGATGTTTTAACTAGTTGAATAGTAAAAAGGTGCGGGGTAAGTTCAGCCAGCAAACTTATGTTCGCTGTCGCTCCATAAGTTTGGGCTTCACTTATTTTACCGGCTGCTTAGCCTTCTTGGGGACAACCTGCGGCCGGGGGCCCAGAGAAACCGTAATAGTAACCGCGTTTCCTTTCGTGAATAAACCTATAATGCAGGTCTCGTTTTCCCGCTCAAAATTCATCATCCGGTCCCCGTACTCTATAACATTCAATAAATTCCAGTTGTACATGGGCATCTGCTCTTTATAGAAATTGATTACCTGGTCAGGGTTGGCCTTGCCCTGGTACTTTAATACCCCTACGCGCATACCGCTGGTTTCAAAAGAATATGAATCTTGGGACAATAGCTTAAAACCTGAAGGAACAGGCACATCGCTGAACTTTAGCAGAGCAGAAGGCTCTAACAGGCTTGGGTTTTTTGACAGGTCATCTTTCTTGGAAATATTGGCGCACCCCGCGGACAAAAGAGCGAAAGCGCAAAAGAGCAAAAGAACCGCTATTTTTTTCTTCATCCCCCCTCCTTTTTTATAAGAAACTTATTTATATCCCGGTAAATCTTATTTATCTCCTTAAGATTTAAGCCGCTTTTACGGCCGATGCTTATTACCTTTTCAGGCCCTAAAATATCCTGCGGCTGGTGGCTGTCGTTATTTAAAATTAAAAGGGCGCCTGCTTTTAAAGCGCGCTCAACAACGTGCGGGTTGGTATCGCGGTGGCCTTGGCGGGTGGTGATTTCCAGAAAGATACCTTTTTCCCGGGCTAATTTAACTTCTTCATCGCTAATCAGGCCGGGGTGCGCCAATATGTCGATATCTGCTTCAAGCGCTACCCTGTTTGTCTCTTTTATTACCGGCTCAGCCAGGGTTTCCCCATGGCCGACAATTATCTTAATTCCCTTGGCCCGCGCATATTTAGCCAGGGGCTTAAACTGGTTAAGGGGCAGGTGTGTCAGCTCAATCCCCGGCAGAACTTTTATCTTTGCATCCTTTGGCCAGTTCTTGGTAAATTTTAAAATTGAATCAGTCACATATTCAATATTGCTGTAGTCAGCATGGTCAGTAATAGCAATTGCCTTATAACCCAAGGCTGCATAGCGTACGGCTATTTCTGAAGGAAGCAGCACCCCATCGCTTAATAATGAATGTGTGTGCAGGTCAAACATTGTTTAAGAAAATGCCCCTGGCAGGAATCGAACCTGCCACACGCAGTTTAGGAAACTGCTGCTCTATCCTTATGAGCTACAGGGGCATTGTAATCTCTAAAGAAATTAGGGTCGATTGTCTATAGTCTATGGTCAATGATAAAACGTTTTTACTATAGACTATCGACTATTGACTATAGACCCGGACCTAAAACTAATATTTAATCAGCGAAAAAACCGGATACCCCTTTAACTTTTCCTTGCCCTTCAAATCAGTGAGTTCAATTAAAAAAGCAATCCCTGCGATTTTACCCTGTAGTTGTTTCACCAGGTCAGTTACTGCCTTTACCGTGCCTCCGGTAGCCAGGAGGTCATCTACGATTAAAACCTTATCCCCCGGCTTTATGGCATCGTGATGCATCTCTAATGTATCTGTGCCGTATTCTAGCTCATAGGTTACGGAATTTGTTTTCCAGGGGAGTTTACCTTTCTTACGCACCGGCACAAACCCCGCGCCTATTTTCTCGGCAACCGCGCCCCCTAAAATAAATCCCCTTGCCTCTACTGCTACCACCACATCTATCTTTTTATTCCTATATTTATTGGTGAGCGCATTCACTGCTGTTTTAAACGCTTTTTTATCCTTGAGCAAGGTGGTGATGTCCCTGAATAAAATCCCCGGCTTGGGAAAATCAGGAATATTCCTGACGCAAGCTTTAAGGTTCAATCTTGCCACCAAAGACCTCCTTTTCCTGCTGTTTGACAAATTTTCTTAGTTTTTTTAACGCAGCTTCTTCTATCTGGCGCACCCTTTCGCGGGAAACCCTTAATTTATCTGCCACTTCCGCCAGGGTATGGGGCCTGGCATCTGCCAGGCCAAAACGCAAATCTAAAACCTCCCTTTCCCTTTCGCTCATTATATCCAGAAGGCTATTCAGCCTCTCTTTGTCAAAAGTGCGCTCAATTTCTGCATCCGGAAGCTCTGTAGTCCGGTCCTCAACCAGCTCGGAAACCTGCTTTTCGCTCTCGTCGCTGATGGGCGCTTCCAGGGAAGAGGTGGTAGTGGACATCCAGAAATTAATCTGCTCGATTTTGTCTCTTGGAATTTTGAGCCTTTTGGCAATTTCTTCGTCGCTGGGTATGCGCCTTAATTTCTGCGTTAACTGTTCCTTCTTCTTTTTCCACTTGGTAATCAGCTCATTCATATACACCGGCACGCGGATAATCTTGCCCTGCTCGGATATCGAACGCGTAATCCCCTGTTTAATCCACCAGGCAGCATAGGTTGAAAAGCGGAACCCTTTTCTGTAATTGAATTTATCCACTGCCTTCATCAAGCCGAGATTACCCTCCTCGATTAAATCCAGAAGAGGTATCCCAAGATGCATATACCTTTTGGCGATATTGATTACCAGGCGCAGGTTTGAGCGAATCATCTGTTTACGCGCCTGCTCATCGCCCTTTCTTACCCTTTTGTTTAAGTCTATCTCTTCCTGGGCGGTTAACAAAGGTATGTCTTTGATTTCCTTTAGGTAAGTCCTTAAGGCTTCCATAGTTCAGTTATGCTTATCTTTTCTTTTCGCCTTTCTGCTTCAACACTGCCTGCGCTGCGGCTAATTTCGCAATCGGCACCCTAAAAGGCGAACAACTGACATAATTCATGCCTACCCGATGGCAGAATTCTACTGAGCGCGGTTCCCCTCCGTGCTCGCCGCAAATACCCACCTCTAAGTTTTTACGGGTCTTTCTGCCGCGTTCAATACCTATCTTTATCAATTCCCCTATCCCTTCCTGGTCAATGCTCTGGAAAGGGTCTTCAGGCAGTATGCCCTTTTTAAGGTAATCCGGCAGGAAACCGCCGATATCGTCGCGCGAAAAACCAAAGCCCATCTGGGTTAAGTCATTGGTGCCATAAGAGAAAAACTCTGCTACCTCGGCCAGCTTACCCGCTACCAGTGCCGCGCGCGGCACTTCAATCATCGTGCCGAACATATGCTTGATTTTTTTCAGGTTATATTTTTCCAGAACCTCCTGATACACCTGCCTGGCAATAGCCAACTGGTCATTTAATTCTTTCACATCCGAGACCACAGGTATCATTATTTCAGGATAAGGGTTCCTGCCTTGCTTAATCAACTCTGCTGCTGCGTCAAATATGGCGCGTATCTGCATCTGGCTTATTTCAGGATAGGTTACGCCCAAGCGCACCCCCCGGTGGCCCATCATCGGATTTGACTCATGCAGGTTCTCAGCGCGCTGAGAAAGCTCTTCCATATTTATGTTTAAATCGCGGGCAAGCGCTTCCAATTTAGATTGTTCACGAGGGACAAATTCGTGCAGCGGCGGGTCAAGCAGCCGGATTACCACCGGCAGCCTGTCCATTGCCTCAAGTGTTCCCTTAATATCCTTTTTTACATAAGGGAATAATTCATCCAGCGCTTTCTTTCTTTCGCTCTCGGTCTTTGAAATAATCATCTTGCGCAATAGAAAGAGCGGCTCATCAGAACCCTTGCCGTAGAACATATGCTCTGTCCTGAATAACCCAATGCCTTCGGCGCCGAAAAACCGCGCTTTTTTTGCATCTTCAGGGGTATCGGCATTGGTACGGATACCCAACCTTTTTATACTGCTGCAAATCTCCAGGAAATCCATCAATATCTTATTTTCTTCAGTAGCGTCCATCATCGGCAATCTGCCTTCGTAAACATTCCCCTTGGTCCCGTTTAAGGTAATCCAGTCCCCTTCTTTCAGGGCCTTTCCGTCGATATTAACCTCTTTTCTGATATAATCAATATGTAGAGCGCCGCAGCCGACAATGCAGCACTTGCCCCAGCCGCGCGCAACTAATGCTGCGTGTGATGTCATGCCGCCGCGGGCAGTTAAAATTGCCTCTGCCGCGCGCATCCCCTCTACGTCCTCGGGGTTGGTTTCTTCACGCACAAGAATCACCTTTTTTCCCTGTTTTTTCCACTCCACTGCATCATTTGCGGAAAATACGACCTGGCCGCTTGCGCCCCCAGGCCCAGCAGGCAGGCCCTTTGCTAAAGGCTTGTGGCCTGCTTCTGTTTTATAGTCAATTACGGGATGCAATAACTCATCTAATTGAGCGGGGGTTACGCGCATTACCGCCTCTTCCTTCTTGATTAATTTTTCTCTCAGCATATCCATGCTCATCCGCACTGCTGCCGGGCCATTACGTTTTCCTACGCGGCATTGCAGCATAAACAAGCGGCCCTTTTCAATGGTGAACTCGATATCCTGCATATCGCGGTAATGTTTTTCCAGGCGTTTCTGGATACCGAATAATCCCCTGTAAATCGCAGGCATAGCTTTTTCCAGGGTCACCAGCTCTTTATTATGCTCGGATTTAGAATATTCGTTTATGGGTGCGGGAGTGCGGATACCTGCGACCACATCTTCTCCCTGGGCATTGATTAAATATTCGCCGTAGAATTTATTTTCGCCGTTGCCGGGGTTACGCGTAAAGGCTACGCCCGTGGCAGAATCATTGCCCATATTCCCGAAGACCATGGTCTGGACATTGACTGCCGTGCCCCATTCGTCGGGAATATTCTCTATCCTCCTGTAACTGATTGCGCGTTTTCCCTGCCAAGAGGCAAATACGGCGCCGATGCCGCCCCACAACTGCTCATTAGGGTCGTCGGGAAAATCCTTTTTCAGGGCCTCTTTAATCCTGGCCTTAAATAAGGCGCAGAGGGTTTTCAGGTCATTAACAGTCAAATCAGTGTCAGAGAAATACCCGTTTTCCTTTTTCTTCTGGAGCATAATCTTTTCTAACTGCTTGCGGATGCCCTCTTCATCCTTAGGCTCAATGCCGGCTGCCTTTTCCATAACCACGTCGGAATACATCATGATGAGCCTGCGGTAGGCATCGTAAACAAAACGGCTGTTACCGCCGCTCTGCTTGATTAGGCCGGGTATAGTCTTTTCAGTTAATCCTATGTTTAATACCGTCTCCATCATCCCCGGCATTGAGCGCCTTGCGCCTGAACGCACGGAAACCAGGAGCGGATTATCCGGGTCGCCGAATTTCCTCCCCATTAATTTCTCGACTCTTTCCAATGCCTTCTGGACCTCTTCTTTTAAGCCTTTAGGATAAGTCTTCTTGTTTTTATAATAATGCGTGCAAACCTCTGTGGTAATGGTAAAACCCGGGGGTACAGGAAGCTTTAAATCCTTATGCCCTGCCATCTCCGCAAGATTTGCTCCCTTGCCGCCCAGGAGATTTTTCATACTCTCGTTTCCGTCTGCCTTTCCTCCGCCGAAGAAGTAAACAAATTTCTTTGCCATTTACTTTAAAACCCTCCTTTTGTTGATCTGATACTTGACACATGATACTTGATACAAACATACCAATTGGTGTCAAGTGTCATGTATCAGGTGTCATCTTAAGATTATGAATTATTTAATTTTTCTGATAAATATTCTTTTAACCTATCAATCCCAATGCGTTCCTGCGACATCGTATCCCGGTCGCGCACAGTAACCTGTCTGTCATTCAGCGACTGCACATCCACGGTTACGCAATACAGTGTCCCCACTTCATCCTGCCGCCGGTATAATTTGCCGATGGCTCCTGTGTCATCGTAAACAGTAATAAAATCCTTCTTTAAATCCCCGGCTATTTTTTTAGCCAATTCCACAATTTCCGGCCGGTTTCTTAAAAGAGGCAACACTGCCGCTTTTGTCGGCGCCAGGTCCTTATGCAATTTCAAGACCACGCGCAGGTCATCCCTAACCTTTTCTTCGTAATAGGCGTCCGCTAAAAATGCCAAGACGCTCCTATCCACCCCTCCGGAAGGCTCAATTATATAAGGATAGAATTTCTCCTTTTTAGCGTCATCAAAATATTTTAAATCCTTTCCGCTGAGTTCGGCATGCTGTTTCAAATCAAAGTCCGTTCGGTTGGCTATGCCTTCCAGCTCGCTCCAGCCGAATGAAAAATTGTATTCGATATCCGTGCAGGCTTTAGCATAATGGGCGAGTTCATCCTTAGCGTGCTGGCGTTTCCTTAAATTATTCTTATTTATGCCTAAATGGATGTACCAATTAAAGCGGGATTCTATCCATTCCTCCAATGCCTTATCCGCCTCGGAGGGATTAACAAAATATTCTATCTCCATCTGCTCAAATTCGCGGGTGCGGAAAGTAAAATTTCCGGGCGTGATTTCATTGCGGAAGGCCTTGCCAATCTGCGCCAGGCCAAAAGGCAGTTTCGGGTGTTTGGAGTCAAGGATATTTAAAAAATTGACGAACATCCCCTGGGCAGTCTCCGGCCGAAGATAGAGTAAATTTTGCGCTTCTTCAACCGGCCCCTGGTGCGTTTTGAACATCAGGTTAAACGGCCGGCTTTCTGTAAGCTGGCCGCCGCATTCAGGGCATTTATTCTTGTTTTTTAAATCCGCGGATTTAAAACGCTTTTTACAGGACTTGCAATCGCTTTTTAAATCAAAGAAATTCTCAATGTGGCCTGATGCCTTCCAAACATCCGGGTGCATAAGGATTGCCGCGTCCATACCGAATATGTCATCGCGCTCATAGACCACAGACTTCCACCAGGCAGCCTTTACGTTATTTTTTAACTCTACTCCAAAAGGCCCGTAGTCCCAGGTATTGGCCAGGCCTCCGTAAATTTCAGAGGACTGGAATATAAAACCCCTGCGCTTGCACAGCGCAACAACCTTATCCATTAAATTTTCAGCCATAACTTTTTATTTTTAACGCAAGAAAGACAAAAAGTCAAGCACTTCTTGGGTAATCTTAGTTTACCGTTGAAACAATCGTCAATACCTTATCTAAATCCAGCCTCGCGCCCCTGTCTTTAATGTAGACCTTAAAGTAACCTTTGCCGGTAAATATGTTGCAGTCAAAGTAGTGATTCGGCCCGGTAAGATTATAGTTTATAAAACCCTTTGCCCCTGCGATTGTAAATTGCGCCATTGTTATGTTTCTCTGGTCCCCCAGGTAAGGGGTGAAGATGCCCTTCATAATCACAAAGAAAGCGCTGGTTAAGTCTTTTATATCGGTGAGCCTGGCATACATTATCCGCTCTACGAACCCATAGTCGTCGGTTATCCCCTGTTTTTTTAACTGGGGGTATAAATTTATAAAAAAATCCGGCGTCTCATGAATAACGTACATAATAGGTTGGTCGTATTCGGGCATTCTTTTTTTATAATATTTTTTGATTCTTTGCTGGACTATCGAGAAACCCTTTGGTATAGAGATTGACATTTTGGGGAATTTGTAGAGCAATAATTCTGCGGCATACTCCTTATTTATCCCGGAGTTAACGGATTCTTCCGGCGCCATGCATAATATGGGTATCTTAGAGCAACTGCCTATACCGGCCTCGATATACAACCTTAAAATAGTCGGCCCGCTGAATTTAGCCACAAAAAAAATGCCGACGAGCAAAAGGGCAGTAACCGAAATATATTTTTTAAGGCGTCCCTTCATTTCTTACTCTAATTTCTTAAGTTCTTCTTCTTTTATGGTAAAGCTGTGTTTCTGGGCGGGAAATTTTCCCTGAATCACCTCAAATTTAAACTCTTCTATTGCCTTAGTGATTAATGGAGAAAGATTGATATATTTTTTGACAAATTTCGGGGTGTAACGTTCAAAGAGCCCTAACATATCGTGCACTACCAATACCTGGCCGTCGCAATCGGCGCCGGCTCCTATCCCTATTGTGGGAATCTTTAACTTTGCGGTAACCATCTTGGCGATTTTATCCGGCACGCATTCCAGGACAATTGCAAAGCAACCCAGCTTTTCCAATGCCATTGCCTGCTCAATCAGGCGCCTGGCAGCCTCCGCATCTTTTCCCTGCACTTTGAATCCGCCGAGTTTTTCCGCAGTTTGCGGGGTCAGGCCGATGTGCCCCATCACAGGAATCCCTGCCTGAATAATTTTTTCGGTTACCTCCAGACACCTGTCAAACCATTCTAATTTTACGGCATCGCATTTTGCCTCTTCAATAAATCTTGCGGCATTTTTCAGCGCATCCGGGGGATTGACCTGGTATGAATCATAGGGCATATCTCCGATTACCAGTGCGTGTTTTACTGCGCGGGTCACTGCCTTGGCATGGTGAATCATCTCTGTCATCCCTACTTCTGTGGTGGAATCTAACCCCAGGACCACGTTTGCCAGGGAATCCCCTACCAGAATCATATCAATCCCTGCTTTATCGATAAGAGACGCGAGGGGGTAATCATAGGCAGTGAGCATGGTTATTTTGCGTTTACCTTTCATTAAGAGAATATCTTGAACTGTAATTTTTATTTCTTCCATTTTATATATTTGTCTATTGCCAAAGCGGCTTTTTTGCCTGCGCCCATCGCAGAAATAACCGTGTCTGCTCCGGTAATAATATCTCCGCCTGCAAAAACCCCCCGCAGAGAGGTCATAAAATTCTTATCCACGGATATCGTGCCGTCCTTGTTAGTTTTAATGTCTGGCGTAACTTTTGGCAGTAAAGGATTGGGATTCTGCCCGATAGCTATAATCACGGTATCCGCGTCTAAAATAAAATGGGAATTCTCTACTGGAACCGGCCTTCTTCTGCCTGATTCATCAGGCTCACCCAGTTCCATTTTAATACATTCTAAGCCTTTTACAAATCCTTTCTCATCGCCAAGGATTTTTAGCGGCTGGGTTAAGATTTTAAAAACTACCCCCTCCTCTTTGGCATTCTCTATCTCTTCAATGCGGCCGGGCATTTCTTTTTCTGTGCGCCGGTAAACCAGGGTTACGTCTTTACCCAGCCTCCTGGCTGCCCTGGCGCAGTCAAGCGCAACATTGCCTCCGCCGATAACCGCTACCTTCTTACCTATATTTATGGGGCTGGTGTATTCGGGGAATTTATACGCCTTCATCAGGTTTATGCGGGTCAAAAACTCATTCGCAGAATAAACCCGGTTTAAATTCTCACCCGGTATCCCTAAAAATTGCGGAAGGCCCGCGCCTACCGCTATGAATATAGCCTTAAACCCCTCTTTGAATAAGTCATCAATAGTATAGGTATAACCGATAAGCGTATCAGTCCTTATATCCACGCCCAGGCTTTTTATATACTCAACTTCGCTTCCCACGATTTTTTTCGGTAACCTGAATTCCGGAATCCCGTAAACCAGCACCCCGCCGGGTAAATGCAAAGATTCAAAAAGAGTAACCTGATAACCCATCTTGCTCAAGTCCGCGGCACAGGTTAATCCAGCCGGGCCAGAGCCCACTACCGCCACCTTAGCCGATAGGTTCCCTCTGTGGACTGTGGACTGTGGACTGTGGACTGATTCATAATCTGCCGCATATCTTTCCAACGTCCCGATATTTATCGGTATTTTTTTCTTATTCAAAACGCAGGCTGCTTCGCACTGGTCTTCCTGAGGGCAGACCCTGCCGCATACCGCAGGCAAATTATTTTTTTCCTTTATCAATTCCTGCGCTTCTTTTTGTTTCCCTTCTTTAATTAATTTTATAAAACCGGGTATGTCTATCTCTACAGGACACCCATTTACGCAGGGAGGGTTTTTACATTGCAGGCAGCGCCTGGCTTCTTCCTTAGCCTCTTCTTCGCTAAACCCCAGCGCGACCTCAAAAAAATTTTTAACCCGCTCTTCAGGTGAAAGTTTTCTTACTCTCTTACGCATTCTTAGAAGCGCAGCGCCGGAATAAACATCTGCGCTACTTTAAAATATATGATAAGCCCCACTACATCCACTATGCTTGTGGTAATCGGCCCGGCTAATACTGCCGGGTCAAGGCCGATTTTTTTGGAAAATAAAGGCAGGAATATGCCTGTACCTATCGCTAAGATTGCGATTAACAGCATCGTCAAACCCACAACTATTGCGAGCGTAAAATCTTTTTGGAGAAGGAATGCCCTGCCAAAAGCAACCCCGCCGACTATTAACCCCATTAAAAAGGCCGAAGCAAACTCCAGTTTGATGATTTTAAAAACATTTCTTAAATTCACATCTCCGGTGGCAAGCCCCCTAATTATGGTAATCGAAGTCTGCGCTCCTGCGTTACCCCCTGTATCAAGCAGCATAGGTATGAAAAACGCAAGCGCAACCACCGAGCTTAAAACGTGTTCGAAGCTCTTTAAAACAGTGCCGGTCAAAAAATCAAATATCAAAAGAAGGACAAGCCATCCGGCGCGCCTCTTTACCAATTCCAGGGTAGTTGCCCGGGCGTAACTGATGATTTCTCCTCCTTCCGGGCTCATCTTACCGATCTCATAGATTTCCTTGGTATTTTCCTTTTCAATCGTGGACACGATATCGTCAACGGTAATTATTCCTACAAGCACATTATCCCTATTGACAATCGGCGCATCCATTAAATCATACTTGCTAAATAAATTTGCGACCTCTTTGGCATCGGTATCCACGTCGATTTTAATCAAATCAGCCCCGCTCATCACCTCTTTTATCGCGATATCAGGCGGGGCCTTAAGCAAGTCCTGCAGGGCAATAACCCCGATTAATTTATGCTCCTCATCCGTAACATATATGGAGTAAATATTTTCGTGATGCTCTGCCCGCAGGTTTTCCTGTATAAAGACTATCGCCTGTTTTGCGGTCATATCCTTTTTTAACTCCACAAATTCAGTGGTCATTAAACTTCCGGCAGCGCCCTCTTTGTATTCTATCAATTGCCTTATATCCCTTGCCTCTTCCTTGCTCACTAAATTAAAGAGTTTCTTGAACGCTTTCTCAGGCAATTCTTTAAAGAGGTCTGCCCGGACATCCGGAGCCATCTCATTAATAACCTGGGCAACTTCCTCGCTGTCCAAATTATTCAAGATAAATGTCTGCTCAGGAATCTTCAGGTTTTCAAATACCTCTACCGCTTTTCTCGCAGCGATTAATTTGAAGATGATGATTTTCTCCGTCGGCTCAAGGTAATGCCAGCCTTCGGCAAGGTCAACGGAATTTATGTCTTTCAGCACTGCCTTTAAGCCGTTAAAATCCTTTGCCTGCAATAACTCCTTTATCTCAGGCAGGAATAATGCAAAAACGTCGATTCTTCTACGCAAGCCATTCTTCATTTTAACTCGCTTTCCTTTTCCTTAAATAAATCCAGTCTTCTTTGCAACTCATCAAAGTCAAGCTGGTGGCCGTCAAAATCCGGGCCGTCAACACAGCCGAATACGGTTTTTCCGCCTACAGTGCAACGGCAGGAGCCGCACATACCGGTGGCATCCACCATAATGGGGTTTACGCTCACTATAGTCTTAATTTGGTATTCTTTGGTAATCTGGGATACTGCCTTCATCATAGGTACAGGGCCGATGGCATAAACTAAATCTGGGTACTTAGTATGCGTGGATTTTTCAATTGTCCCCAACAAATCTTTTAAAACATCCGTTACCAACCCTTTTTTTTCGTAACTTCCGTCGTCGGTGGTAATAAATAACTCGTCTGTGGTTGAACGCATCTTGTCTTCAAGGATTATCAGTTCTTTTGAACGGCTTCCAATGATTCCAATTACCCGGTTCCCCGCCTCCTTAAATGCGCGCGCAACCGGATATAATTCGGCAATTCCTACCCCGCCTCCTATGCAATAAACTGTGCCGAGCTTTTTTACTTCAGTCTGATGGCCCAATGGTCCAAGGATATGCGCTATAGAATCGCCTGTTGACAGCGCGCCTAATTTCTTTGTGCTGAAACCGACTTTCTGGAATATCAGGGTAATGGTTCCCTTGTCTTTATCCCAGTCTGCCAGGGTTAACGGTATGCGCTCAGCCTTCTCATCTAAAACTAAAACCGTAAATTGCCCTGCCCTGGCTTTCTGCGCAATTACCGGTGCCTCTACAATAATTTCAATTACATCTTTGGCTAATTCTTGTTTAGCTATTATTTGGAACATCTTTTTCCTCTATTATCTTTACTTCTACATCAGAAAACTGCCTGGCTAATGCCTCGCCTTTTTCTTTTCCCAAAACAAAAATTGCTGTTGAGAGAAAATCTGCAGTTATGCCATCAGAGGCAATCACGGTTACCGAAACAACTCCTGAATTCGCAGGGTATCCGGTTTTAGGGTTTAATATATGCGAGTAGCGCACATTATTTTTAACAAAATACTGCTCATAATCGCCGGATGTGGATACGGATTTATCCTTCAACTCCAGATAGCCATTAAAATCATTGCCGCGGAGGCTTTTAATGGCTATTTTCCAGGGCCTGCCGAATTTATCTCCTAAGGCATAAACCTGTCCTCCGGCATTAATCAGACAGCTCTTTATCCCCGCTTTTCTTAATTTATCTGCGGCGCAATCTAACGCATAACCTTTGGCAATCGCGCCTAAATCTATCTTCATCCCGGAAAATCTGAATTTTACCATATTATCGGCATCCTGCAAAATAATTTTATCAGAGCCGACTAACTTCAAAGTATTTCTAATCTCTGTCTCCTGCGGTAAATAATATTTCTTATCGGTAAAGCCCCAGAGGTCTACGAGCGGAGCCACGGTTATGTCAAAAGCGCCGTCGCTTGCCCGCCAGAATTCCTTTGTTTTCTTTATGATAAAATATGTGTCGGGGCTGGTTTTTAATTGAGCGGCTTGATTTAGTCTTGATACCTCGCTGTCCGGTTTATATTTACTTAATAAATCTTCTATCCTTTGCATCTCGCTAAAAACAATGCCTGCCGCCTCTTTATGCGGAGAGGTTACTTCCACAAAGGTGCCCATCATTACGCGGTTGTCTTTATATAAAGACCGAGATTGACAACCGTAAATTCCAAGCACCAAGCACCAAATTACAAACAATAGCCAATGACCGAATAACCAATTACCAAAACTTTTCTGTTTGCAATTTTGTAATTTGAGATTTGGAATTTGTTTGTGATTTGTGATTTGTGATTTGTGATTTAACATGTTACTTCCTGATGGTTCTTAATAATTCTTTGACTTCAAAAGTATTAATTACATCGTCTTTAGCGAGCCAGCCTCGCCGTGCCACTGAAATACCGAATTTTATTGCCTCCAGCTGGTCAACGGTATGTGAGTCTGTGCTTATAGCTAACTTTACGCCCATTTCTTTTGCCTGACGAGCATGCAGGTCATTTAAATCCAGCCTTTGCGGAAAGGCATTTATCTCTAAATGCGTATTAGTCTGCTTCGCTACTTTTAGAATCTTATCTAAATCAATATCGTAAGCCTCGCGCGTTCCCCAGAGCCTGCCGGTGAGGTGGGCAATAATATGCACGTATTTATTTTCGCAGGCCTTAATTATCCTTCTGGTCAGCTGTTCCTTGGATTGTTTAAATCCAGTATGTATCGCCGCCACCACCACATCAAATTCTTTCAATACCTCATCTTTATAATCAATCTTACCATTGGAATCTATATCCACTTCAGTTCCGGATAAAATTCTGAAATTCTTTAAACTTTTATTTATCTTATCTATTTCCTGTTTTTTCTTCTTTAATTCTGCAACGCTTAGCCCTCTTGCTACCTTTAAACTCTGGGAATGGTCAGTGATGGCGACATAAGAATACCCTTTTTTACGACAGGCATCTACCAATTCCTCTATACTGTTACCGCCGTCCGAATATTTGGAATGCACGTGCAGGTCGCCTTTCAGGTCTTTCGGCTCTATTAATTTCGGGAGTTTAAATTTTTGCGCCAAGGCTATCTCTCCGGTATCTTCCCTTAACTCCGGCTCAATGTAGGCCATGCCGAGCAATTTAAATACCTCCTCTTCTGTCCTGCCCGCAACAAACCTCTCCTTTCTGAAAACTCCGTATTCATTTATCTTTAATCCTTTCTTTATCGCTAACTGCCTGAGTTTAATATTAAAATTCTTTGAGCCTGTAAAATAAAGCAGGGCTGCGCCAAAAGATTTTTGTTCAACTACGCGGCAGTCTACCTGCACATCCTCCTTTGTGCGCACGGAGGATTTGGTTTCTCCCTCGGCTAAAACATCTTTGACAGAGGAGATTTTCGTAAAGACATCCATTATTTTTCGCGGCTTATCAGAAACTACCAGTATATCAATGTCTCTCACGGTTTCCTTTTGCCTGCGCAGGCTCCCCGCAGTAGAGATTTTTTTCACCTCTGGCAGTTTTTCCAAACGCTTTACAAATTCTTCTGCTGCAAAGGTTGCCTGCGCCAGGGTCATCCTCTCCCTTCCCCTTTTAAGCACCTCTATCCCCTTTAAAATATTTTCTACGGTCTTTTCTTTTATGCCAAAAATCCCCTTGAGCTTATCCTTTTTTATGGCGTTCTCTAAATCTGAAACGTTTTTTATTTTTAATTTTTCATATAAAAGCTTGGCGGTCTTTGGCCCGACAGAGGGAATATTGAGCAGGTCCAGCAGGCCTTCGGGTATGCTCTTTTTTAAATCTTCGTGCATCTTGACTTTACCGGTTTTGATAAATTCCTTGATTTTCTCGGAAAGGTCGCGACCAACACCGGGGATTTCCATAAGTGAATCCTGCCTAGCAAAGTCCTCTATATCACGGCTTAAACCCTCTATATTCTGCGCCGCCCGTTCATAGGCGTGTATCCTGAAAACATTCTCGCCCTTTATCTCCAGAATCTGCGCAATATCCCTGAATATCTTAGCTATTTCTAAATTTTTCATCAATCGTTTCGCGGTTTAGCGGGTCCTGTCTTGGACTGTTGTAACCCTATTGCTTTCCGTCTTTGCCTCCGCGTGCTGAAAATTTTCGCCGTGTATCCCTCGCTTTGCTCGGGATCCTTCTCCGAGGAATCCTGAGCTTGTCGAAGGACTTCGGTTTACGCCTCGCTTTCGGTCAAGGTGACTAACGCGGGCTAGCTTCCTTTCGCTCGGCGTAATTCCTTGTGCACTACCTTCTAAAGAGCTGTGCCGAAAATTTTCTAATGCACGCTCCAGCAAAGCCGCGAAAGCAATACAAGCCAGCCACAAAAATGAACCTGTTCGGGTCTTTGAGCGAATATCACTTTAGCGGGTGACGAGGCTTGATTTGAGCAGCACATTGAAAATTTGAGCGGGCACGGTTGCCCTGCTAAATACGTTAGTCAGGCAGAGCGAAAATTTTCACTGAGCGAGCAATTCCTCGCTGGGGAATTGCGAGCGGTGCTGCGAAAACAAGCCTCGGCAGGACCCGCTAAAGTTAAAAAAGAGCGAGAAAATCCGACAGGGTCATTTATCTCTCTAATGCAAAGTGATGGCTGGCCTCAAGCGTCTTCACCAAATCCACCAGCACTCTATTCACCGGCACAGGGATACCAAGCTCCTGGCCCAGGCGCACAACCACCCCGTTTATAAAGTCAATTTCCGTGCGTTTCCTGCGCAAGACATCCTGCAGCATTGAGGAAACATTCCCTGAGGTTGCCTCGCACACTGCCTCTACCTTTGCCAGCGGGTCTTCATAAATGAGTCTTATGCGCTTACGCTTGGCAATCTTTACCGCCTCAGTTACCGCATCCCGCAGGATCCTGCGCGTGCCTTCAAACTCAATTAAACGGCCATTATGAAGGCGCGTCAAAGCAGAGAGCGCATTTATGCCCACATTAATAATCAACTTGGACCACAAAATCCCTTTAATGTCCCGGGAAATCTTTGTTTCCAACTTTACCTTGTTAAACAATTCCCTTATTTGGCGTAAGATTACCGGGGTTGAACCGTCAATTTTTCCGATGATGGTCTCTCCGTATCCAGCATGCCTTATATGCGTATCAGAAATTAATGTGGCGCCTAAATTAGTTGTGCCGGCAATAACATTATCCGGGCCGACAACTTCGCTGATAATCTCAATATTGCCTATGCCGTTCTGAAGCGTCAAAATACCTGTCTTCTCGCCGATGACCGGCTTCGCGTGCGTAATTGCAGATTTTGTATCGTAGGACTTTACAGCAATAATTACTAAATCCGCTATGCCTAATTCTTTCGGGTCAGCAGTCGCTCTTACCCTGGCGTTCCATTTTCCTGAAACACCTTCAATAGAAATCCCGCTGTTATCTAATTTCCCTGCCCTTTCCTTATTCTTATCCAAAAGCCAGACCTCTTCCTTGGATTTTGATAGATAGGCAGCAAATAAACAACCCATTGCTCCTGGGCCGACTATGACTATTTTCATAATAGCTCCTCCTCTTAGGGACAGTCCCTATACCGCGACTGCCAATTTGTTCAGCACCCTCTGCGACTTTAGTTCCCTCTCCAGATGGAAGTTCAAAAATGCGTTGAGTATCAGGTCTAGTTCCTTTTTAATCTGGGGGTTCATCCCTAAGTTAAGGTTGGTTTTAATGTCGTTTCTCTCAATATGTAAGATTGACGCTATAGTGCCGCGGAATATTGAACGGCTGCTTGTGTCTTTCTGATAGCATCCCGGGCAGAGTAACCCTCCTAAGAGCAGGCTGAATTTTGACTGCCCCAGGATTTTTCCGCCGCAGGAAACGCAGGAATCAAAGTGGGGCTTAAACCCGGAAAGCGCCAGCATTTTAATCTTAAAAATAGTCATCACTTTATCCGGATTGCTGGTAGCCTCTAACTCCGCAAGACACGTCAAGGTTAAATCAAATACGTCTTCATTCTTATCTTCCTGCGCCATAACCGCGCCTAATAATTCCATGGTTAAACTCGCCATGCCTGCCTTAACGATACTTTGCCTTACGCTGTCGAAATTATTCTTTTTGTCTGCCTGGGTTACCAGATGTAACGATGAATTCCTCTTTCTGTAAAAGATAATTTCATTAAGGGAGAATAGCTCCAGGTTACTGGCGAACTTTGCCGGCTCTGCCCTTATGCCCTTTAGCAGACCGCTGATTTTGCCGAAATCCCGCGTATAGAAATCGGCGATAATGGAGGTCTCGCGGAAATCGCGCTTATTTAAAACTATCGCCTCGGTCCGGTGTATTGACATATTCTCTTTCTTTTCTGCGCATCAGCTGAATTTGCTTGCGGTTAGAGTCATCGTAACCTAAAAGATGCAGCAAGCCGTGGACTAAATACAAATGGAGTTCATAAAAGCGATTGGTCTTAAAGATTCTTGCGTTTCTGACAGCCGTATCCGTAGATATAACTATATCGGCAGAGGCCTGCATATCAAAAACCAAAACATCCGTAGGCCTGTTTTTATGCAGGAATCTCAGATTCAACTCTTTAATCTTTTTGTCGTTTACAAAACAGATGGTTATTTCGCCGGATTTTTTTGCGCCTTCTCTGGATAAGACCCTAAGGATTGCTTGTTTTATCCTTTTGGGATTGATGGGAATTTTCTTTTGGAAATTTTTTATGATTATCTTCACTTCTCTGCTCTTCGGGATAGTTCACGCGGGAATGGTATATGCCGCTTAATATACGGATAAACACGCTTGAGATTTTCTCCAGGTCCTTTAAGGTTAAGTCGCATTCGTCAAGTTGTCCGTCGATAAACTTATTATTGATAATCTTGCGCACCACCTCCTCGATTTTTTTGGGGATAGGGTCTTTTAAAGTGCGCGTAGCAGCCTCTACGGAATCCGCCAACAAGACTATGGCTGCTTCTTTTGTATCCGGACGCGGCCCGGGATAGCGAAAGCCCTCCTCTTTTACTTCCTCGTCTTCTTCCAGGTTTTCCAGGGCCCGGCGGTAAAAATAGTAAACCAGGCTATTTCCGTGGTGCTGCTGTATAAAATCTATCAGGGCAGGATTAAGCTTGTATTTCTTAGCCAGTTCTACGCCTTCCTTGACGTGATTCATAATTATAAGCTTGCTCATTGAAGGCGCTAATGTATCGTGCTTGCTCATTGAGATATCCTGGTTCTCGCTAAAATAATCCGGTTTCTGCAGTTTGCCTATATCGTGATAATACGAACCTATCCTTGCTAATAGCGCATTGGCTCCCACTGCCTCGCAGGCAGTCTCGGAAAGATTCCCCACCACCAAACTGTGATGGTAGGTGCCGGGGGCCTCTAACACCATGCGCTGTAAAAGCGGATGGCGGGAATCAGCCAGTTCTAATAAACTGATATTAGTGTATGTCTTAAAAAGATATTCAAAAACAGGGAGTATCCCTAACATAATAATGCTGGAGGCAATACCATTAAGCATAATGAGCAGATACCTGAGTGGCTCTGTGAATACGAACCGGTCAATAAAAACTAATAGGACGGCCTGCGCAATACCTACAATAATGCCGGCGCGGATAACCGTGGTGCGTTTACGGCTGCCCAAAACAAGAATGCTCGATAATATGCCGCTAATCAAAAATACCAATACCAGGTCTAAGGGGTGGGTTAAAAAAGACGAAACGCAAACAGAACTCGCCAGCGCCAGCAGCAGAGATATCTCCAGATTATTGAACAGCAATGTAGTCAACATCGGCATCAGAGAAAATGGTATGTAAAACAGCGGCCATTTTTGTATTATAATAAAGTAACTCGCCACTAAAATTATCAGGAACAGCAAGGAGATGTGCAGCAAATCGAAGTTTTTTAAATCCTGCCTTCTGAATTTAACGTACGCGTACAGAGAAATTAAAAATACCGGTATAACTAAATTTATCCCGGTAAGGGCGCTGAATAAAAAAATCAACGCTGACCAAAAAATAAACCTGAGCCTGATTTTAACGGCTTGCTTTATCATAAGCCTCAATAATCCTCTGCACCAATGCGTGCCTGACCACGTCAGCGCGGGTAAAATAAATGAATTTTATCCCCTCGATTTTATTTAATATGTCCTGCGCCTGAAGCAATCCTATGGGTTTTCCTTCGGGTAAATCGCTTTGCGTTATATCGCCGGTAATAACCGCCTTGGAATCAAAGCCTAAGCGCGTCAGGAACATCTTCATCTGCTCGCGAGTGGCGTTCTGGGCCTCATCCAGGATAATGAAGGCGTCATTTAGAGTCCTTCCCCTCATATACGCCAGAGGCGCTACTTCGATAATCCCGGTCTCAAGGTATTTTTCAATTGCGTTGGCCTCCATCATATCGTAAAGCGCATCGTAAAGGGGCCTGAGGTACGGGGATATCTTTTCATACATATCTCCCGGCAGGAACCCCAGAGATTCTCCTGCCTCAATCGCCGGACGGGTAAGGATAATCCTGCGCACTTCCTGTTTCTTCAGGGCTTCCACAGCGCAGCTCATCGCTAAATAGGTCTTACCAGTGCCGGCAGGCCCGATACCGAATACAATATCGTGCTTCTTTATCGCCTCGACGTATTCCTGCTGTCCTTTGGTCTTTGGCCCTATATGCTTACAACCGACCACAGCCACCTGCTGTTGCGGTTTCTTAAAGTTCGCTATCAGGCCGTATAAATCAGCCCTTCCCAGTTCTGTTTGTCCCGAACGCACTGCATCCAATATATATTCGATAAGTTCGGAGGCCTTTTTTATATTAGTGGCAGTGCCGCTTATCTTCAGATGCTCGCCGCGCACTGTTACTTTAACCTTAAACTCTTTTTCTATTGCCTTGATATTGGAGTCGTGGCTGCCAAAAAGAGTCTGCGCCTCTTCATGAGTTTTTAGTTCAATTATTTTTTCCACAGCTCTTACTTAAGGTTCTCTTGGGGTTCTTTTAAGGCCTCAGCATCCTTAATCCTTAAAACCTGGCCGGGATAAACCTTATTAGGGGCTTTCAGCACATCCTTATTGGCGTCGTAAATCTTGGTCCATTTTTTGGTGGTGCCGTAAAACTTCTTAGAAATTTTCTGTAAGGTATCCCCTTTTTGCACGGTATACTTTTGCTCCGGTTCCGGCTCCAGTATTTTAGGCGCAATGCTCTGTGTTATATATCCCCGGTTACCCGCGACCGGCTCCTCTTCTATCTTTTCTACCGGCGCTATTTCTTGAGCCTTTGCCTTTGGCATCTTTTCAAATTTTATGGGCGAGCGCAGTTCAATCTCTACAACCTGGGTAGTGCGGGTGGTTTTTCTTTCTTTCTCTGCTGCTGCCGGAGCCTGGCCCATAATATATCCGCGATTACCGACGCTTACATCCTGGTCAATCCTCTCTTTTGTTAAGGGATATGTCCTGACCACGCAGCCGGATAACACTAAAACAGAAGATAGGCCCAACAAATAAAATAAAACTTGTCTTCTCATTTCTTCTCCCTCCCTTTTATAATGGTTAAACCCAGTTCCTTTAATTGCCTTTCATCTACGTCTGAAGGCGCATCCGTTAAAAGACAAAAACCTGCGCTCGTCTTAGGAAAGGTAATTACTTCCCTGATGCTCTCCTCACCCGTCAGGATAGCCAGCAGCCTCTCCAGGCCAAAAGCAATGCCTCCGTGGGGAGGCGCGCCAAACTGAAAAGCCTCCAGAAGAAAACCAAAGCGCTTACGCGCTTCATCTTTGCCTATGCCGATGATTTTAAAAATCCTCTCCTGCAATTCCTGGTTATGAATCCTTATGGAGCCGGAACCTATCTCCATACCGTTCAATACCAAATCATATGAGCGCGCTTTTGCTTTTTCCGGGCTCTTTTCCAATATATCCAAATCCTCATCTCTTGGCGATGTAAAGGGATGGTGTTCGCTCTCCCAGCGTTTTTCTTCTGTGTTATATTTAAATAAGGGGAAATCCACCACCCAGGCAAAGGCAAATTCGCTGCCGGTTTCCTTCCTTAAATCGGGTTTATCCGTATTGTATTTCTTTTGCGCTTCGTCAAAACTAATCCGCGGGAAAGGCAATTTAATCTCTGTTCCCTTTATTTCTTTTAATACCGACTGCATCAGTTGCTCAGTCAAAGAAAAGATATCTTCCTCGTCAACAAAAGACATCTCTAGGTCCAGCTGCGTAAATTCCGGCTGGCGGTCAGCGCGCAGGTCTTCGTCGCGGAAACATTTGGCAATCTGGTAGTATTTCTCAATTCCTGCTACCATTAAAATCTGCTTGAACAGCTGCGGGGACTGGGGAAGGGCGTAAAACTTGCCCGGGTTAAGCCTTGAAGGCACTAAGTAATCCCGCGCGCCTTCAGGAGTGGACTTGGTAAGGATAGGAGTATCGCACTCAATAAACCCGCGCGCATCCAGAAATGCGCGCATTATTTTATAAAGCCTGCTCCTCATAATGAAGTTATTGAAGGGCTTTGGCCTTCTTAAATCAAGATAGCGGTATTTAAGCCGCATCTCCTCGGTAACGCCAAGTTCATCTTCTATCTCAAATGGCGGGGTAAGGCTGGGATTTAAAATCTCTAATTCCCGCGCCAAAATCTCTATTTCTCCCGTCGGTAATTTGGGGTTTACAGTGCCTTGCGGCCTCTTATTTACCTTTCCCTTGACAAGGATAACGAATTCGCTTCTTAACCCTTGCGCATTCTTGTAGGCATCAGACGAATCCTTCGGAGCAAAAACAACCTGGGTGAGGCCGTATCTGTCGCGGATATCTATAAAAATAAGTTTTCCGTGGTCGCGGCGGCTGGCAACCCAGCCGCAGAGGGTAACTTCCTTATCAATATCATTTGCAGTTAATTGTCCGCAGGTGTGCGTCCTTAGCATATCAATTGCTTTTTCAGTTCGTCAGGTTTAACTTCTTTTTGTTCTCCCGATACCATGTCCCTTAAAGTCACTGTATTCTTCTTTAGCTCATCCTCTCCTATAATCAAAACATATCTTGCAGCTGCGTCATTTGCAGCGCGCATAGCTCCTTTAAGCGATTTCTCTTCGTAATCAGTATCGCAAGCAATGCTGGCGTTACGCAGCTCGTTTAATAATTTCAAACCCTGTTTTTTTGGCTCATCTCCTAAGGTTATAAGATAAACGAGGTTTCCACCTGACACCTGACACCTGACACCTGACACCAAGAATAATCTTTCTACTCCAAACGCAAACCCAATTGCTCCTAAATCCGGACCCCCTAACTCTCTCACTAAATTATCGTACCTGCCCCCTGCGCCAAGCGCATCTTGAGCGCCTAGCTCCTTATGCGCGATTTCAAACACAGTGCGGGTATAATAATCCAGGCCGCGCACAAGATAAGGAGTAAGTTCATAATTTATCTTTAATGCATCCAAACCCTGCCTTACTTTAGCAAAATGCGCTTTGCATTCTGGGCAAAGATACGTATCTGAAATATTTAATTCCTCAACCACTTTCCGGCAGGCCTCGTTTTTACAATCCAGAATTCTTAAGATATTGGTTTTAAACCTCGTTTTACAGTCAACGCAGAGTTTCTCTAATTTACCTTTGAGGCTCTTATGTAAAATTTCCGATAATTCCTTTTTGTCTTTTGCGCACCCTAAGCTGTTAATCTTAATCTTATAACCCTCTATGGAGAAGGCCTTAACCAGATTATCTGCAAGAGAGATAACCTCTACATCTAAATTCGCATCTTGCGACCCAATCGCCTCGCAACCTATATGGTGGAACTGGCGAAGCCTTCCCTTTTGCGGCCGCTCCAGCCTAAACATCGGCCCCAAGTAGTAGAGTTTTACGAATTTTGCGGTTTTATCCAGGCTATTTTCTATGTAACTACGCACAATAGAAGCTGTGCCTTCAGGCCGAAGCGCATATGTATCCTCCCCGTGCTTTATCAGGAACATCTGTTTCTGGATTATTTCCGAGGCCTGGCCTAATGAGCGGTTAAACAATGACGCTTCTTCAATTAAAGGAGGGCGTATTTCTTTATAATTATAAAGAGAAAAAATATTGCGGCTAATCTCTTCTATCTTTTGCCAGGCATATGCCTCTTCTGGCAGGATATCTTTTGTCCCCTGGACTCTTTTGAGCATTTAGTTATTTGACCTTTTGTTTCATCTCCAAGCCGGCTTTGAAGACTACCACTTTTCTGGGCGGGACAGGGATTACCTGATTGGTGCGCGGGTTTCTGCCTGTGCGGCTCTTTCTCTGCTTTATCTTAAAGACTCCGAAATTGCGTAACTCAATTTTCTCTCCCCTTACCAATGCCTCAACAATCGTATCAAAGGTCCTCTGCACGACCTTTTTTACATCTATCTGTTTCAGGCCGGTATCATCGGATACCTTAAGAATGATGTCTTTCTTGGTCATTTAACACCTCCCTCATTTTCTAACTATAATAATACCAAAAATTTACGATGTCAATACTTTATTTTATTAGCCTTGATGTCCAGCGGGTGACTGCCAAGACGAAGACCTTGCCGCGCGCAACGTAAGTGAGCACGGCGAGGTGGATTGGCAGGCAGGACCAGCTGGACAGAGTAATGTGCCCAAAAACAGTTACGGGACATTTTCCACCAAGCTATATTTAAACAGCTCAATGGAAAGTGTCCCGCCGATTTAAAGGGACTGTCCCTGAATTTCTTTATATCGCCGCGTATGATTCCGCGATTACCAGCGCCTCGCGGTATTCCCTGCTGGATTCCTGCATGCAGCACTGCGCCTCTTCCAGCATCCCTAACTTAGCCAGCCAGGCAATGACATTATCGCGCCTCTGGCTCAATTGGCCTTTTGCAAGGCTGGCTGCGATAAATTCCTTGATGCGCTGGCCTGAGACAATGATTCCTCCCTCAATTGCTTTCTCAATATCTCCTGCTTCCTTATCCAGGTCAAAGCTAAGCAAGGCAGATGCGCTTAATTTAGGTAGGCTAAAATCTAATCCTAAAAAGCTGCCAAAGGTTTCATAGGTGGTGGCAGAGGCCATAGCCTGATGCTTAAAATCAATACCGCCAAGGGGGCCTTTATTCTCCACCGCCGAGCTGGCCTTTGCCGGCGAAGCGGCGCAGGATTCTTCTAATTCAGCAATCTTCTTTTCATCAAATACAATATAATATTCATATACGCGCCCGGATTCCGAATACGGATACACATATTCCAGTATTTGTCCTATTTGCTCTTCCGGCATTCCAGAGAGGTGTTTCCTTATAAGAGATAGCGCCTGAGCTCTTGATTGTTTTGCCTGGATTGTTAAATCGGGAATTCCTTGTAGTCTGTGTATCTCCTGGAGTAAATGAGGCGGAGCAAGAAGCCCCATCGCCGAGCTGGACTGCGGTTGACCTGCCTTGAGAAGCTCTTCTCCGATAAGATGAACTTTCTGACGGATATTTTCAGCGGCTTCCCAAGTCTTTGCGGTCGCTTCCGTGTAAAGCCTAACTACGGGTTCAGTACCGGAAAATCTTATGCAGAACCAAGACCTATCTTCAAATATTATCTTGTAACCGTCATCAAAGACTGCCTCTTTAATCTTCTTTCCTGAAAGCTCTGTAATCTCGCCATTCTCATATTGCGCCTTGAATGTTTCAAGGTATTTCTTTAGCTCTGCCTTCAGCCAGTCTATTTTATCTAGCGAGGTCAGTTCGCGCAAATCTACTCCGCCTCTATTATAAGCAAAATAGCCGGTTACATCTTGAAGTTTATCTTCAAGCTCTTTAGGTGAGAACTTGGAAACAGAAACAATCTCTGCCATCTTTAGGCCTGCTACGAGCGCGTCTTTCTCAAGTACTGCATAGAGCGGATTATTTACTCGGCTCTTAATATTTAAACCCTGCGATTCTTCTCCAAAGATAAGTACCGGAGTGTCAGTATCAGGCGAAAGATAGGGATTAGCATATTTAAAACCTACTTTAGTATCGTATATGGGGCATTGCCAAAGCGTAGCGATTTCATAGAGGATATGCGAAGTGGGTATGGTTTTGGCGATGGCAATCTTTTCTTCGGCAACAAACTTTTTTATAAGCGCAGAGTTTTCTTCGTAAAATGATACTGCGTTAATAAAAATATCGAGCTGCCCAGCAATATCATGCCTCTGATTTCTCTTTAGCCATTTGCCGAATTCCTGCTGTAACAAATACTGCGCTTCAATGGCAAGGTTATTGTTCGGGTCAATAAAACCGGCTTCTTTTTCTTTACCTGAGCCGGAAATAACCCCTACCCTATCAGCATCTGGGTCGCAAGAAATCCCTATGACCTTCTTCCCCGCCTGCCGCAGTTCATTCATCCGATGAAGCATATGGCTCGAATGCTTTGCGATAGGCTCTGGCCTATCAACTATATAACCCTTTTCTGGATTCCATTGCTTAAAGCTCGGGTCAGGCTCGGGGTTAATAATTTCATATTGAACGCCGTCTTTTAAGCCCATTTCAGCCATGATGCGGTGAAAATATTCGGTTGCCGAGCCATGCTTTGGATCAATAATCATATAATCAATGGTGCCTCTCTCAAAAGCTCTGCGTATTGCTTCAAAATCAATTATTTCTTTCAATGCCTTAATATAAAGAGGAGCAATTTTTGCCACTGTCAGAATTTCAATATTCAAGGCATGGCGAGCTTTATCATAGAGGTTGTACTGTTTTGATTGCCGTAGTTCCCCTATCTTCTTCTGCAAAGGCTCAGTAATCGCCTCTTCTGCCGGTCCGGAATGCGCAGGGTTAAATTTAAGACCGTTATTATTTGCCTCCAACGTTTCTCCCTGGTCATTTGTAATCATATAACCGCGTCCTGGATTATGCGAGGCTGTAAAATACATTGAGCCAGCGGCGCCAAGTTGGCGTATAAGGTTAGAAACGACAGGCAAGGGACAATAATGGTCTATTTTATATACCTTTATACCCATTGAAGCAAGCTTCTGAGCAGATAGTTCAACTAAGTCCAAATTGGTATAAGGGCCGGTTGCCCTCGTATCGCAACCTATAATTACTCCTTTTCTGCCTGGATTATTTTCCTCTTGTAGGCGTATTTGCTCGGCGCCAGCTGCTACGGTTGCATATAGGTCGTTTAGAAACCATTCCTTCATAAACTTGCCGTCTTTTATGTAATCGGCTTCGGTAAAACGCCAACCGGATGTGCCGAATTTTATGGTTTTTTTAGCGATGAACTCTTGGTAGTTCTGTATAGCGCTCGATACCGAAGGCATAATACTGTCTTCTTCATCCGTTGCCACATCGGAATTTCCAGTCGCCGCCGAAGAGGTAACCACCGCCGAGCTGGCAGCGCCGGTTTGATTTAACTTGTTTCTGAATATCTGCACGGATTGCTTTATGATATCTTTTGTTTCGCCTAAGTTGCTGCGGTCTTTTAACTCAAAGAATACGCTCGGCGTACCGCCTAAAGGCATCCTTAGCGAATTAGACATAATGTACATATAAAGAGTTTCGTCAAGTGTAAGGTCGCCAACCGGCTGTAAACCTAAGCCACCAAGAGTCCCTCCATACGTATCCGTATAAGCTATCGTAATATTGATAATTTTCTCCGGATGGGACATCGGCCCTTCGATGCCGGTATGCGCAAATCCCGGCATAGGCTGGCGTAAACACGTTATGTCCAGATCGCCTAATACTTGGACGATATAATCGCGAAGCTCCTTAATTGCAGGATTGTTCTCGTCGGATTCCATGAAAGTAAGCGCGAAATATTTAGTTTTGCCATGGTTATATTTATACATCGCCAGGAAATAATCAGCTAATTTTTCAGCCAGATTACCTTCGGAGCGCAGCATATTGACCTGCGGTAGGACTACCGAAACGCGCCTTTCCTTGGAATCCTCCAGGAATTCCTGCATGCGTACCAATTTTAATTGGCGCTGCGCCGCAAGATTTCCTAAATGGGGATTAATGTGGGAACGCAAGAAAGCTTCATTTATCTCTGCCGTTGGCCGCCCCCCTGCCTCGCCCAGATCGATTTTTAAGGCATCTTTAGAAACCGAGCCGATAAAAAGACCGGTTGTGATTTCTGGATCCAACCCGGATTTATTCGCAAGCTCAAGGATGGAGTTTTGCAAATTTTCGAATTTTCTATCATGACCTGATGCTACAACGGCCTTGTTGTCGATAGATTTCTTAGCTTTTGCTCTGTCAGTCTCTTCCTTTTGATTAATTTTGCCCAAAACCTCGGATAGGGTTATTTTGATATCTTTTCCCTGTTTCTTCTTTTCGATGATTATTTCAGGCATTACAGCAGTAATTTCTCTAACTAGCTTAACTTCAGGGTTAGAATTGGCATCTTGACGCGTTATATAGGTAAAATAGACTGCCATATCCTGCAGCAAGGCAGTGGTGCGCGCTAATGCGCTGAGATTAGACTTAAGGAATTCCCGTGAGAAGGCAGGTATAATTTGTTTAAGGTCTACAGATACCACAATTGTAGGGATGCTCATTTCCTCAAGCCAAGCCAATGTGTTTCGATATCTTGCATCTCTATTACTTTGGCTTAAAAGGAATATAGGTAATTGCGAGTCCCCGGCTCTGCTGAAAACATCCACATATAAATCCCGATCATCCTGCAGCGAATAACTGTCCAATATATTGTCATTTGCGGAGCCCGGGATAACATTTTTATTCGCACCCTCGTTAAGGAGCTGTATTAATTCTTTCGCTGTGCCTTTTAGAGAGTTATCATAGATGATGGAGAATTTATTCCTTCCTGATTCCCTATTCTTAAAAAGGAATTCTGCCAATTCTACGGCAGGACTATCCTTACTTTTTTTGTACGATAATTGCTGATTGGCAAAATATAATCCTGCGACATATTCGCGTAATAATTCTTTTGCCATGGCGATATCTTTTAGTCCGGCAGCCAAAGCGATAAAGAGAGGCGCATCAGTCATAGGCGTCTTTCTGTTCATTTGCCTGCCACCGATATAGCCGGGAGTATTATCTATGATCAATACCCTGGCACTTTCCTCTTTTTGTAGGCCTAAGGCCAGCTCTTTTAATCTACCACCATTTGCCGCGACAATCCGTTTCGTAAATCTGAATCTGGCATTTTCTTTTGTAGTAGCCTCAAAGAAATCGGTGCTCTCCTTTGTACCGCCGCTTCTTGACATTTCAAAGACCACAGAATTTTCATCATTTGCGTCATCGGGAATAACACTAAGATGTTCTGGATTGTTGACCACAATCCATCTGACATCCCATCCGAGAGCCTGGAAGAATGCATTTAATGTCGCCCTAAGCTGATGGGAATACATTTCGTTTGCCCCAATACCGGAAGTAAAGATGTATTTAATTTTATTTAAATTAAGCAGTGAAAGGTATTCACTAAGTATATCTACGGTGTCCTGTAGGTCGGGCGTATCTTTATCCGTTGAGTTAATGCCTAAAAACCTGCCCACGAATTTATGCATATCGTCCCTGAAAACAAACGGCACGGTTGCCGCCATTTTGCGCATCAACCGCAAATAATCGGACATGGCGGCCCCTGGTACATCCGTGTACCATCGTGGCATAAAATTGTATCCGGATCCAGTTACCGATACGCCTATTGATTTTTCGCTTAGTTCCATCGGAGCGATACTCTTTTGTGTCTTTACCCTATAGTATGCAGAAATTGGGGCAAAATACGATACCTGGTCCAATATTGCCAGGAAATCTTGAATTGTTTTCCCCGAAAGCCGTGCCCCATTCTCCACGAATGCAACAGGGTCTACAGAGGCCTCCAGCATTTTCATTACCCGAGGGTAATCATTTACCCCCAACATCTTCATTATGTAATCTATTTGGATCAACGCATCCTGCGGAGCGATTTTTGCCACCGCCGAGCTGGACTTCGCCGGCGAAGCGGCACCTTGCGTTACTCTAGCAACCTTACTGTCGAAGATCGTTAAAGGCAATGGACTTGTTCCTTCTCCTCTCAAAGCAATCCATCCTTTTGGCGAAAGTATCTGCGGCATATTATCGATTGTTCCTGCAATCTTAGCTCCAGATAGCTGTATAGCACTGCCGGCCATCTTAATCCCCCCGCTCATATAGCTTCTTATCACCTGGCCTGTAGGGGTGTAGTGGGGTTCTTTGAGGTTGTATTCGCCTTCGGTAAAGCTCTTCTTGTAGGCGTTGAAGTAGGTGGACTTATACCAGGGCTGTGTGGAGGTAAGGTTGGTGAGGTCTTGGGAGTCTATGAGCTCTATAAAAGAAGGGACAGTCCCCTTTAAATTGCCTTGTGATAGCTCTGACGGGGACAGTCCCTTCTTGGAGGCAAACCTGGATTTAAACCACCTGGAGAGGATGAGTGAGTAGTAAACCTGCCTGAGGGAGGCATAGTTCTTGGAGGTGTTTACCTCTTTTGTTAGCTTGGGGATGATGAGTTCTCTGATAAGTTGGGATGAGTATTCATTCAGGGCTTTGGAGCGCTCATCCTTGAAGGTATAGCTGCTTAAGCCGGGGATGGCGTTGGCTTTGTCTTGGGTCTTAAGGTAGTCTGACTCAAGCATAACCTTTAAGGTTGCCTTGTAGATGTAGGCTGATTCTTTGGTCTCTCTGACTATAATCTCACCTGGGACTATCCAGGGACGGGTCAGGGTGGGGATTTCAACAGTCTGGAAGCCATAGAGCTCTTCTGCCTTCTTGTAGAGCTTATCCCAATAAACCCTTCCTTCAGGGGTGTTGGGAGAGGTAAAGCTTGCAGTGTCCTTCTTAAGCTGGAGGTCTGCCTCAAGCATGATTCTACCTACATCTGTTAAGCTAAGCCTATCCTCTATGATAGAATCCTCTGAATCAGGCCTGAGGTTTACCCAGAAGGTATCATTGGGAAGGGTTAAGCCAATGAGGAAGTAATTCAGGAGCGCTTTGGTTTCCTGCTTAAGCTTCTTTTCAGGGAGAGTCCCCTTTAAGTTGCTTTGAGATAGCTCTGACGGGGACAGTCCCTTCAGGGAGTCTCCCTTGTCTAAGAGAACCTTGAAGGTGTTGTTAGAGGTATCATAGGAGAAGTACCTCAGGTGCACTGGACGGAAGGACTCCACAGCCAGGCTATTGCCTAAGCGCGCTAGGTGGCCTGCCAGGTTAAGCTCAACAGCTGCAACCTGGGCAAAGCTGGATTGCTGGAAGAGAAAACAGAAAGACAGAATTAGAGAGATGAGTTTACGGGACATTTTTATAGCCTCCTTAGGCACAAGCCTACACCCGCGCAATTCCACATAAGCGCGGGGTGTTAGATGGTTATCCCTCGCGTAAGCGCTCGTAAATTCTTGGCACTTCGTGCCTAAAATTTACTTCGCACGCTTCGGGATGTTTGCCAGTATCTTGATAGCCGACAAACAAAAATCCGGATAGACCCTGTTGCTGTCAATCCGGACTTAAATTTCCCGTGGCTTCCTTAAGCTACCTCCATAACTTAAGGAAAACCGGATTTAGCTTAATTTAAAGCAAGTATAGCATATATTTTAGGTTTGTCAAGGGTGAAAGAGCACGCGAAGATACACAAGACAAATCTATGAATTGACAAAAATTTAATCTGGTGTAAAATTATAGACAAGATGGAAAAGCGACCTAAAAGGCTCGGGGAAATCCTGATTGAAAACGGGTTGTTGACTAAAAGCCAGCTTGAGTTCGCCTTGGGAATCCAGAAAAAGGAAGGCGGGCTTATCGGAGAAATACTCTTAAAGCATGGCTTTGTAAGCGAAAAAGATATTGTCAACGCCCTCATCAAACAAGAGGAGTATATTTATGTGCATAAGGAAACTCCTCTTGAAGCCCTGAAGAATAAAGCCTGGGTTATTATAGTGTCCCTATCCTTAACTATCTTCTTATTGTTTGTCTCCAGGCGTATCCTTTTTATAGAAAATATCAATAATAAATTATACGGCGTGCTGCTGGATGTTGAATATAGCTTAAGGCACCCTCCCCCTGCCATTAATGATATCCTTCTCGTTACCATTGACAATGATACCCTTTCAAATATGCCGTATCGCTGGCCTTACCCGCGCTCTGATTTCGCAGCGGCCATAGAGAACCTCAAAAAGGCTCACCCCCGGCTAATCGCCATTGATTTTGCGTTTCTGGGAAAATCTGTCAATCCACGGGAAGACGAGGCTTTAAGGAACGCACTTAACTTCAACGGCAAGATAATACTGGCGTCATCGCTCAATGAACAGGGAGAGCTGGATTTTTCAAATAGCCCATTTTATAATGCCGCAACCACGGGCATCATCACAAAACTCCAAGATTCGGACGAAGTGATCCGCAGGTGCCTGACATACCTGGTCAGCCAGAATAAAAACGAAGAAGACATAGGCTTTCTTTCCTGGGAGATGCAGGTCCTGAAAAAAGCGAAGAATATAGATTTGAAATCGTTCATCACCAGCGATTCAGCGCTTATATTCATGAATAACTCGGGAGAAGAATGGGTAGTCCCGGTTGAGGCGGATACAAAATCTTTCCTGATACGCTTCCGCTCCCGCACCCGCGATTTCCGCAGGATAGGATTCTACCGGATACTGAAAGGCAGTTTTGACCCTGGCATGGTAAAGGATAAAATCGTGATAATAGGAGTGCTCTCCACCCTTCTTCAGGACCTTAAGCATACCTCCATAGGATGGCTGCCCGGAATGACTCTTAACACAAATGCTTTCTTGACCCTCTATACCCATGATTTCTTAAGAAGTGCGCCGAAATATGCCGAATATGCGGTTATTATTCTCGGCGTAATATTAGGGACCTTTTTTGCGACCTTGCTAAACTCTTTAAAAGCAGCGATACTGCTTTTTTGCGAGATTTTAATATTTTTCTTATTAAGTTATATCCTTATCTTATGCGGCTATGTCTGGAATTACGCGGTGTTACCTTTGGCGCTGGCAGTGTGCCCCGTATTAAGCAAAAAAATTATTTACTATTGCAGAATCGTATGATAAAATTCAACCTGTTAAAAGGGAGGTGTGGTATGTCGCTAAAAAATATGACGGTCGCAGGTCTTTTGATTATTTTTATAACGTTTGCTTTCTCTGCCTGCATGATGAACCCTATTACTATAACAAATGCCAAAATCGCCAGCGGAGTTGATGAAAAACTTATGCCTGTAGGGGTAATGGATGTCTTCCCTGCGGGAACCAGCCAGGCCTTCTGTTGGTTTGAATGGAAGAACGCAAAAGCCGGCACAAAAATTATTGCCCGTTGGCATTTCGTTACCGATAACGTACATATTCTCAACTATAAATTTACCATACCGAAAAAAGAAGGCTTTGGGAGCGTATCGCTGGCTATGCCGGAAAGCAAGAAATTGCCGGAAGGATTATACAAAATAGAACTGTGCCTCGGAGAAACAGTATTGAAGTCCCTGACCTTTAAGGTGCAGTAAATCAGTATGGCTTCTTTTCTCTGCGGATATTCGGTTCCAGGATAGGCTTTTCTACTCCCAAAGGCGCACCCACCCCATAAGAGGTAACTATATTCCCGCCCCCAGGAAACATTAACTTAATACTAATCTGACCAATAGGTTCCTTTAATAATACCGGTCTTGTTAGCGCAGGCAGCATTGCCTGCGAAGCTACGCCTTCAAAGCTTGGCTTAACAGGAGCTGCAGGAAGTATGGCCCTTGAGAAGGCGCTGCTAAAGCTTTTTGCTGTCAGGGTAACAGGAAGGTTAGCCATGGAGGTTATGCCGCTGAATAATTCTCTGGTTACAGGCTGGGGCATTATGCTTGAGCCGCGTATGTTAGCAAAGGAGATTCTTTCCGGAAGCCTGATAGAGGCACTTACACCGCTAAAAGTTTCAGGAGTAACTCTGGGAACCAACGGTACTTTAACAGGCACAGGCGGAATTGGCACAACTGCAGGCGCTGGCATAACCGCAGGCGCAGGCACAGGAACCATAACAGGCGCCATACCCGGAGCCACTGCTATCATTGCTAATGCCGGCATATAAACAGGCGCAACTGCAGGTTGTAATAAATTAGCTCCATTATACAGTCCGCTTTCTCCCTGCTCCAGGGAGGTGCGAAAACTCTGCTGGCCGATAAAAGGCTGCAGATTATTATTTACAAATACGAAACCCGGCATAGAGCCGCTCCAGGAAATATTGCCTGAGCCTCTTAGCGCAATTGAAACCTTATCCTGCATACCTCCCGCATGTATATTCAGTGTCCCTGTAACGTTAAAACCTATGGGATTATTCAATGTCCCTATGTATCCGGTAACAGAAACCACAGGGCTTAGGCCGACAATGGTATCGCCTGAACCGGTAAGGTTACCGCCGATAGTTATGGTTGAGGAGACAGTATTAAGTGTGCCGTTTAATACCATATCGCCTGTTACAGTAAGGGCATTGCCGTTTGTGTATAGTGTTTCTCCCGCATTAATTGTGAGGTGGGCAATATTAACCGCGCCCGCTAATATCGGTTTGTTAACAGTATTGGGAATAATTATCGTATCAGTAGACGATGGCACTATTCCTAAATCCCAGTTTGTAGCGGTATTCCAGTCTGTGGAAACAGCGCCTGTCCAGGTAAAGGTAGTGCCGGTTGAGCCTAAGATCCAGTTAGTGGTAGTGCCAGATAATGTGGAACTGCCGCGAGCTACTAACTGCAGACCGCCTGAAGCATCGTTATTCGTAACATAGACATTAGAGATACTCTGGGTGCCGCCTGATTGCAGGATAAGCCTGGGAACAGCGCCTGCACCAATGTCATTGATAACAATGGGATTAGCAGCAGTGCCGGTAAGAGTAAGCGCATTGGTGGCGGTCTGAGTTGTGCCTCTTGTAAAAGTCAAGGTTTTTCCTGCGGCAGTTGAGGTAAGATTATAAAAGGTGTTTGAGCCAGAGATAGTTGAGGTACCTGAGCCGCCAAAGGTTAAGTTATAAAAGCTCCAGTTGGTATTACCGCCGAAGTTGCCGCTAGCATCTAAGAGGAAGGTGCCGCTAGTGAGGTTAATGCTGCCGTTACCAGTGGCATCACCGCCGTTAACTGTAATATCATTAGTTCCGGATAAGGTGCCTAAGGTGACAGTTAAGTCATTGTCAATAATGGTAGAGTCAGAAAAGCTCCAACCTCCTGAGCTATTAAAGGTGAGGTTATAGAAGTTAGAGCTGCCATAAGTGATGCTCTTGCCAGTAGTAGTGGCATCAAAGGTCACTGTGCCTGTTCCGGGAGTAAATGTCCCGCCGCTTTTTGTCCAGCTGCCGAATACAGTAAAGGACTTGCCGGATGCCGGAGCAGTAAGCGTGCCCGAAGATAGGGAAACATCTCCGTTAGCGTCTATGTTTCCACTGGAAGCTGTGAGGGTCCCGCCTGCGACAGAAAGAGTTCCGGCAACAGTAAGAGTATAGGTACTTAAAGTAAGCGTTCCGCTATTTACAGTAACATTTCCGTTACAGCCGCTGGCAGTGGTGGTGGTAAGTGTTCTGGCCATAGTAACCTGCGCTGTGTAGCCGGAATTAAGGGATAGACTCCCGATAGTGCCGGCAAAAGAACTATCTACTGTAGAGTTAGTATTTGCGGTGCCGTCAAAGACCACATCATCCCCTGCTCCGGGGTCTGCGCCGCTACTCCAGTTGGCATCAGTTGACCAGGTGCCGCCAGCCGGGCCTATCCAAGTAACTGTAGGGTCCCACCCAATACTATTTCCCCTGTCTGTGCTTTTAGTCATAACTATCTCAGCGGGATTAACATTATAAGAATCCTCAATCCAGGCATAAATTAAATCCCTTGGTCCGGAAGGGTCTATCTGCCATCTATCTCCGGGCTGCGTAGAAATCAGTTTTACATGCCGGGTAAATGCACCTTCAATCTTAAATAAGCCTAAAATGGTTTGTGTTGCGCCGGCTTCAAATTTAATGATTTTTTCGGGAGTAAGACAGGTAAAATTATAAAAGGTATTATTGCCGAGAACGTTTGAAGGCTTGGATGAATCAATGAAGCTGACTGTGTATGTGGCAGGATTAAAAGTTCCGCTTTGGCGGTTGAAATCGCCTTTAAGGGTTAAATCGCGGCCAAGGGTCAGGGTGCCGCTATAGCCATTAAGGATAAGGTTATCTATTGTGCCCTGAAAAGCAGGGTCAAGGAATGAATCTTTGTTGGGATTTAAACCAGTTAAACCGTCAAAGGTAAGGGTATCAAATTGAGTAGGGACTGTCCCTGTATCCCAGTTTGCTTCAGTTGACCAGTTGTTGTCAGCGCCTGCGCCAACCCAGTAGGGATCCAGGTCCCAATTGGAGAGATTACCAAGAGAGCTTGAATGTATGGCTTTTAGCGGAGGGCCGCGGATATTGATGGAATTGCCAATAAGACAATACTGTATGTCAGTAATGCCTTGCGGATTTATTTTCCATTGTTTAGGTGGCTCTATTGATTGTAAAACCAGTAATTTCCCATATTCCCCTTTTAAGGTTAAGGTGCCGATGATTGCCTGAGTTCCATCAGAGTCAAATTTTACGATTTTACCCGGCACTGCAATGGTAAAATCATAGAATGTGTTTGAGCCGGTAACTTTGGCTTCCAGCGCGGAAACCAGGGAAACCTTTGATATTTGCGGGATAAACACTCCCTGGTTAATCCAGTCCTTGCCTATGTTATATTGAGTGTTGGCTGCATTAATGGTTACCCCTTTGCCGATAATAAGGGAGCCCTGGGTAACAATAACAGAATCTGGACATTGGGTAAATGTAGCTGGGGCGCCTGCCTGCTGTAAATTCAGGCTACCGCTGGAATCAATGTTCGCCAATGTGCAATCCCCTGATGCCTGGATTAAAATGTCTCCGGCATTTGCAGTAGATATGAATGTTGCCTTTGCCTGCTTAAACGCTCCGATACCGTCAAAGTCATTATCTGCCAATAGCTCTAAGTCACCTGTGGCAGAGAGATTACTCTTGACAATAACATCCTTGAATGACTCAATAGTTACCTTGCCTGCTTCCAGCTGGCCGCTGGCCTGTATATTTTCATTGGAGTTTATAATTATGATGCCATTCTTTTCGGTAAGGCCGGTTGCCCTGACTATGCCGGCCTGATTTACCGCATTCTCAAATAAGTCGGAGGCGGTTTTTGCGCTCATTACCACCTCTTTTGCTTCAATTGTTCCGGAGTTAGCTACCGCGTCTTTTACGCTCTGCCCCTCCAAATCCAGGACCCTGCCGCTGGTCTTCTCGGTAATCTCAACTTGGATGAGGCCGCGCGAATCAAAACTGACTGTAGTCTTATCTCCTGAGGCTAAATGCACTGTGCCAACCCTACCTACGATTACGCCGGTGTTAACCGCGCTACTTCCGATTAAGGCAATATTATCCCCGGTTATTCTTCCCTGGTTTAGGACCTGCGCATAGGCAGAGCCGGGATTGTGGACTAAGGCGTAATTGGAGCTGATAAAATTATTGGTGGAGATATCTAGGGTTGAGGCTATTAACGAGTTTACCTGCACATTGGCAGTGGGAGAAAATTTTATGCCTTCTGAGTTAACCAAGAAAAGTATGCCGTTTGCGGTAAGTGAGCCGCTGATATTGCTGGCCTGCCCGCCGGTTACGCGGCTTAGGACTGTTGAGCTGCTTGAGGGCTGGATAAAATTTACGGTCTCATTCTGGGCAATGCTAAAAGAGTTGAAATTGATGACTGCCTTGTCGCTGGCGGTAATATTTAATGTGCTGGGATTAGGCTGCTCAAAAGTAACATTGCCGGATTCAACTGACTGTCCTTCCGGAAGGCAATAAAGCGGCAGGGCGGTCAAATGAGAAAGCAAAACTGCTAAGAATATTGCAATGAAAGACTTCTTCATAAAAGTTTAGCCATTATTCTGGTAGATAACCTTACCGGTATTTTTTATAACGCCTAAGAAATCAAAATAACCGGCACTTTCATATTCTTGGGGCGTATAACCAAAAGTTTCCATATCAACTTGGAATGCGTGTTTAATCTGATGGACGCAGTCAAGAAGAAATTTAATACGTTCAAATTCATTCATTCTGTTAAACTTGGGCGATATAACCGCAATATCAATATCGCTGGTTTTCTTAGGATTGCCTTTTGCGTAAGAACCAAAAAGGATAACCTTTTCTACAGGGATACGTTTCCTGGTTTCTTTTATGAATTGCCTGAGTATTTTCTTAATTCCGTTCTTTCTATAAGCCATTCTATGATTTCCTCCGTAATCTTGATTGTCTTTTTGGCTGAAGTCCGGTTGTAAACTTCGGGGTCAAAACGCTTAGGCTTATATCGGGCTACAATATAATGCGGATTAATTCCCCTGAGGTTTTGCTGAATATCTTTTGGGAACTTAAGATTTATCTTCTTAGATAACAAAACTAAGTCATGGATATACGGGGGGTTATCATTGGTTTGCGTTACAATAATCGCCTTGAGCAATTCTTCAAGCGCCTGCTGGCACATAAACATTGCGTAATTGTAACGCCTGGCGCCTAACATCGCCTTGGCGGTTTCAAAGTCATCCCGGCAAGAGTTCAGCCAAAATTTTACGGATTCTTCTTTGGTTTTGGTCGCCATAGACAAATTATACCATATTTATATTGTTTGTTAAGATATTTTCTTTTTATTATGATTCCACCTGAAACATCATATGGAAATTGGATGGCCCTACCCCGCCTGTGGGCCTGTCCCCTACAGCCTTTGCCCATTCTAAAAGCAGATAAATATTCCTGCCAAAACGGAACCTAAACCCTCCTCCTATGCCCGCTAAGAATTTATCGTGCTTTTCTCCGCTCATAACTTTTTTGAGTTCCCCCCCGCCGAAGTCTGCAAAAAATACCGGCTCTATCTGATGGCGCAAAGGCACATCCTGATTTTTCAATTTCCAGTCCTTGGGGACCAATGGCAGGGGAAAAACCAGTCAAAATTTATGCTGGCTCCGTTATCGGCAAGGTAATCCCCTTCAGGATAGCCGCGTATGGAATTTGCGCCTCCTAACTGAAACTGGTCTGACGAGGAAAGCGTATGCGAAGTTGCCTGTAACTGGGTCCTTATTGACATATAACTGTCAAAAGGCATACGTTGCAGCCGGCTTAACCCCTGTTCATATTTAAAGAAAAAACCTCCTGTCCCTTCCCTGCTTGCCGTAGGGTGGTTACGCTGGGAGGCGCCTAAAAAATTGCTGGTGCCGAAAGTAAATTTCGGGCTGAAATTAATCTGCCCGCCCCAGGAATCGTTTTTAGTAAAGTCAAAGCCGAAATACGGCTCGCGCAGCTGGTCGCTGGCAGTGGTATTGCCCTCTGACTTTTTCTTGACGCTCTTTATCTGCAGGCCCAGGCTTCCTCTTGCCTGAAAATCATCGGAAAGAAAAAGCTCCTTTGAGACCTGGGGAGTGCAGATGCGGGTTACGCCGGTAATCTCATAAGGCTTATACTCCTTGCCTAATCTCATTTTAAAATAGAGCAGGTCCAAAGAGAATTTAGTGCCGTAGGTATCAAGGGGGATAGTATAACTCAAAGACTCTCCGGATGACTTATAAGTAAACACGTTATTCATAAACAAGGTATCAAAATTACCGGTCAGGTTTGAGGCACGCAAGGAGAAGGACGTCCTGAATTTACCCGTAAGCCGCGTGCCCTGGTTATCGGAGCCAACGCCGATATGAAAAGGGAAATTTTCTTTTGCCTTTAAGGTAATATCGGATGTCCCGGTTTGTTTTCCCGCGTTGACTATTACCTTTAATTCCAGGTCAGGATTCTGGTTAAGGCGCAATATATCTTTCTGCATCTTTACGACATTCAGGATTTCATTTTTTTTTAAATGGAAGAATTTTTCTATTAATGAGGAAGAAAACCATTTATTCCCCTCAATTTTCAAATCCCCCATCTTGCCCTCCGCCACGCGGATTTCAACCTGCCCATCCTTGATTTCCTGTTCCGGGATATAGACGATGGTGGTGAGATAGCCTTTTTGTTTATATTCAGCCCTTATCTTTTCCGCTATTGCCTCCAGTTCAGAAAAGCTGATTTCCTTGCCGATATACGGCTGCCAGAAAACAAAGAAATCCTCGGGCCTGAAAACTGTGGTTCCGGTTATTTTGATTTCTTTTAGCACAAATGACGGGCCTTTGGCTTTGGGCGCTTCTTCCTTTTCCTTAAATTCTATTTCCGGAGCCTTGACTTTCTTTTTTTCCAGTTCTTCTTTTTTCTGTTCAGTTTCTTTTTGGAAGCGCTCTGACTGGGCGCCGGCATCCTGGCCAGGCGGGATATTTTGGGCGGATACTGTGGAGGCGGTGAAAAAGACAGCAAAAATTAAAGAAAGAAAAACTATAGCTAACTCTTTGTATAGCAAAGAGTTTAAGCTCTGATATATGGTTTGATTATTTGCATTGGCCTGTTCTTCCGTGGAATGCCCTGGATTTGGTAGGCCTTTCGTTTTCATTTGGTTTGCCAATCGGCCAATGCTTTATTACATAACGCGTTATATTAGAGTATCTTATACCATATTTTTATTATTTTGTCAATACTTTTCCCAATATTATATAACCAAAGAGAGCCTCTCTTCCCCGAGGAGGCTTCCTATATCCTGGATGAGTTTTTCAGAGGGGGACACATAAAGGTTTTCTCCGACAACGATATGCGTCCTGGCTTTGGTAGGCGTATCTAAGTGCAGGTAAATGGGGGTATTGCCGTGGGAAGCAGCTAATAATTCCTTCAGGCTTTCAAAAATGTTTTCCCGTATTCCGGAAAGATTTATGTTTATCCCTGTGATGGATTTATAAATGGCATCAAAGGGAGCTAAATCATTGGCAATAATCTTGGGGGTATCTTCCTTTAGATTAAGCAAGCCCCTGACCAAAACGACGGTACTGGGCTGGAGATACCTATATACCTTCTGGTATGCACGCGGAAAAACCAGCACCTCCACTCCCCCCTCCAAATCCTCTAATTTCAAGATTGCCATCTTCTCCTGTTTTGCGCGGGTGGTAGTCTGTTTAATCTTGGCAATCAGGCCGACTATCTTTATCTCGTCCTCGTCTTTATGTTGCCTGAGGTTACTGGTTGAGGTTGAAGAAAAGAGCCTGAGTTGTTTTGCGTAACGCGCAAGCGGATGACCGCTCACATAAAAACCCAGCATCTCTTTTTCAAAAGAAAGCAACTGCGGCTCAGGCCACTCCCTCACTGCTGGCAAATTATTTGCCACCTTCTTAAAACCGTTTTCAGCAAAGCCCTGGTCAAAGAAGGAGAGTTGACCCTTGGCTTTTTCTCTTTGCGCCCGGGAAGCTGACCCAAGAATCATCTCAAGAGAGGCAACCATCTGCGCCCGCGGCATATGAAATGTATCCATTGCCCCGCATTTTATCAGGCTCTCCATAACCTTCTTGTTTGCCAGGCGTAAGTCAATGCGCTTGCATAAATCTTCCAGGGAATTAAATTCCCCCTCTTCTCTCGCCTTCACTATTGACTCAGCAGCTCCTGCCCCTACATTCTTAACCGCCAGCAAACCAAACCTGATGGTATTCTTATCTATAATTTTGAATAGAATGTCGCTTTCATTTATATCCGGCGGCAAAACCTTAAGCCCCATACGTTCAGCCTCATTAACGTATTCCACGATTTTATCGGTGTTATCGCGTTCGGAAGTAAGCAAGGCGGTCATAAATTCTACAGGGTAATTTGCCTTTAAATACGCAGTGCGGTAGGAAATAAGCGCGTAAGCTGCGCTGTGGCTGCGGTTGAAACCGTACCCTGAAAAATATTCAATTAAATCAAATATTTTATTGGCAAGCAGCTCCTTGATTCCGTCCTTAACGCAGCCCAGAATAAAATTCTTCCGCTGTTTTTCCATAACCTCGGGTATCTTCTTACCCATAGCCTTACGCAGCAAATCCGCCTGGGCAAGGCTAAAACCGGCGAGGCTTGAGGCAATCTGCATAATCTGTTCCTGATAAACCATAATCCCGTAGGTCTCTTTTAAAATAGGTTCTAGCTTAGGGTGCTCGTATTTAATAGGCACCAAGTTATGCTTACGTTTCATAAAATCATCCAACATCCCTGAGCCGATAGGACCGGGACGATACAAGGCTAAAAGCGCAATCACGTCTTCAAAGCGGTTCGGCTCAAGCTTCCTTAATAAATCGCGCATCCCTGAACTCTCTACCTGGAATACTCCGATGGTATGGGCGGATGACAGGAGTTTATAAGTCCGCAGGTCATCAAGAGATAATTGTTCAATATCAATTTCTTTACCCTGGGTTTGTTTGATTAATTTTACGGTTTCGCTGATAACCGTTAAGGTCCGCAAGCCCAGGAAATCCACTTTTAATAACCCGATTTTTTCCAGGATACCCATACTATAACCTGAGGTTATCTGTTCGTCGCCTGTCTTAAACAAAGGCATATAATTATCCAGCGGCTTATCAGCAATGACGACGCCGGCAGCGTGCACTGAGGCATGGCGGTTAAGGCCCTCCAGTGACAAGGCGGTATTAATCAACTTGGTTATTTGCGGGTCATTTTTATACAGGTTATTTAATTCTGTTTCGCTCTCCAGGGCTTTCTTGAGCGTCATATCTAATTCGGGTGGTATCATCTTGGCAATGCGGTCAACATCAACGTAGCTCATACCCATAACCCTGCCCACGTCCCTGACCACTGCGCGCGCCTGCATTGTCCCGAAAGTTATAATCTGGGCAACGTTCTCCTGTCCGTATTTTTTGGTCACATAATCAATAACCTCCTGCCTTCTCTCATAACAGAAATCTATATCAATATCAGGTAAGCCCAAACGTTCGGGATTAAGGAACCTCTCAAATAAGAGGCTGTATTTTATGGGGTCTAAATCCGTGATACCCAAGAGATAGCTTACTAAACTCCCTGCAGCTGAACCGCGTCCAGGGCCGACGGGTATGCCTTGGGTCTTAGCGTAATGGATAAAATCCCAGACAATAAGGAAATAACTGACAAACCCCGTATCCTTAATAATTTTTAATTCGTGCTCTAATCGCTCAGTTATGTCAGGTGTAATACTATCAAACCTTTGTTTAAGGCCGGCGTGGCAAAGCTGCCTTAAGAACTCCTCTTTGCTTTGCCCCTCGGGCGGCTCGTATTTAGGCAGGTGTATCTTGGAAAAATCCAATTCCAAATTACAACGCTTCGCTATCTCAACGCTGTTGGTAATTGCCTCTGGGATATCCTTGAAAAGCTCCTTCATCTCCTGTGGAGAGGTAAAATAGAATTCATCGGTTTGAAAACGCATCCTATTCGGGTCATCCAGTGTGGTCTGCGTCTGGATGCACAGCAATGCCTCGTGGCTGGCAGCCCTGTCACGGCTAAGGTAGTGCACGTCATTGGTTGCTGCAAGCGGGATATTTAATTCCTTGGATATTTTAATCAAGCCGTCATTAACTATCTTCTGTTCGGGTATGGAGTTCCCCTGGACCTCTAAATAAAAATTATCCTTGCCAAAGATATTCAGGTAAGTATCCGCAACCTTCAAAGCGTCGTTAAAGCGTTTCTCTTGTAATAATGCGGGGATTTCCCCTTTCAGGCAGGCACTCAAACCAATGAGCCCTACGGATAATTGCGCAAGTATATCTTTATCAATGCGCGGCCGGTAATAAAAACCCTCCAGGTAACCGATGGAAACCAGTTTCATTAAATTCTGGTAACCTGTCTCGTCGCGCGCCAGGAGTATTAAATGATGGGAGGCTTCGTCAATACCTGCTGATGTTTTATCTAAGCGGCTTCCCGGCGCAACATAAACCTCGCAGCCGATAATGGGTTTTATCCCGGCCTTTTGCGCCTCTAAATAAAAATCTATGGCGCCGAACATATTCCCGTGGTCGGTGATGGCAAGGGAATCCATCTTGTATTGGTTAGCAAGGCTCAGGATTTCGGGTATACGGCAGGCGCCGTCTAAGAGGCTGTATTGGGTGTGTAAATGAAGGTGGATGAATTCACTACGGGGCATTGGTTGAAGCAATAGCTCTGGGTCGATAGTCTATAGTCGATAGTCTATAGTAAAGGCTTTCAGAGAATTTAAGTTTTTACCCATAGACCATTGGCTATTGACCATAGACCCGATTGTTTTTTTACTGAACTATTCCCACTCAATCGTCGCGGGCGGTTTTGAGCTTATATCGTAAACAACGCGGTTTACGCCTTTAACTTCGTTGATAATACGGTTGGAAATCTTTTCCAGTAGTTCATAAGGCAGCTTTACCCAGTCTGCGGTCATTCCGTCAAGGCTTGCCACGCAGCGTAAAGCTACCACATTCTCATAAGTGCGCTCATCTCCCATAACCCCTACGCTCTTTATGGGCAGCAATATGGCGAATGACTGCCACACCTGCTCGTATAGGCCGGCATTCCTGATTTCTTCAAGCACGCGGCGGTCAACCTCGCGCAGTATTTGCAGGCGCTGCGGGGTAATCTCTCCGATAATCCTTATGGCAAGGCCAGGCCCGGGAAAAGGCTGGCGGTAAATTATATGGTCAGGCAGGTTGAGTTCCCTGGCAATCTGGCGCACCTCATCCTTGAATAATTCCCGCAAAGGCTCAACCAGTTTCAGTTTCATATGCGCGGGAAGCCCCCCTACATTATGGTGGCTCTTTATGCGGCTGCTCGGAGCTCCGGTAGGCGATACGGATTCAATAACATCCGGGTAAAGCGTCCCCTGCGCCAGGTGCTTCACCCCTTTTACCTTTGCCGCCTCTTCTTCAAAAACCTTGACAAATTCATCTCCGATAATTTTTCTTTTCTCTTCCGGATCGGTAATTCCTTTTAGGCGGGTAAGGAACCTTTTACTCCTGTCAACATAATCTAAATTCAGATGATACATATTGCGGAAAACCTTCTTAATCTGCTGCGGCTCATCCTTGCGCAGCAGGCCGTTATCAATGAATATGCTCCTTAAATTCCTGCCTATTGCGCGATGGACTAATAGCGCGGCTACGGAGGAATCCACTCCGCCGCTTAAGCCCAGGACTACCTTGTCTTTGCCGACGGTTTTCTTAATGTTTTCAATGGCTTCTTTAATAAACGACTGCATTGTCCAGCGGCCAAGGCACCCGCAGGCCTTAAACAAGAAATTGCTTAATATCTGGTTTCCTTTTTCAGTGTGCGTTACTTCGGGATGGAATTGCACCCCGTATATTTTCTTCTTGGTATTTGAAATTGCGGCATTAGGGGCATTTAAGGTATGTGCGCTGGTATGAAAGCCGGGTGGCAATTTAGTCACATAATCACCGTGGCTTGCCCAGCAGGTAAAATTACCCGGGAGGTGGCTGAATAAATCTCTGGTTTCGTCAATAAATAATTCCGCTTTTCCGTACTCGCGCTCTTTGGTATGCTTGACCCTGCCTCCCTGCATCTTGGCAATGACCTGCATCCCGTAACAAATCCCAAGTATGGGGATACCTAATTTAAATATGCCTTTATCAGGATGTGGGCTCTTTTTTTGCGTTACCGACGCAGGCCCTCCGGAAAGTATCAGCCCTTTTGGCATGAGCTTTGCGATTTCCTTAGCCGGCGTGTTATAAGGAATAATATTAGAGAATACCTTGTTTTCCCTTACGCGCCTGGCAATCAACTGCGTATATTGCGAGCCAAAATCCAGAATCAGTATGGTTTGCCTGATCACTTCCCCATCCCTACCCTCTGGTCAGCCTGGAAGATTTTCCCCTCGGTCTGTATGGAGGGCGCTATGATAATCTCCACGTCGTGCATCTCTTTCAGGTTTGTTGCGCCGAGTGAGCCCATTGAGGTGGTTAAGGCGCCGATTAAATTCTGCGAGCCGTCATCAACCTTAGCCGGGCCAAAAAGTATTTCTTTTAATGTGCCGGTTGTGCCTACGTATATGCGCGTGCCGCGCGGCAGGTTGACGTGCGAAGTAGCCATACCCCAGTGATACCCTCTTCCGGGAGCCTCTTTTGCGCGCGCAAAGCTTGAGCCAATCATTACTGCATCAGCTCCGCAGGCAAATGCCTTGCAGATATCTCCGCCGCGGCTCATCCCTCCGTCGGTAATTATGGGCACGTATTTACCCGTCCTTTTATAATAAAAATCCCGCGCTGCTGCCGCATCTACTGTTGCGGTTACCTGCGGAACGCCAATGCCTAAAACACCTCTGGTTGTGCAGGCAGCTCCGGGACCAACGCCAATCAGTAATCCGGCTGCGCCAGTCTCCATAAGCTCTACTGTGGTCTCATAGGTTACGCAATTACCTATGATTACGGGGATTTTTGTCGCCTTGCAGAATTTAGCTAAATCCAGGCCCTTATATTCTTTTGAGATATGCTTTTTGGTGGTAACTGTGGACTGCACTATGAATATATCTGCTCCTGCTGCAATGGCAATCTTGGAGAATTTTTCGGCATGAGCCGGGATACAACTTACCACTGCTATGGCTTTCTTCTTTTTAATCTCGGAGACCCTTTTAGCAATCAGTTTTTCTTTGATAGGTTTGGTGTATATTGACTGGATTAATTCTGTTGCCTTATGAGGAGTGGCCTGGGCAATCTGCTCTAAGACTATATCGGGTTTTTCGTAACGTGTCTGCACGCCGTCAAGGTTTAATACCGCGATGCCTCCCAAACCAGACATAGTAACGGCAAATTTAACATCCACTACCCCGTCCATAGCCGCAGCCAAAATCGGTACCTTGAATTTCTTGCCGTCAATTTCAAAGGTAGTATCTACTTCATTAGGGTTTACAGTGCGGCTTCCCGGCACCAGCGCAATCTCATCAAAGCCATAGCACCTGCGGGCCCGCCTTTCTATGCCTATCCACTCTGCCATGTCAGATTCTCCTCAGATATTATAACTTATTATTTATCAATAGGTTATGAACTTATACCAATTTTGCGAGGTTAAACCTAAAGGGAATGCGTAATTTTACAATGAGATTGGGGTTTTGTCAATCTTTTTTTACCTATAAGTATCTTCCCCTCTTTTCCTTAGAACAAATACCCAGACTATTTTCTCTGTTTCATCTACATCATACAAAACGCGATAATCGCCGATACGCAGGCGATATTGGGCAGTATACTGCGTTAATTTAAGGGGTGGCGTGAGTCTTTTAAAAATATTCTTGCCCTGGGGATAGGGATTTTCAGCAAGGCCGGCAACGGCATCCATAATTGCATCCTGCATTTTGCGAGAAAGCTTTACTAATGCCTTATGGAATTTATCTTCAAGAGAATGATTTGGGAACAAAAGGCGGTATTTCATTTAGGCGCGTTTTCTGACTTTTGAGAATAAACGCATTACTGATACGCCTTTTCTTTTTGCCTTAATCGCCTCCCGGCCTTCTTCCACGGCTTTCAACGTCTCTAAATCCGTGGCTTCATCAATCAGGTCAACCATCTCTATGGCTTCCGCATAAGGGATAACCACCTCAACAGGAACCCCCCGTTCGGTAATAATAAGAGGGTTGCCGCTCTTCAAGAATTTGGAGAGGCGTGCTTTAAATTGCCTTACGCCTATATGCGGCGCCTTTAATAGAATTGTCGCAAGAGTCATATTTAGCCTCCTCGTATACCTTATGTAGTCTCATTTGTGTCTACATAGAATATACCATAGAATGGGCACTTGTCAAGATAAAAAAGGGACTGCATCCAGCCGGCAAGCTTCCACTAACCAGACCGCTTTACGCTGCCTGTGAATATCTTAAGGCATATTTATCCACTAATTGCCGTATCATCCTTTGATACTTTGTGTGGTGCCGCCTAGCTTGCCTCTTAAAGAATTCTATGCTTGGCTTGCTCAAGAGCAAAGTAACTTTAATAGACTCTTTGGGAATAACCAATTCCCCCGGAGGAGGAAGAAAGTCATCCACCTTAGTCATCTTTCCAACAGGCAAATCGTTATCTATTGTCTTTCTTTTCATAGTAAGCCGCCCCCTTTCTCCAATATCCCGCCCCGATAATCCTAATCTTTCCGGCTCGGTATATAAACCTGACCGTCAGGATTCTGCCGTTGACTTTCCCTATGCAGAAAAAACGCTCCTCATCTCTGCTATGCTTAACATCTGTATAAATTTTTCTTTTAGGGTCTTTAAATGCTTTGGCCGCGGTAACAAAATCAACGCCATGCTTATAAATATTAATTAGTTCCTTCTCAAAATCCCAGGTAAAACTGGAGGAATGATTTCGTTTCACAAAATAAGTATAGTATAAATATGGCTATTTGTCAATATAATTATATGTACGAATTGACTCACATTAAATGTTACCCAAAATAAATTCTAAAGGTATCGTTGACTCATAATTGATGTTACCCGAAAATATACCCTAAAAGGGGGTGTATTTTCATGAGTCCACGAGCCAGAATGGAATACCTTGAGAGCATATACCTAAGGTACAAAAGAGCGAGTTTAAAAGAAAAAACACTGATTCTAAATGAGTTTGCCTTAAACTGCGGCTACCACCGCAAACACGCAATACGGGTATTAAATAATTTTAAGCGTTTTACCAAGCCAAAACCTAAGAAAAGAGGCAAGCCTTCAAAGTATAATAAACCGCAAATCTTGGAGCCGTTAAAGAAGATCTGGTTAGCTGCTAATCTACCGTGCTCTAAAAGGCTAAAGGTAATCCTGCCGTTATGGCTTAAGTCTTATGTCCAGGAATTTGGCGGCTTATCGCTTGAAGCAGTTAAAGCGCTGCTTCATATATCAGCGCCTACTATTGACAGGCTGCTTAAGCCAACGAGGGCAAAATACAAAACACGTGGCAGGGCCACCACAAAACCAGGCACTTTATTAAGAAAGCAGATCCCCATTAAGACAAACCAGTGGGATGAAAGCCGCCCCGGCTTCCTGGAAGCTGATACAGTAGCCCACTGCGGGGAATCTCTCCTCGGCGACTTCGCATATACAATAGACCTGGTTGATATAGCCAGCGGCTGGACTGAGCAGAGGGCAATTTGGCAAAAAGGCGAGGTTGGGGTGGTAGAGCAGATTAAGGATGCAGAAGCCTCCTTGCCTTTTAGCATCTTAGGCTTTGATTGCGATAACGGAACTGAGTTCTTGAACTACCACCTGATGCGGCATTTTAGCCAGAGGGATAAGCCAGTGCAGTTTACTAGAAGCAGGCCATATCATAAGGACGACAATGCCCATGCTGAGCAGAAGAACTGGACACATGTCAGGCAGTGGATAGGCTACCACAGGCTGGATAAGCCCCGCGTTGTTACGCTCATGAACGATTTATACACCAAGGAGTGGCGGTTTTACCATAACTTCTTTATTCCTTCGGTAAAGCTCGTGGAGAAGAAATTAGTTGATGGCAAGGCTGTTAAGCGCTATGATACCCCTAAGACGCCATACCAGAGGCTCCTGGAATCGCCTTTTATAGCAGCTTCTGTAAAACGCACTCTCAAAGAACAATTTGAAACACTTAATTCTTTTCAACTACGGAAGGCTATTGATAAGAAACTTAAAGCAATTTTTGACCTTTGTTACCCTAAAAAATTATGAGTCCGTTACTTCCTTCCGGTAACATTTATTAATGAGTCAGTAAGTGCAAGGTATTTTGTTTGGTAAAGATATTTAAGTCCGAAGGGTTCTCGAGAAACTGCTCAACGTCCTGCTTAACCTTTTTCCAATCGGTATTCTCCACAACTTTATAAATAAAATCCCTCCAGTTATTTTTGCCGGGAAAATCCTTATTCCAGCCGGTCTGCTTAAGGCCATTATCTAAAAGGATAAAATTCGGCTCTATACTCTTCCACTTTGACAAATACCAGCCCAGGTCAAAATAATCCCTTCCTTTGGCATATTTCCTGCTCAGCAAAGCATTTAGCTTTCCGGCAAAAAGCGACTTGACATCATAGGACAAAAAAGAAATAGGAAAATATTTGTTTACAATCTGGGTTGTAAGAATAGCACCTTGCGGAGGATTGCTGTCAATTTCAATCTTAACGGAGAATTTCTGGCTTTTTAAAGGAGACAGCCCCGCTTCAAACATCAGGCCCGAGAACTTAATAAAAGCTGAATTTACAACCTTTTTATCGTTATAAACCGCTGAGGCGTCGTATCCGGCTGCCAAAAGTTCAGAGATAATCTTCTTAAGCAGCCCGGAAAAAACAATCTCCTGTTTTCCCACCGCAGAAAAATCGAGGTCTTCTGAAAACCGCGGCAGGCCGTGCAAAAACCGAAGCGCCGTGCCCCCTAAAAATGCCGCTGAGCGGAATACCCCTTCATCATGCATTACCCGCAAGATATACGCCTGCAGGTATTCACGCATCGCATTTAACTTGGCATTGTATCCATCTTTCTGAGATACCAGCTCTAAGACATAATCCTTCATAAATATTTTTCCCCTCTTTTGTGTTTGGAAGCGTATCTCTTAATCAGCTGGGCTGCCTTTAGAACCCCGGGGCTCTTAAATCTCTTAGCAAAATCAATTAGCCTGCTAAAATTGATTTGGCTGAAGTTTTGCAGGCGCATTTCATAAAGGTAGTCATCATCAATGCGCAGTCCTTTCAGGTAAAAGAAATCGAGCAGCGCTTTTTCAGGCGAAGCGATAAATGCCTGCTGCTTGTTGACGGTAACCGACCCATACCCCCAGAAAAGGCTATTTTTGATATGCCGGTAGTCAAACGTGCCGATGGGCGTAACAATCCTTTGCGGCCGTTTAGTGGTGACAGAAGTATAAACCGGCACAGCTTCCGGGATAAGGCCATGGTATTCAAACGCTTTTTCAAGGCTGATATAGGAAGGCTTTTTGAGTACTGCTGCAATATGCGGCTCGTAAATATCCACCTTGCGAAAACCTTCAGGCAAGAGGTAAATATTATTTTTGAGCTTTAGCAACTTGCCGGATTTACACCAGCGGCTAAGTTGCACATTGATAGAAACAGGGTTGGCAACGCCGGCAAGCAGGATTTTGGCATCCACGACCGGTAAACCCCGCACCTGTTTAAGGAAATCATCAAATCTCATAGTAAAAGTTTAACATATTTGTTAATAAATTGCAAGCAAAAAAATAGGGGCGAAGTTTTCCGCTTCGCCCCTTTTGACTTTTTACTTTTGCCTTTTTAATACATCCCTCCGCCCATCCCGCCCATTCCGCCTCCGGGAGGCATAGGCATAGGTGCTTCCTTCTCAGGCTTGTCTGTGACAACTGCTTCAGTCGTCAATAACAGGGCAGCTATGCTTGATGCGTTCTGCAAAGCCGAGCGCGTGACCTTGGTAGGGTCAATTACGCCTGCGTCAATCATATCCACGTAAGCGTCCTGGCTGACATCGTAGCCGACATTAGTCTTTTCCTGCTTTACGCGCTGCACCACCACAGAGCCCTCTAAGCCGGCATTACCGGTAAGCTGCCTTATAGGCTCTTCCAACGCGCGCTTGACAATGTCCACGCCTATCTTTTCATCGTTTTCCAGCTTAAGTTTATCCAGGGCAGGGATGGCGCGGATTAACCCTACTCCTCCGCCGGGGATTATCCCTTCTTCAACTGCTGCGCGGGTAGCGTGCAGGGCATCTTCAACGCGCGCCTTCTTCTCTTTCATTTCCGTCTCAGTGGCAGCTCCTACATTAATTACTGCAACTCCGCCGGCAAGCTTAGCTAAGCGCTCCTGAAGCTTCTCTTTATCATAATCAGAATCAGTCTCGTCAATCTGTTTTCTGATTTGGGCTATCCTGCCGTTAATGCCTGCGGTTTTGCCTGCGCCTTCAACTATGGTGGTGTTCTCTTTATCAACCTTTATCCTTTTGGCTTTACCCAAATCTTCAATATCAACGTTCTCCAGTTTTATGCCTAAGTCTTCGGTAAGGGCTTTGCCGCCGGTTAAAATAGCGATATCCTCAAGCATTGCCTTACGTCTGTCACCATAACCCGGAGCCTTTACTGCGCAGGCTGCGAGTGTTCCGCGGATTTTATTCACTACCAGCGTTGCCAATGCCTCCCCTTCAACTTCCTCGGCGATAATCAAAAGCGGCTTCCCGGTGCGGGCAATCTTCTCCAGAAGCGGCAATAAATCCTTAAGTGAAGAAATCTTTTTCTCGTTGATGAGGATGTAAGGTTCCTCCAAGATAACTTCCATCCTCTCCGCATCAGTAACAAAATAAGGGGATAGATACCCCTGGTCAAACTGCATGCCTTCCACTACTTCTAAGGTGGTGGCTGTTGACTTTGCCTCTTCTACGGTGATGACGCCGTCCTTACCCACCTTGTCCATTGCCTCGGCAATCAAATCACCGATAGCCGTATCGCAGTTTGCCGCAATGGAAGCTACTTGTGCTACTTCTTTTTTATCCTTAATCGGGGTGGAGAGCTTCTTTAATTCATCAACTACTTTTTCCACTGCCTTTTCAATCCCGCGCTTCAAAGCCATAGGATTTGCCCCGGCAGTGACGTTCTTGAGGCCTTCGCGGTAAATCGCCTCAGCCAAAATCGTAGCTGTGGTTGTGCCGTCTCCGGCTATATCCGAGGTCTTCTCGGCGACTTCCTTTACCATCTGCGCGCCCATATTCTCATATGGGTCTTCCAAGTCGATCTCCTTGGCTACGGTAACTCCATCTTTGGTTATCGTGGGTGAGCCAAATTTCTTGTCCAAGACAACATTACGGCCCTTAGGGCCTAATGTTACCTTTACTGCTCTTGATAACTGCTCTGCGCCGCTTAGAATCTTGCGCCGCGCTTCGTCCTGAAACAACAATTGCTTTGCCATTATTTATCCTCCTGTTAGCTAAGTTTGTATCAAAGTATCAAGTGTCATGTATCAGGCTCTTCATGACACCTGACACATGATACCTGATACAAACTGCCTATTTAATGATTGCTAATATATCCTCTTCGCGCATAATCAACAATTCTTCGCCTTCCTTGGTGGTAATCTCATTGCCTGAATATTTCCCGTATAATACCTTGTCGCCGACTTTTACCTCAGGCGCATGCACTGAGCCGTTTTCTAAAACCCTTCCTTTGCCTACGGCAACAACCTTACCTTCTTGGGGTTTTTCCTTGGCTGTGTCAGGCAACACTATGCCGCCCTTTGTCTTTGCTTCCGCCTCTAAAGGCTTGATTACTACGCGGTCACCTAATGGCTTGATATCCATCTCCTACACCTCCCTTTTACTTGATTTGTTATAATTACCCTGTTAAATCCCAAATTACAATACACAAATTACAAACAATATACAATACCAAAATTACAATGAACAAAAGACTGCTTTAATACCAGCTTTAACATTCGTGATTTTAATCATTTGGTATTGTGATTTGTTTGTGATTTGGAATTTGTATATTGTGGTTTAACTTTTACGTTTACTTATCTAAGTTAGCACTCTAATTTTCAGAGTGCTAATTATAAAACAAAAAAAAATCTTGTCAAGAGATTTTTTTATTTTCCTTGCTATAGTCCCCTAATTAATAATTACTAGAACGCCCAAGATGATAGGGTAAATCCCTGTATAAAAGATTTTGGTGCAGAAGTAAAGGCGTTATTCACAATATCTTGAGAATTAGTTAGAGCAGACATAGGCATTGCCTACAAACTCGCAGATGTCGCAACCAGAGCTACAACTGCCTCCCGGTGGTATCAAATAGATGTAGTAGTAGCTCCCCTTGCCGATGTTGCGGCAGAAGCCCCACGAACCAAGAGAAACTCTTTGGGTATAGCCTGAAAGACAGAATCCCTGGTTGCCTCCAGCATCGGTACATACAGGCGTGCCCCAGCTATCGTCAGAAAAACAATAGTATGTATAGCTCACCACACTACCCCCCTGCTTTACCCACGAGGAGCCATTGTAGGCATAGAGGTAACCATCAGTGCTGGCATAGCCAACCTCCCCCTGCTGACCTGCAGACCAGGAAGTGGGGCTGCCTGACTGGGGGTAGAGCCGCATATCTCCGGTTATGCTCGGCTGGTCACTAGAGCCTGTGTAGCCTACTGCCAACTTGTTAGTCCCTAGCTGGTTATAGGTGCCGTAAGGAGAAGGGTAATAGGTGGTGATGGTGAGGGTTTCATTCTGGGCGAAAAGAAGGGAAGATAGGCTTAAGAGCAGAAAACAGAGAGAGAGAGAGAGTAATAAAGGCTTGTTTAGTTTAGGCATAGGGAGCTCCTTGTAGATTATATTTTTTATAGCATAGTTGTAGGGGGAAGTCAAGTTTATTTATTATATATCAGATTCACTCCTTTGAGTGTTAAATCTTTATCTATCTTGTCAAACGTTTTGCAATACTTGGCGATTAAACCGATATTTCCGCCTGTGCCGATGACCCGGGCATTTCTGCCTATTTTCTCTTTTATTCTCTTAACCAAGCTATCGGTAAGGCTAGCAAAACCGTAAATTATTCCGCTAAGCATACTATTCTGCGTATCCCTGCCAATAAATTCTTTGGGCCTATTTAATTTTATTTCGGGTAATAACGCGGTTCTCTCGGCAAGCGCATCCAGGGAAATCTGTAATCCCGGTAAAATCATTCCGCCTAAGTATTCTTTGCGTTTTGAAATCACATCAAAGGTTACAGCTGTACCGAAATCAACCACAATTAAAGGAGCTCCGTAGAGCCTGATTCCTGCATAGGCATTAACCAAGCGGTCCTGGCCAACCTGTTTGGGCTTACGGTAGAGGTTCCTGATAGGCACCTTTATCTCCTTACCTATATTATAGGACTGCTTGCCCAGCCATTGTTTTAAGTCTTTCTCTAGAATTTTAGCGGCGTCAGGCACAACGCTACAGATAATCACCTCATCTATGCCTATCTTGCCTAACTTTTCCTTTAATTTTTTTAGGCTATAACCTTTTGTAGGGATATCAAACCTTTTTATGAGCCTGTTGCCTTTAAAGACCCCAAAGCTTATATTTGTATTGCCAATATCAATGGCTAACAGCATGTTTTAATTCCTTTATTTTATCCCTAATCACAGCTGCTTTTTCAAATTGCAGGTTACGCGCAGCAAGCTCCATCTCATATTCTAATTCAGAAATATATTTATTCAACTCATATTCGTCTTTTTCCTGACCAGTCAGATTTTCCACAAAAACCTCTGCATCCTCTAAATCCTCAATCCCCTGCCTTATTGCCTTCTGGATAGAGCGCGGGGTAATTTTATTCTTACTGTTAAATTCCAATTGAATCTTACGCCTGCGAATGCTTTCACTGATGGCCTTTTTCATTGAGCCGGTTACGCTATCCGCATACATAATTACTGCGCCGTTAATATTGCGCGCTGCGCGTCCTGAAACCTGAATCAGGGAAGTTGCAGAGCGCAAAAACCCTTCTTTATCAGCGTCCAGAATAGCTACCAATGACACCTCAGGCAAATCCAGGCCCTCCCTTAATAAATTTATGCCTACAAGGCAGTCAAAATCCTTTTGCCTTAACTCCCTTAAAATCCTGGAGCGCTCAATAGTCTCTATTTCCGAATGCAGGTATTTTACCCTTAAACCTTTCTCCTGTAAATAGGCAGTCAAATCCTCGGCTAATCTCTTGGTCAGGGTAGTTACCAGCACACGCTCATTATTTTTAGCGCGCTTTTTAACTTCCTCTATCAAGTCTTCTATCTGGTTTTCCGTAGGTTTTATGATAACTTCGGGGTCAACCAGGCCTGTAGGCCGGATTATCTGTTCAATTACTTTTCCGCCGCTCATCTTAATTTCATATTCATCAGGCGTGGCTGAAACAAAGACCCCTTTTTTTATGAGGCTGTTGAATTCATCAAATTTCAAAGGCCGGTTATCCAGGCACGAGGGGAGCCTGAACCCGTATTCCACTAAAACCTCTTTTCTGGCGCGGTCTCCCTCATACATCCCCCTTATCTGCGGGATGGTTACGTGCGACTCGTCAATTACCACTAAAAAATCCTGCGGGAAATAATCAATTAAACAAAACGGCCTTGAGCCAGGAGGTTTTCCTGAAAGATGACGGGAATAATTCTCAATACCGTGGCAGTAGCCGATCTCATGCAGCATCTCCATATCGTAATTAGTGCGGGACTCAAGGCGCTGGGCTTCAAGGAGCTTATTATTGCTGCGCAAAGCCTTCAGATGCTCTTCTAATTCGTGTTTTATGGACTTGATTGCCGCATCAACCGCGTCTTTAGAAACCAGAAAATGCTTTGCCGGATAAATCGCCACCTTTTCCAGCCTTGCGATAATCTCGCCTGAAACCGGGTCTATTTCGGAGAGCCTCTCGATGTTATCGTTAAAGAGCTCAATGCGTAATGCCTTTTCTTCATAAGAGGGAAATACCTCCACGCAATCTCCCCTGACCCTAATCCTTCCCCGGATAAATTCATAATCATTCCTTTCGTACTGGATGTATACCAGCTGCGAAATAAGCTCATCGCGCAGGATCCTTTGTCCTTTTTCCAAGAATACCAGCATTTCGCGGTAATCCTGGGGGCTTCCTAAATTATAGATACAGGAAACAGAAGCAACGATTAAGACGTCGCTACGCGACATAAGCGAAGTGGTAGAAGACAGGCGCAGGCGGTCCAGACGGTCATTTATTGAGGCGTCTTTTTCTATGTAAGTATCTGTTGAAGGGATATATGCCTCAGGCTGGTAGTAATCGTAATAGCTGACAAAATACTCAACCGCATTACGGGGAAAAAACTCCTTGAATTCCGAATACAGTTGGGCTGCCAGGGTCTTATTATGCGAGATTACCAGCGTTGGTAAATTTATTTTTGCGATTACGTTTGCCAGGGTAAAGGTCTTTCCGGAGCCGGTAACTCCCAGGAGGGTATGGTATTTTTCCCCGGACAAAACAGACGCGGTTAATTCCTTAATTGCCTTGGGCTGGTCTCCGCAAGGCTTGTAATCAGAAACCAGTTTAAATTTTTCCATAACCTATATGATTTCCAGGCTGATATCAACGGAACTTACGGAATGGGTCAAGGCGCCGACGGAAATCGTATCTACGCCTGTGGAGGCAATCTTCTTGGCATTTTTCAGGGTAATCCCGCCCGAGGCTTCTAATCTTACTTTTGATTTGTTTCTGATTGCTGCTGCCTTCTTCATATCCTGTATGCTCATATTATCCAGCATAATGATGTCTGGCTTAAGGCTAAGCGCTTGTTTAAATTCTCTAAGGTTTTTTGCTTCCAGCTCTAATTGGTAGTTCCTCTTAATCCTTTCTAGGCTACGTAAGCATTTATAGCCCTTTATAACTTTAAGATGGTTATCTTTGACCAGCGCCATTTCATCCAGGCTTAACCTGTGGTTAAAGCCGCCGCCTATCCTTACCGCATACTTTTCTAATAGCCTTAGGCCAGGAATAGTTTTACGCGTATCTATAATCCTTGCTTTGTAGGGTCTTACGGCGTGCACAAATTTCCTGGTGGTAGTGGCAATCCCGCTAAGCAAGCTCAAGAAATTCAGCGCTACCCTTTCTGCGGTTAATATGCTTCTGGCTCTGCCGGAAATCCGGGCGATTACCTTACCTTTTCTTATAAAATCTCCTTCGCTGACTAAGGGCTGGAACCTGATATTTTTATCCTGCGTCTTGAATGTGAGCCGCGCCTGGCCCAAGCCGCAGATTACGCACTCTTCTTTTGCCAGAATAACCGCCTTTACAGATTTATTTGCCGGGATAAGGGCTTCGCTGGTAATGTCTTTTCTGCCGATATCTTCTTTTAAAGCCCTTTTTATGATATCCCTCAATTCAAATTCCTTAGCGTAATTCATCAGACATCCTTCTCAGGCGCTGCAATTCATCCTTTAATTTGGATATGCTTTCGTTTTCCTTCTCAATAACTTCCTTTGGCGCCTTCTTGATAAACTCAGCATTCTTCATTCTTGATTCTTTGGATTTTAGAATCCCTTCCAAATTCTGCTTTTCCCCTTCTATTTTCTTCAATTCCGCGGCAATATCAAGCAAGCCGCTAAAATACAGGTATATGTCTATATCCTCTGCTAAAGCGCTGACAGTAGCTGCTGGCCTTTTTGCAGCAGCAAGGAATTCTAAATCTTCCAGCTTAGCCAGGTTCTTAATCAACTCGGAGCTATCCTTAAGCAAGTTGTGCTTATTTTTGGAATGCGCGTAAACAGAGACCCTGACTCTCTGTTCCGGCTTAACCTCAATTGAGCTGCGCAGGTTCCTTGTCTCGGTAATGACATTAAATATGCATTGGGCTTCTTTTTCCAGTTTTTTATCAATCATCTGCTCCTGCACGTGCGGCCAGGGCTGAAGCATAATGCTAGGGGACTGTCCCTGCCCGTGCAGCCTCTGCCATATCTCTTCAGTTATAAAAGGCATAAAAGGATGCAGTATCCTTAAGCATTTCTCCAGCACCTTGTACATAATAACCTGGTTACGCTTATTCTTTATATCCGGCTTAATCAGCTCCAGGTACCAGTCGCAGAACTCATGCCAGAAAAATGCGTAAATTATATTTGCAGTCTCATTGAATTTATAGGCACCCATATTTTTATTCACTTCTTTTAACAGCGAATAAAACCTGCTTAAAATCCAGAGATTAACAATATCCAAAGCCTCTTTCTTAAAGAACTCGCACAGGTCGGTCTTTGCGGGGACTGTCCCCTCGCCTAAATTCATCAATATAAACCTGGAGGCATTCCAGATTTTATTGGCGAAATTCCTTCCCTGTTCAAATCTCTCCCTGGATAAAAATATATCCTGGCCCTGGGCAGTTATGGAGATAAGGCTGAAACGCAAGGCATCTGCCCCGTATTCATTTATGATATCCAGCGGGTCAATAATATTGCCCAGGGATTTAGACATCTTTTTGCCTTCAATATCGCGCACTGTGCCATGGATATAGATATCTTTAAAAGGGATATCTTTCATAAATTCTAAACCCGCCATAATCATGCGCGCAACCCAGAAAAAAATGATTTCCGGAGCAGTCACCAATACTGAATTCGGATAAAAATATTCCAGGTCCGCGGATTTTTTTGGCCAGTAGAATGTGGCAAACGGCCATAACCACGAGGAGAACCAGGTATCCAGCACATCTTCGTCTTGCTTAAGGTTTGAAGATTTGCACTTCGGGCATTCTTTTGGCTTATCCACGCTGGCAAAGGCTATATTCTGGCAATCGCGGCAATACCATAAAGGGATACAGTGCCCCCACCATATCTGCCTGGATATGCACCAATCCTGGATATTCTCCATCCAGTTAAGGTAGACTTTTGTCCAGCGTTTGGGATGAAATTTAATCCTTCCTTTTTTCACTGCTTCAATAGCCGGCTTGGCTAACGGTTTCATTTTGACAAACCACTGTCGGGATAAATACGGCTCAATTATGGTATGGCAGCGGTAGCAATGGCCTGCGGATAAGGTATGCGGCTCTACCTTATCAAGGAGCCTTTTCTCTTTTAAGTCTTCCAGGATAACCTCTCTTGCCTCAAACCTGTCCATATCCTTGTAATCGCCGGCATTCTCATTCATGCGTCCATCAGGATACATCACATTAACGAACTCTAAGCGGTGTTTCTTACCCAATATGTAATCATTAGGGTCGTGCGCAGGTGTTACTTTAACTGCGCCTGTGCCAAATTTCATATTAACCATACTATCCGCAATTATCTTTATCTCTCTGTTTACCAAGGGCAGAATCAGAGTCTTACCAATGAGTTTTTTATACCTTTTATCTTTGGGGTTCACTGCCACGGCAGTATCCCCTAACATAGTTTCAGGACGGGTAGTGGCTACTACTATAAATTCAGGGAGTCCCTTCTCTAATAACGGGTACCTTAAATAGTATAGATTGCCCTGCAATTCGCGATGCGGCGCCTCTTCATCTGAAAGGGCGGTCTGGCACCTGGGGCACCAGTTTATAACTTTGTCATCTTGATAAATCAGGCCTGTGGGATTTTTACTCCAAAGAGCTACAAAAACTTCTCTAACCGCCCTGGAGTAATCCTCATCCATGGTAAAACGCGTCCTTGACCAGTCGCAGGATGCACCCAGTTTTTTCAACTGATGGATGATGGTTGAACCGTATTGCTCTCTCCACTGCCACACCCTCTCAATAAATTTTTCCCTGCCTAAATCCTGGCGCTTCAGCCCTTCTCTGGCAATCGCCTTTTCTACTACATTCTGCGTGGCAATGCCTGCGTGGTCAGTCCCGGGCATCCAGAGGGATTCTTCGCCCAGCATACGATGATGCCTGATAAGTATATCCTGAATAGTATTATTCAGAGCATGACCCATATGCAGGATTCCGGTTATATTGGGCGGAGGTATGACTATACAGAAGGGCTTCTTTGCGGGATTGGCTTTAGCCGAGAATAAATTGTTCTCTTCCCAGTACTTATACCATTTATCCTCAGTTTCCTTAGGATTATAACGGGTGGGTATTTCATTCATTTAGATTAAGTAACTTTATCCTTCAATAGCTTATACTCAATACTGTCAACCAGCGCCTGCCAGCTGGCTTCAATGATGTTTTCTGAGACGCCGATAGTGCTCCAGGTATCCAAATCATCCTGCGACTGAATCAGCACGCGCACGCGCGCAGCAGTGCCTGCCTTTTCATCCAATACGCGCACTTTAAAGTCTGAAAGATGCATCTTTGACAAGGTTGGATAAAAATCCTTCAGCGCTTTACGCAGCGCATTGTCCAAAGCGTTTACCGGGCCATCTCCTTCTGCGGCAGTATGCTCTTTAACCCCCTTTACCTTTAATTTAATAATTGCCTCTGAGGTAATTTTTTTATCAGACAATTTTTCTATCACCACGCGAAAGCCTTCCAATTCAAAGAACTTTTTGTATTTTTTAAGCGCCTTTTTCATTAATAATTCAAAGGACGCCTCTGCTGCCTCAAAATGATACCCTTTGTGCTCAAGCGTCTGTATGAGTTTTAAGAGCTTTTTTGTCTTGGGGTCTTCCTTGCTTAAATCCAGCTCCAGCTCTTTTGCGCGCAGCATTATCCCGGTCTTGCCCCCCAATTCAGAGACTAAAATCCTGCGGTGGTTACCGACGAGCGCCGGCTCAACGTGCTCATAAGCCCTGGGGTTTTTCATTACCGCGTTAATATGCATCCCGCCTTTATGCGCAAAACTGGATGAGCCTGTATAAGGCTGGTCGCTTCTCTGCCTCATATTGCTTATCTCGCTGACAAAATGAGATACATGGGTTAATTCTTTTAATTTGCCGTCTGAAATGCAATCAATGCCCATCTTTAATTTAAGGTTGGCGATAATGGGAATTAAATCCGCATTACCGCAGCGCTCCCCATAACCGTTAATTGTCCCCTGCACCATATCCGCACCTGCCTCAACAGCAGCAAGAGAATTTGCCACAGCAACACTAGCGTCATTATGGCAATGGATACCCAACCCTACTCTTATCTGGGGACGGATTTCTTTGAGGACGCTTGAAATCCTGGAAGTAAGCGTCCCGCCGTTCGTATCGCATAAGCAGATAACTTTTGCGCCTGCATCCTGCGCAGTAAATAAACATTTTAGGCTGTATTCCTTATTGGCACAAAAAGCGTCAAAAAAATGTTCGGCATCATAAAACACGGTTAGGCCTTTTGACACAAGAAAACTTACCGTGTCCTTAATCATATTAAGGTTCTCATCAAGAGTCGTCTTTAATACATCCGTAATATGCAGGTCCCAGGTTTTCCCGACAATAGTAACCACCTTTGCCCCGGATTTTATAAGCGCCTTCATATTGCTGTCCTGGGCTGCCTTGGAATTGGGCCTGCGGGTCATACTAAAACCGACGAGCCGGCTATTTTTAAGGGGGGACTTGGCCATCTTTAAATAGAATTCCATATCCTTGGGATTAGAGCCGGGCCAGCCTCCTTCAATGTAATGTATGCCCAGCATATCCAACTCCCTGGCAATGCGGATTTTATCCATTACAGAATAAGAAATACCCTCCCCTTGCGCTCCGTCGCGCAGGGTAGTATCGTATAATTTTACGTCTCGCATAAAAACCTCTTTCGTTATTTTGCTAAGCCGAATCTGGCGTGCAATGCCTTAACAGCCCTCTCGGCAAATTTATTTTTTATGATACAGGATATACTTATATCGGAGGTAGAAATCATCTCAATGTTAATTTTATTCTTGGCAAGGGTATCGAACATCATTGCCGCAACTCCTGGATGCGAGCGCATTCCTACGCCAACCACTGAAACCCGCGCTATATCCTCGTCCTCCAGAACCTCTCCTGCGCCGATATGGCCAGCTACCCTCCGAGTCAGCCTTGTTGCCTTTAATGCCCCTGACTTGGTTATAGTAAAGGATATGTCTGTCTGGCGCAGGTGGCTTACGTTTTGCACAATCATATCTACATTTATGCCCGCGCTTGCCAATTCCTTGAAGAGCTTTGCCGCAATCCCCGGACGGTCAGGGACATCGCAAATCGTAATCTTGGCTTCGTTCCTGTTTAAAGTTACTGCACTCACAACTACATCTTCCATTCTTTTAACCTCCTTGATAATCATAGTCCCAGGTTTATTGGAAAAGGACGAACGTACATATACAGGCACATTAAATTTTTTTGCCACCTCAATGGAGCGCGCCTGCATAACCTGGGCGCCGAGGGAAGCCATTTCAAGCATCTCATCGTAGGTAATCTCATCAATCTTACTCGCTTTGGGCTCTATGCGGGGGTCAGTGGTATAGATACCCTCCACATCAGTGTATATTTCGCATTCCTTTGCCGAGAGCTCTTTTGCCAAGGCTACTGCGGTTAAATCCGAGCCTCCGCGGCCTAAAGTAGTGATATCCTGGTTCAGGGTTACGCCCTGGAACCCCGCCACGATAACAATCCTCCCCCTTTGTAACTCCTCTTTTATCTTATCGGCATTTATTTTAATGATGCGCGCGCGGGTGTGGCTGGCATCGGTAATAATCCCTACCTGCGCGCCTGTAAATGATATGGCCTCAAAACCCAGTTTATGTATTGCCATAGCAAGCAATGCCACGGAGACCTGCTCTCCGGTAGATAACAACATATCCATTTCGCGTTCTGATGCCTGCGGATTAATCTCGGCTGCCAATTTAATTAATTCATCGGTGGTATCTCCCAGCGCAGAAACCACGACTACCAGGTCATAGCCCTTTTTTCTGTAGCCGGCTATTCTTTTTGCCACGTTTTTTATGCGCTCTACGTTAGCCACCGATGAGCCGCCGTATTTCTGGACAATCAAGCCCTTATGCATGTATTTTCTCCCCCTCATTTATCTTTCATCGGGATTAATAAAATACCCCATCAGCTCATGACCTTTGTCAAAATAAAGGTCTGATTTTTCCGCTTGCTTCTCGCTGTACTTTAAAAACCCCCTGGCTACAATGCCTTTACCGTATATGCCGAAAAGCACAGGTTCAGCCGTATGCGTCTTAACCGAAACAGGGGTGGCGTGGTCAGGCAAAACTAAAATCCTAAAGTTCCTCCTGCGCTTAAACGCTTTTAATATTGTACCCACAACCAGCTGGTCAAACCTCTCAATCGCCAGTATCTTTTCTCTTAAGTCTCCGTTGTGTCCTGCTTCGTCGGCAGCCTCCACATGCACAAAGACAAAATCTTTTTCCTCAAGAGATTTCAAGGCGCACCTGGCTTTCCCCTCATAGTCGGTGTCATAATAGCCGGTTGCGCCGGGAACAGTTATTACCTCTAAGCCAAGGATCTTACCCAGGCCTTTTATTAAATCCACCGCGGATATAACACTGCCGCCTAAACCGTATTTATCTTGAAATCCCGGCAGGGCGGGTTTCTTACCCTGGCCCCAGAGCCAAATCATATTTGCCGGATTTTCTTTCAAGTCAATCCTCACCAGGTTTATTTCCTGTTTTTCTAAGAGCCTGCGTGACTCATCCATTAGCTTTATAATAATATCGGCATTATCTCCTCTCGGCAGGTTCGCGGATACGCTCTGGCCTACAATGTCATGTGGCGGCTGACATTTTAAGTCATCAAGATGATAATCCTCGCCTCTTTTTGCCAGCATTATATTCCTGTAACTTACCCCCGGATAAAACCTGAGCCGGTTCGTACCCAGATTCTGGTCGATGGCTTTTATCAAAATCGCGGCTTCTTTGGAGCTGATATGGCCTGCGCTGTAATCTACAAGCGTATCGCCGGAAACCGTGACCAGATTACAGCGGAAAGCAACATCGTCTTCCTCTAAGTCTATGCCTAAATTTGCCGCTTCTAAAGGGCCTCTGCCGGTATAAAACTGCTGCGGGTCATAACCCAGGATGGAAATATTAGCAACATCTGAAGCCGGGCTCAAATCCGGCGGGATTGTCCTTACGCGACCGAGCCTTCCGTGTTGCGCAATAGAATCCATATTCGGGGTACGCGCAGCCTCTAAAGGCGTGCGTTCGCCCAATTCCTTTACAGGATAATCCGCCATCCCGTCTCCGACTAAGACTATGTATTTCATTTTCGCAGCCTGATTTCCCTGATTAATGCCTCTGCTAATTTGGCTTTAGAGTTTATTGCGCCTTTAATTCCTTCCTGGCTTACTATATAAGCATTATAACGGCCGTTATAGCTGGTATTAGCCACTACTAAATCGGCTTTAGAATCCCGTATAAGAATTCTTGCCTTATTAATCAATGCGCTCCTGGATGACTGCGGCTCAAATTTAAAACCCACTAAGAATAAAGCCTTATCAACCTTCTTTATTAAATTTATTATCTTGGGCGTGGGCACTAAATTAAGTCTCCAGATTTTTCTACCTGATTTTATTTTATAATTGTAACTCTTTAAAGGCCTGTAATCCGAGACTGCAGCTGAATGTATAACGATATCGTATTTTTTCTCTTTTAATTCTTTTAGTATCACACGTCTTAACTCGTCAAAAAACCTAAAACGAATTAGCCTTATCTTCTTATCCAAACAACATAGCTCTGCCCCGCCTAATAAAAGCGTAACCCTAGCTCCCAAACTCTGCAGTTTTTCTGCCAGCAGAATTCCAGTTTGGCCTGTAGCAATATTGCTGATTACCCTGACACTATCTATCGGAACCCAGGTTGGGCCTGCGGTAATTAAAACTCTCTTATTTTTTAGACTCATTAACATGACACATGACACATGACACATGACACCGATTAAGCTTGTATCAGGTATCATGTATCAAGTGTCACGATTAGTAACCTATCTCTCTTAATACTGCCTTCAAATCAGCTTTTACGACTTTCGGCTTTTTCACAGACATTATAGCCCTGTCCGGGTCCTTAAGGCCGTGTCCGGTCAATATGCAGACTATTTTCGCTGCCCGTCTAAAATAACCTTTTTTTGCCAATTTCAATAACCCCGCAACCGAGGCTGCGGAAGCGGGCTCCGCAAATACGCCTTCTTTTGCAGCCAGCAATTTATAAGCCTTGAGTATCTCGGCGTCTGAAACCATATCAATGAGCCCCCCTGATTCATCGCGGGCCCTTTCCGCCTGCTTCCAGCTTGCGGGATTTCCGATACGTATTGCAGTAGCTATGGTCTTCGGATTTTTTATAGGATGCCCTCTGACAATAGGAGCAGCGCCTGCTGCCTGAAATCCCAACACCTTAGGAAGTCTTCCGATTTTACCCTTATTTTTGTATTCCTTGTATCCCTTCCAATAAGCGGTGATATTCCCCGCGTTTCCCACGGGCATAATCTGAAAATCAGGCGCTTCGCCTAAAGTGTCACAAATCTCAAAACTGGCAGTCTTCTGTCCTTCGATACGATATGGGTTCAGGGAATTGACCAGCGTTATCGGGTATTTTTGCGTAATCTCTCTTACCAAATCCAGAGCCGCGTCAAAATTCCCGTCCACCGCTAAAACAAACGCACCATGAATAAGCGCCTGGCTGAGTTTTCCCAGGGCAATTGCTCCACGCGGTATAAGAACAATGCATTTCATCCCGGCCTTGGCAGCGTATGCTGCTGCTGAGGCTGAAGTGTTGCCGGTAGAAGCGCACATAACAGCAGAGGAGCCCTCTTCGTAGGCTTTTGAAATCGCCAGGGTCATTCCCCTGTCTTTAAAAGAGCCGGTAGGATTCAATCCTTCGTATTTCAGGTAAACCTCAGCGCCCTTACCGATTAATCTGCTTAAGTACCCGGCATAAATCAGCGGCGTATTCCCTTCGTGCAAAGTTATAACAGGCGTCTTCTCCGTTACAGGAAGATATTTGCGGTATCTATCTATCACGCCTTTGTATCCCTGACACCTGACACCTGACACCTGACACCTAGCTTTCATGGCTTTCATACTTCCTCTATCCTTATCGCAACGGACTTTTCTTTTATTACCCCTAAATTATCTATCATCGCCAAAGCAGCGCGCAAATTCTTCTCCTCTGCTTCATGTATTACCATCACTATGGGCACAACCTGCGCCTCGCGCCTTTCTTTTTGCGTAACAGAGGCGATGCTGATTCCGAATTTAGCAAGGATTCCGGAAATCCTAGCCAATACCCCCGGTTTATCTACGGCCATAAAACGGATATAGTAGCGGCTTTCAAAATCATCTGTCCTGCGCAATTTCTTTATGGATTTATCCGCTATTATATTTAAGGTCGGCCTGAAAAGGCCCGCCTTGATATCCTGGGTTAAATCTACGATGTCGGCAACTACTGCGGAGGCAGTTGACAATTGGCCTGCTCCCGGGCCGTAAAATAAAAGGCTCCCCGCTAAATCGCTTGATACGTATATCGCATTGAATACGCCGGCAACCGAAGAGAGTAAGTGGGCTTTCGGTATGAGGGTAGGGTGAACTCTTACCTCTAACTCATCGTCCTCTTTCTTGGCAATAGCCAATAATTTTATTTCAAAACCCAGCTCTTTTGAATACTGGACGTCAGCCAGCGATATCCTGGAAATCCCCTCGATAAATACCTCATTTAAATTTACAAATTTTCCGAAACATAGGTAGGTAAGCAAAACTAACTTATGCGCGGAATCAATGCCCTTGATATCTAAAGTGGGGTCTTTTTCCGCATACCCTTTTGCCTTTGCTTCAGCTAATGCATAATTAAACGTGCAATTTTTATGGGACATCTGCGATAATATAAAATTAGAGGTGCCGTTCAGGATGCCGAATATACTGTTAAATCTGTTAGCGACTAATCCTTCGCGCAGGGATTTTATAATCGGTATGCCGGAACCTACCGAGGCTTCAAAATAAATACTCTTGCCCCTGTCAGCTGCCTCGGCAAACAAGGTCTGCCCTTCCTGGGCAAGGAGCGCTTTATTAGCCGTAACTATATTTTTGCCTTTCCTCAATGCCTCGGTTATATATTCCTTTGCCGGATGTATTCCGCCCATCAACTCTACAACGATATCTATATGAGGGTCATTGATAATCTCCGAAGCATCCTTGGTAAGCATCTGTTTATCTACTGAAACGACTCTCTTAGAAGCTATATCCTTATCGCAGATTTTCGCGATATGCATCTCTAAACCTATTCTGTCGGCTAAGAAACTTTTCCTGTCGCGTAAAATCTTCACCACCCCTGAGCCGACATTACCGAACCCGATGATTCCCAGATTTATCTTTCTCATAGCTTAGCCCTTTTTTAGATAGTAATCTACGGTTTCATTTATTACCCTTTTATGTTTTTCATCCACAGCCAAGAACATTAACCTGGTGTCATAGATTAAATTGCTGCTGATCTCCTTTGACTCTAACACCCTGGCTATTAGCATAATAGGATTAGGGTCAAAAGGCAACCTTATTTCCAAAGCAAGATTTGTACCGGGCTCAAATTTTCTATTTGTAGTAAGAAGCATTCCGCCTAAACACACATTCTTTGTCTGGGACACATCTATATTATCGGATTCATCAAGGATGCGGTAAGACACAATGAAACGTGGGCTTATGCGGGGAAATTTGCGCCTTTCAGTTCCTTCGTATTTCATTTGTCTTGCCTCCTTGGAAAGTTTTATCGGGGGAGAGAGACTTGAACTCTCGACCTCTTGAACCCCATTCAAGCGCGCTAGCCAAACTGCGCCATCCCCCGCTATTCATCATTCCTCTTTTTTCTCCCTTAACATCAGCGCCTTAAGGGCATTGAGAGGAGACTTATTTTTATAAAGAACCCTGTAAATTTCCCCGGTTATAGGCATATCCACTTTATACTCTAAGCTCAATGCATATGCTGATTTTGTCGTGGGAACCCCTTCTGCTACCATCTGCATATGTCCTATTATTTGCTTTAAGGTTTTGCCCTTGCCGATCTCTTCTCCGACAAACCTGTTCCTGCTATACGGGCTGATACAGGTAGTTACTAAATCGCCTAATCCGCTTATGCCGCTAAAGGTGCTTATGTTGGCGCCCATGGCATGGCCTAACCTGGAAATTTCAGCAAGGCCGCGGGACAAAAGCGCTGCCTTGGAGTTGGTCCCGAAACCCAGGCCGTCGGATATGCCGCAGGCAATGGCGATGATATTTTTGAGGCTGCCTCCCAACTCTACGCCGATAATATCTTCATTTGTGTAAATCCTGAACCTCTCGGTCATAAAAATATCCTGCAGATGTTTCCTTAGTTTCTCATCACTGGACGCAATCACCGCCACTGTGGGTATCCGGCGCGCTACCTCATGGGCAATGGTGGGACCGGAAAGCACTGCCAGTTTTACATAACCCAGCTCATCGTGTATCACCTGGGAGACCCTTTTAAGCGAGCCCAGTTCTATGCCTTTGCTCACGCTTAAAAACATTGCATTATGATTATAGCTAAGCCCTCTAACCTTTTTTAATACTTCGCGCATGTACTGGGAAGGTATGGCAAAGATAATCAGGTCTTTTGCGCAAACAGCGTCTCCTAAATCATGCGTAATTTTTATCTGTCGGGGGATCTTAACCCCGGGTAAGAATCTTGTATTTATCCTTTTTCTGTCCATATACGAAACATAATCGGCAAAAGCGCCCCAAAGAGTTACCGGAAAACCTTTACGCTGTAATAAAATCGCCAGCGTAGTCCCCCAGCCGCCATCGCCAAGAACTGATATTTTCATAATTCGCTTAACGCGCAAGGGTTAGGCTTATTAGTCCTGAGCTTCGCCAAATCCCACGCGTAATCATAAAGATGCAGGCCTTTGCTGACAGCTATAATCTCGCCGTCTCCTACGCCGATTTCTTCAGCCATATACTGCTTGACTAACTGCAACCCTCCTAAATTGGAGGGGAAGCCTCCCCATAAATCCCAGGAACGAAAATATAAAATAAAATGCATCTTCCCGTAACGCACCCTTGTATCTATAAGCCGAAGGCACGGAGGGTCGCTAAGTTTTATATCAGAGGGCATTCCAATCTCCATTATGGCCTGGTTGGTGCCTGAACCCTGCGTTTTATAAATCTTGATTACCTCTTCAACCTGATTCACATTCAGGGGCATTTCAGCAACCATCTCTTTTCCGCCGACTTTTTGTTTTACTTTTATCTTTGGCTCGACCAATCTTTCCCCGTAAGTATAATCCTCTGTCTCAGTTTTCTGGCCGGTGAGAAGATAACTTAGATAACCCTGGATATACTCCATATCCGTCGGAGGAGGTATGCTCATGCCGCTGGGGATTATCGGTATAATCTGATGCCCTGGTTTTCTTACCCGCACTGTCACAAAGTCAAACTCAAGGCGCTTCTGGCCTGCGTAACTTCCGCGGGTGATGGTATAGATATGGCCGTGTTCCAGGATTTCCGACAGGCACTGAAACCAAGCGTCATCCAAGTCAAAGGCGTCGATAAAAATAGGCTCTAAGAATTCTTTTTCAGTCATAATCTTGGAGCGGGAGAGGGGAATCGAACCCCCATATATAGCTTGGAAGGCTATTGTTCTACCACTGAACTACTCCCGCATGGTGGGCAGGAGAGGTCTGCTTCGCGCAGGACCTTCTCTGCTCCCTTTTTATTTCTTCGAAGCCCTACCATTGCTTAAAATCTTCGAAGGGCGCAGAAGAATGGGCAGGAGAGGATTCGAACCTCTGAAGGACAAGTCCGCCAGATTTCAAGTGTCCGCCACTGTTACTTTGGCGGACATCCGCTAATGCCTTAGTAGCGGATGCCCTCAAGTTACCCTGAGGCTTGGACTATCTCTTCACCATGGCTTTCGCTGTAGGTGGTGGGCGCTTAGTCTCTGCACCTTCTCCGAAGCAACTTCGGAGCTTGGCTCAGGATTACCCAAAATCTTTGGGCTTTCCTGAATTCACCCTCTTTTTCAGTCCTTCCTTTCGAAAGAACGCTGCGCTTTACACAGTCTGGTGCGATTGGCCACTCCGCCACCTGCCCAAAATAGTACTCATCAAAATCTCTAAAGGAGAGCCCGGGAGAGGAATTGAACCTCCAAACCTTCGCTTTACAAAAGCGTTGCTCTGCCGATTGAGCTACCCGGGCACTAAGAACACCTCTTGACCGCCTCCGGGATTTTAGCAATAATGTCTGAGGCAATCAAGGAAATTTGCGTCTTTTCTTTGGCTGCCAAATCGCCAGCTAAGCCGTGCAGATAGACCGCGTATTTTGCCGCATCAAAGGGTTTTAACCCCTGGCCTAAAAATGCTCCGAGCATCCCGGTTAAGACATCCCCGCTTCCGGCTGTAGCCATCCCCGGGTTTCCGGTCTTATTTATATACAAATTCCCTCTATAATCGGCAACAACGGTGTTATGCCCTTTTAAAACCAGCGTGACTTTATAATCTTTAGCAAATTTCTTAGCAATATCTTTTCTATCCCTCTGAACTTTTTGTACGCCAATCCCCAGAAGCCTGGCCATTTCTCCCGGATGCGGCGTTAAAATTCTCGTAACTCGTAACTCGTAACTCGTAACTCGTAATAAATCCAAATATCCAACCAGCGCATTAAGGCCATCGGCATCTATTACCGCAGGTTTATCCGTTTTTGCTACTATCTTTCTCACTAAACTCTGCGTTGATTTATCCCGGCTCAATCCCGGGCCCATAACTAACACACCAATATTCTTTATAAACTCTCTGAGTTTTCTATAACAGCCTAAGCTTAATGAGCCTGACCTTGTTTCCGATAAAGGCAAGGTCATTACCTCTTTGGGTTTTATCTTAATTATCGCGTTGTTTAAACTTTTAGGGATACCTAAAGTCACAAGCCCGGCGCCTGTGCGCATCGCAGCCTCAGAGCATAAAACTGCTGCCCCAGAAAATCTCGCTGAACCCGCTAAAATAAAAATATGTCCAAAATCGCCTTTATTAGCCCTAAGGCTTCTCTGTAATAATCGCGTTGGCAACCGCATAATTTTTTACGTGAGAAATGGATATGTGAACCTCTAGACTCTTGCCTCTGCTGTTTAGAATCCGGCAATAGGGCTTGCCTTCTTTATCATTGAGAATCTGGACATCCTTCCAGTTTAATCCCGCATCTCCGAGGGCCTTAAATACAGCCTCCTTGGCAGCAAACCTGCCGGCAAGATGCTGATAGAGGCTGCCTCTAGTCTTGGCATTTTTCAATTCTCCGTCGGTAAATACGCGGTTTAAGAACGCGTCGCCCCATTTCTCTATTGCCTGGCGCAGCCGCTTTACTTCGGTTATATCAACTCCGGTTCCCAAAATCATCTTATCCAATCAGCATCCTCATCTCTTTTACTGCCCGGTCCAAACCTACCAATACCGCGCGGCAGACTATAGAATATCCGATATTCAATTCTTCTATCTCCTTTATCCCGGCAACCCTACTTACATTGTAATAATTTAATCCATGCCCTGCGTTTACGAGTAAACCTTTGCTTCTGGCATAACGGCTTGCCGCTTGAAGTTCTCTAAAATATTTATCCTGCTCCCTATCGTTCTTAGCGTCAGCGTATTTGCCGGTGTGTAACTCTATCATCTTAACGCCAACTTTTTTTGACGCGTCAATCTGTTTTTTGTCCGCATCTATAAATAAACTTACGGCTATACCGTGCTTTTCTAATTGAGACACAACCTGTTTCACTCTTTTAAAATTAGCTACAACATCCAGGCCGCCTTCGGTAGTTAATTCCTGGCGTTTCTCCGGCACAAGCGTTGCCTGGTCAGGTTTTACCTTGCAGGCTATCTCCACAATTTCATTGGCAACGGACATCTCTAAATTTAATTTTGTTTTAACCACCTCTTTTAAAATATAGAGGTCGCGTTCCTTTATGTGCCGGCGGTCCTCCCTTAAATGCACGACTATAGAGTCTGCACCGCTTGCCTCGCAGATTAAAGCCGCAAATACCGGCTCAGGCTCAATACCTTTGCGCACCTCTCTTAAAGTTGCAACGTGGTCTATGTTTACCCCTAACCTAGGCATAGCGCTTAATTAAATCTGCTTATCTCGTCCTTTACGTAAAACCAGACTATAATTGCCAGGATTAAAGCAATTAATTTAAGCCAGGGGTGATAGGTAAACCAGTGTAAAATTCTATATCCGATACTGACTTTCTCTTTAGGCATTTTCTTTCTCAATCTTCATAAATTCTTTAATCTTAGGGAGAAGCTCTTCATGTCCGAGGTCTTTATAAAACCTTCCCCTGTAGACCAAAGATATGTCGTGCCTCTCTTCGGAAACAATAACGAGTATCGCGTCTGTCTCTTCGCTTAAGCCCAATGCCGCCCTGTGCCTTGTGCCAAAGATACGGCTTAGGTCCTGATTTTGCGTAAGCGGAAAGAGGCAGGCTGCGGCAATAACCCGGCCGTGCTGGATAATCAGGCCTCCGTCGTGAAGGGGATTGTTAGGCGTAAATATCGCCTCAATCAAATCCGCGGATACGCGGCCATCGACCAGGACACCGGTCTGGATATAGTCTATTAAGGGGTCGCTTTTCTCTATCGCTATCAGCGCGCCGATTTTGTTCTTAGAGATATTTTCCGCTGCCCTGCCGATTTCTTTCAGCATAAGGTCTATCTCTTCTGCCCTTAATGCCGTGCCAAAAAGATGGCGCTGGCCCAGCCGCGCCAGGCCCTGCCTTATTTCGGGATGAAAGATAATCAAAATCGCTATAACCGATATGCCGAATAATTTTGTCAGCAGCCAATCAAGCACCGTAAGATTAAGCCTCTGGAACAAAAAGAAGGCAAGCAATAGAATAATGATGCCACGCAGGACCTGTATGGCGCGCGTCCCTTCAAAGAAAAGTATAATATGGTAAATCACAAACCAGAGTATCAGTATCTCAAGTATGGGTTTCCAGACCATCGATTAACCACTCACCTATTTAATATTGCATCGCTGACTTTCAACGCCTCTTTTACCTCTTTAACGTCGTGCACTCTGAGTATGTCGACGCCGGAATTAGCTGCTAAAACACAACTGGATACTGTCCCGAACATTCTATCCTGCGGTTTGGCATTTAATATTTTGCCGATGAACGATTTCCTTGAAGGGCCGACCAATATGGGCCTGCCCAATACCTTAAATTCCCGCAATCTCTTTAATATCTCCAAGTTATGCCCTGCTGATTTTCCAAAGCCAAGCCCGGGGTCAATGATAATTTTTTCTTTATCTATTCCGGAGGCTTCCGCCCGATTTATGGCTTTACCCAGATAATCTATTATTTCGTCAATCAAAGAAAGGTATTGCGGATTTTTCTGCATAGTGCGGGGACTACCCTTCATATGCATAATAACCACGCCTGCTTTGTATCGCGCAATTACCTTTGCCATCCCGGGATTCCTTAAACCCGTAATGTCATTTACCAAACTAACGCCGTTATCCAAAGCAGCCTCGGCAACTTCCGGTTTATAAGTATCAATTGATACTGGCACATTTATCTTCCTGCTCAATGCCTTTATAACCGGAATTGTCCTTTTCAATTCCTCTTTTACAGATACTGGCCTTGCGCCTGGCCTGCTGGATTCACCACCTACATCAATAATATCTGCGCCATCCTTAACTAACTGTCTGGCATAATTAACGATACGGTTCTTAAGTTCGCTGGTTCGTAAGTTCGTTAGTTTATAAAATCCGTCTCCGCTGAACGAATCCGGGGTGAGATTAACTATTCCCATAATATGGGTACGCCTGCCCAGATTCAGTTTATACTTTCCCAATTCCAGCGTGAATTTTTCCCTTTGATAATTCTTTAAAACCCGGGAGAGTTCTCCGCCTAATTTATTTAACCCAAAGGGCTGCTTATGAAGCTTCTGATGCAGGCGGTTAAACTGGGAAAGGTTAGCGATGAGCAGGCAGTCTGTTAATTTAGCCCTTCCTGTCAGGGCATCGCGGCTCACCGCCACATCTCCTCCCAAAGAAAGCATCTCCTGTTTCAGTATATTTGCCGTGATATTAGAAACAGAATTCAATTTTATAAGGCAGGGTATGGCTTTGGCGAGCATAATTTTAATGCCGTAGGGGTCAACCCGGATCTCCTGCATTATTCGTTTTAACTCGCTCGGCTGATACACCTTGAGTATTCGCATCTAAAAGATTTTTAAGTGATGTCTTTTTTATCTATGCCGACCAAGCGCTTTACTTCTTCTCCGTCTAAGACTTCCTTTTCCAGGAGGGCATTTGACAGGAGCTTTAACTTATCCATGCTTTGCTGCAATAAGCCCTTTGCTTTTGCGTACCCCTCGTCGACAATTCTTTTCACCTCTTCATCAATTAAGCGCGCGGTCTCCTCGCTGTAATTCTTCTCCTCCAGGATATCACGGCCTAAGAATATGAGGCCTTCGCGCCTGCCCAAAGTAATATTGCCTAATTTTTCGGACATGCCGAACTGCGTAACCATGCGCCTGGCCATCTGCGTGGCAGCTTCCAAATCATTCTGCGCTCCGGTAGTAACCTGTGCCAGGTTTATCTCCTCGCTTGCCCTTCCGCCCAACATCAGCGCAATCTCCGCAATTAACTCTCCCTTGGTCCAATAGTGCCTGTCTTCAAGCGGAGGAGTAAAGGTGTAACCGCCGGCAAGGCCCCTGGGAATTATGGAGACTTTTTTTACCGGGTTTACCTCCGGCAAAAGCAAAGACATCAGCGCATGGCCTGACTCATGCAACGCGGTAATTTCTTTTTCTTTCTTGGACATAATGTGGCTCTTCTTCTCAGGCCCCATCAATACCCTTTCTACTGATTTCTCAAAATCAATCATCTCTACCGCGTCTTTATTATTCCTTGCTGCCAAAAGCGCTGCCTCATTGCAGAGGTTAGCCAGGTCTGCGCCTGAAAAACCAGGGGTTTGGCTGGCAATTGACCTTAAGTCTACTGCCGGAGCAAGTTTAATCTTACGCGTATGCACCTTAAGTATCTCTTCCCTTCCTCTGATATCAGGGAAGTTCACTATGATGTGCCGGTCAAACCTCCCCGGACGCAAAATCGCGGGGTCTAAAGTGTCTGGCCTGTTGGTAGCAGCAATAAGGATTAAACCCTGCTGCGTATCAAAACCGTCCATCTCAACTAAAAGCGCATTTAAGGTCTGCTCCCGTTCATCATGGCCGCCTCCGATACCTGCGAAACGCAGCCGACCCACTGCATCTATCTCGTCAATAAAAATAATCGCTCCTTTACCCGATACCTTTGCCGCGCGCCTTCCCTGTTCAAACAAATCGCGGACGCGCGATGCGCCCACGCCCACAAACATCTCCACAAAATCAGAGCCGCTGATTGAAAAAAATGGAACGCCTGCTTCGCCGGCAACCGCCTTGGCAATCAAAGTCTTTCCGCAGCCCGGAGGGCCGACCAGCAAAACCCCTTTAGGGATTTTGCCGCCTAATCTTTGGAATTTTTTCGGGTCCTTTAAAAATTCAATGACCTCTCTAAGCTCCTCTTTAGCTTCATCAACTCCGGCAACGTCATTAAAGGTTACCTTTTCCCCTTCTTTTTCGCTTTGTATCTTTGGCCGCACCTTTCCAAAAGTCATAATCCTGTTTCCCAGTTGCTCTCCGCGCGCAGCCATCATCCACCAGAAGAATATGAGCAGTAAAATCGGCCCTAAATTAAAAAGTAAGGCGGCCCAGAAAGTGCGCAGCGGCTTAACCTCAAAATTTGTGACGTTCTGCCGGATAAGGTTCATCAGTTCCTGGTCATTATCTGGTATGGTCAATTTAAACCTGGTGCCGTCTTTAAACTCCCCCTGCAGTTCGTTTTCAGTCTTTACCAGTGATTTAATCTTCTGAGGCTCATCTTTGAGTACCCTGTAAAAATCGCTGTAGATTATCTCTTTAGTCACGCCTGTGACCAGCAAATTCGGCAAAATAAACAACAGGTAAAAGAAAATGATGATGAGCAGCCAGCTGAAGGGGAAACGCTTGAATATATTATTTTTCTTAGCCATTTTTCATCCTTCCTTGAAAGATTGTAACGGGGTTTAGATTTTTAATTATATCTTTAAATATTCCTAAAATCAAGCATTTATTATAGATAGGCGTTATCTATGATAGAAAAAAAGGGTCGTTTTCTTCTTAACCACCGATACGCCTTTAGGCAGGTCAACTATGGAATTTACAGGACGGTTTAAAAGCAGGTCTTCCATCTCCCGCATATGTTGAAAGGTTATGCGGCGCGTGCTGCCTTTTACGCCGGCTATCGCCTCCCTTAAAATTAATCGTCGTATTGCAGGATGCAATTTTAACAGCCTTTGCAGGCTGAGCCTCCCTTTCATCCTTTTCATCGCCATCAGAGCCAGGCTCTGCAGATAATCATAATCATAACCGGCGCTTTCTGCCATATTGCTCAATATCTCCTTGATATTCCTATTGTATTTTTTCTCTAATAAAGGCAATAACCTGTTTCTAATCTTGTTCCTAAAATAAATATCTTCTAAATTAGACGTGTCAATGCGCGGCCGGATTCTTTTTCTCTTAAGATACGTTTCAATCTCCCCGCGCTTCAGGCCTATTAAAGGCCGGATAATTTGATGACCGGCGATGTTTCGCTTTGGTAGAATTCCCGATAACCCGTATAATCCTGTCCCTCTTAAAATACGCATCAGCACGGTTTCTGCCTGGTCATCGAGGTTATGGCCTAAGGCAATTTTATCGGCCTTGATCTGTCTGGCTACCCTGAACAAAAAACCCAGGCGCGCATTGCGGCAGATCTCTTCCAAGGAACCCCCTTTAGCCAGTTTCTTCACGTTAAGCTGCGCAGTAGTTATCGGTAATTTAAGCCTTCCGGCTAACCTTTCGACAAATTCCCTGTCTCTGTAAGAATCCTTTCTTATCCTGTGGTCTAAATGGGCAATGTGTAACTTAAGCCCTAATTCTTTTTTCAGGCCGTTTAAAATATAAAGCAGGGCTACAGAATCCGGGCCGCCGGAGACTGCTACCAGAACCTTATCGTTTTTAGCAATAAGGCGGTAGCGCTCAATTGTAGCCTTTACCTTATTGATAATCATAGACCGCAGTTGAGGTTAGGCAGAACTCGCAGGTTTAAAAAGGAGGGCGAAATTAAAACCTGGCCTTCAGAGCAAAAGTCATCAACAACCCGCAGATAATTACAAATAAAAGGCCAAGGTTGACCCGCATTGTAGGCTTGCTCAGGATTTTGTCAATATCAATTACCTTATTTAAGGTTTTATTTATAAAATTTACCAGCGGCGCACCGATAATCAAGTCCAGGCCTATGATGATTCCCACAGAATCGATAAATAAAGATATTTTCCGTAAAGCATTTACCAAGACCATCTCTTCAACCATATCGTCCTCCTTGTGTTAGGGCTTTGCTTGTACCGTTTGGCATTTACTATTATATAACATTTTTTTATTATTGCAAATACTTTAATCTGGTGGCGGAGAGAGGATTTAAACCTCCGACCTAACGGGTATGAGCCGTCTGCTCTATCAGGCTGAGCTACTCCGCCTTTTCTTTAGAAAGGTCTTCTTGAATGTAAGTATCTAATTCTTCTTTTAATTTGTTTATATGCGCTTCTTCCAAGGCATAATTTTCAGCTTCAAGTTTCTGTATTTTTGCCCTGTATTCGGGGTTATTCTCATATTTATACGCCGAGATTATTCTGCCAGGCATACTTAACACCGAACCCATGAACTTTGCAAACATTACAATACGGTTCCAAACCTGTTCTTTAAAGCGGTTTTCAATACGGCCCATTTTTTTATAGTAGTCTTCTACAGTCCCTTTGCGCCGCTTGAAACGCTCTTTTGCCAATCCGATGTCAGGAACCGTATTATCCTTTCCAACGGTATATTCTAAAATAGCGTAACCCTCCCTTGAAGCCACGTATCCTTTATCGTATGGCGGCTTACCGTGTTGGAATTTATAAGTTGCGCAGCCGCTGCTTAACAATACTATTACAAGGAATAAATATCTCTTCGCGGTCATTTAAACAATCTTTTTGCGAAAAGTATGAACCCGACGACAACGGCATTTAGCGAGGCAAGCAGCACTACGGCAGCAGCAATATCCTTGACTAATTTTATCCGGATGTGGTACTTTACCTTAAGCATATCCATCAACATCTCAATAGCGGTATTAAAAATCTCCGCCACAAAAACAATGGTGATAGTGATGGATAAGGCAACCAGTTCTATGCCGCTTAACTGAAAACCCACGCCCAGCAGAAACGCCGCAAGGCCCAATAAAAATATTATCCGCATATTGCGGTGGTACAGGAATAAATAAAAAATCCCTTTAAAAGCAAACTCAAAGCTTTCCGGTAAACCGTGGAATTTGAATATACGCCTGAAGACTTTTTTAGCGACCATTTATTTCTTCCTGTACGCCTCTAAATACGAATCGCAGTATATATTTTTATTTAAGATTAATTCCGCGCTGATTGCTGCGTCCATTAAATCTTTGTCCAGGGGGTCAAGTATTGCCGCATCCAACCCAAAGCTTAGCGCCATTACCAGGAATGTCCTGTTGACCAGGCTTCTTACCGTGGTGCCCTGCGAGACATTGCTTAATCCCACAATGGTTTTCGGAGGAGGCTCGGAAATAATCTTAAATTCGCGTATGGATTCCAAAATATCCTGCATCTGGGCTTGGGCAACATTAACCGGCAACACTATCGGGTCTAGGTAAAGGTCCTCAACGGGAAACCCTTTGTCAACGCAGGTCGCTACAATTGTGGCGGCTAATTCCAGGCGCTGGTCTTTATTCTGGGGTATGCCTTTGGAGCTTATGGTTAAGCCGATGAGCTTGGCATTATGTTCTTTCGCTATAGGTACCAGTATATCCAGTTTTTCAGCATCGGCAGTGGTAGAATTAATAAGCACCTTATTCCTGGCAACCTTAAGCCCGGCTTCAATAACCTGCGGCTTGCTGGAATCCAGAGATAAAGGCTTATCAGTCACTTCCTGTACACACTCTATTAGCCACCGGATATCAGAGGCCGGGTCCCTTGAAGCAGGCCCGCAATTTATATCCAGAGCATCTGTCCCGGCTTTAATCTGTTCTAAGGCGCATTTCTGGATAGCGGCTTTATCTTTTTCTTTTATTGCCTTGCCGATATTTTGATACATACCATTGATTAGTTCACCGATGATAAACATATTGTCTCTCGTTATTCGGTTAGGGTTACGATACCCGTTTCGTCTATCGGTTACGTTATTCGTGTATTTTTACGTCACCTTAACCCTGAACCGATACGGGCTTCGTTACCGTTACCTGATTACTTAACGAATAAACTCTCAATATACTTATTTACTTTCTGTATTGCCAACGGATGGCGCATAACCAATAAATCTGCTCCTGCCTGGATTAATGCGGTGGCGGTAATTATCTCCCAGATTATGCCTTGTTCTGACGAAACTTTGGCTTCCTTGGCCCGCCAACTCTCCTGGCCGACAAAGCAAATAAATGGAGAGGCTACTGTTTTATCCCCTGACAACGCCGCTAAACGCGCCCGCTCCATTATGGAATAAGCATACTCCAGGCCATAACCTAAGGCGCCGATAGTGGGATTTATCACAATGCGCTCTAACGGCAACCCCATATCCGAAATCAGAATGTTCAGTTGTTTGGCAATATTTATATCTATGGGCGATTCGGCAATAATATTGTGCCCGTCTGCTAAGACCGCCGCAGCCAATGTCTTATAATTATCCTGCACAGCGCTACCAATCAAACAACGCTCACCCTTTGCTGCTTCACAACAAACAGGCAATACCAAATTATCTTTCGCATCGTCCCCGCTGCCTAATATAATCAAAGGCACACCCACTTTTTTTAATAATTCGCTGACCAGCTTTGCTTCCTGTTCAGCGCCCCTATTCCCAAAATCAGGATGCGCTCCCTGTAGTCTTATGCATAAGAGCTGCGCTTTATATTCCTTTACGCACATTTGTGCCCAGCCAAGCGGGTCATTTAAAGAATCTCCGTAGCATTTTGTCAACTCCTGCGGCCAGTCAACAGGCGGGATATCCCAAACCTCAAAGGCAATGCAAGGCTTATTTGGCATAGAGCCATCGTTAAATAAAAACGGCAGCGTCTGTTCACTGCCAATCTTAATTATATTTGTGCGGCTGCCGCCCTCTTCTTTGGTAGCGCCTATATTTATCATATGCACCTGGCCTGACCACTTTTCTAACACCGGCTGCAATGCCATATTTTATCTCCTAACCTGCGCAGGGCGCTTAAGCTCAGCGCATCCTCTTTTAACTCCATCAATGAATTGCCATTCAGGCTGATTTTTTCTATCTGCGTATCGTGCGGCACAAACCCCAGGTAATCCAATTTCAGACTTTTTATTTTTTCTCTTTCAATATCGCTGTCATAGCGGTTTATAATTAGTAGCTCTTTTTTAGTTTTGATATCTAATTCTTGGGCTAATTCGCTTATTCTTTTTGCTGCCTTTAATCCGACAGGTGTGGCATCAGAAACTACTACCAATGCATCCGCGCTTCTTGTCGTACGCCGGGAAAGATGCTCAAGCCCGGCCTCATTATCAATGACAACATAGTCGTAGTCTTTGATGAATTTACCCATCACATTCCTTAACACATTGTTCACATAGCAATAACAACCTGGCCCCTCGGGCTTACCCATAGTCAGGACGTCAAAACCCTCTCCTTCTGCAATTGCCATATGAATCTGGTACTCGATAAAACTCTCCTTAGGCATGCCAGAGGGAATTTGTTCCGGATGGACTGCGATATCATCTAAAATTTTCCCTATAGTCTCTTTCAATTCCAGGCCCAATGCCTCTGAGAGGTTGCTATTCGGGTCAGCATCCACTGCCAGAATTGAACCCAGTTTCTCTTCTTTAATTATTCTGACTATTAATGCGGCGACCGTGGTCTTACCCGTGCCGCCTTTTCCAGCCATTGCTATAACATAGCCCATATTATTTACTCAGCGACGGAAATTTGCTCAAATCCGTATGCGGGAAAAACAAGGCTGCCATATATTCATCCATATACCCCGGCTCAACGGATAGTTCAAAATAAGTAATCTTCCTGGCAATCTCATTTGCGGTTCTCATTGCCTCATATGACAAAAGCGCCTGGCGGCTCCCTGCTAAAGCGCTATTACCTATAAACATAAATCTCGCTCTTTCCAAATCCGGAAGCAAACCTATTGCCACAGCGTTATCTATATCAATGTAAGTGCCGAACCCTCCGGCAATAAAAATCTTTTTTACTCCGGAGAAATCCATATTCATATGCCTGACTAAAGTCGCGGTTGCAGAATAAATCGCGGCTTTACTGCGCTTTAAATTCTCTATATCCGCCTCGGTGATTACAATATCATTGGTGGAATCGGATTCCTCCTTAAATGCCACTATGAATTCGCGGCCCGCATCGCCGCTGCGCACGCGCCTGGAATCTTTTGCTTTGATTTTTCCGCTTTTATCAATTATACCAACGCGTAACATCCCGGCAATTATATCAATGTATCCTGAGCCGCATATGCCGCGCGGCTTGACATCTCCTATTGTGCTGTAATTTACCTTATAATCTTGGGCTGTAATCTTTACCTTCTGTATTGCCCCGCGGCTTGCGCGCATACCGCAGGTAACCCCGCTTCCTTCAAATGCCGGGCCTGCGGACGCAGCAGCTGCAATCAAAAAATCCTTATTCCCGAGAGCGATTTCGCCGTTTGTGCCGATATCAATCAGGATACTTAAATCCTCTTCCTTATACAAGCCGCTGGATAAAACTCCCGCAGTCGTATCTCCGCCCACATAGCTGGATACGCCAGGAACACAGGAGAGGAGCCCCCGCGGGTTTATTTTTATACCTGCTTCCAGAGCGCGAATCGTAGGCACAAAATTAGCAGTAGGCACATAAGGCTCTCTTCTGATATACGTGGGTTCAACGCGCAACAGTAAATGTATCATCGTGGTATTTCCCGCACACAATATGCAATTCACGTCGTTCAGGTCTATATTATGCTCCTGAACCAGTTCCTGAATCATCTGGTTCATACCGTCAATCACCGCGTGGTGTAATTTCTCCAGGCCATCCTGCTCCCCGGCATAAATTATGCGCGTAATCACATCGCTTCCAAAACTGGCCTGTTTATTATAAGTTGCTTTTGTACCCAGGACTTTCTTCGTATTTAAATCTACCAATTGCCCTGAGATAGTGGTTGTCCCTATATCAAAGGCAAGACCAAAATTTTTATCCGAGGTATCTCCTGCCTCAATAAGGACAATCTCGGTTGTGCCGTTTCTCTTGCCCAGGGTCACCGTAACCTTCCAGTCCGAAGAGCGCAGTAAATCCCCCAGCCGCCTGATATTGGTCAAGCCCGTCTGCATAATAGGTATATCCTGGATGCGGCGTATCTGCCTATATAACCTCTCCAAATCGCTGATTTTATCATCCAGCGTGGGCTGAGGTAATTCTAAATATAACTTTGTAGCCAGGGGAGAATGCACAAAAATTTCTTCGCCTAATACGGACTCTGCTGATTCTACTTCCTCAGCCTCGGAATAAAGGCCTTTTAGCCTTAATTCCAAATCCTGCGGGCTTAATTTTTCAAAATCCAGCCTTGATTCAGGAGGAACCTCTACCTCCAAATCGCTTTGTATAGTTGTGAGGCAGGAAAGATAAATCCCCTGCCTTCTCTCGTCTAAACTTATCCTGCCTGTGGGCTGGGTGAGGACTTGCCCTTTTCTTAATTTTATCTTGCAGCGGCCGCAAACACCGTCTCCACCGCAACTGGAATTTATATAGACTCCCGCCGATATAGCCGCAGAGAGGATAGTCTTACCCTTCTCTACTTCTATCGTCTTATTATCCGGATAAAATGTAACTTTGAATTTCTCCATGTCTTTAAATTAGCTATTTTAGCGGGTCCTGTCTTGAATTGTTATAACCCTATTGCTTTCCGTCTTTGTCTTACGCGTGCTGAAAATTTTCTAATGCACGCTCCAGCAAAGCCGCGAAAGAACATTGGCGTTAAGAAATCGACCTGAGCGAGAAACCCGACAGGGTCATTTATTATAAGTTCTTCAAGAACGACGGTATGCCGGCAGCTTCCTTTGGCCCCACCACTACCTGCCATCCGGACTTCTCCTCCAAATCCCCGCTCATCACCGCCACATAGCCGGGGATAATCAATTTTTTATGCGACACCGCATTGCCAACCCCAAATTTATTTATGGAATCCGCAATTTTATCCGGGGTGAATTTCTCCGCTGCCCAGGCAGTCAGCACTGACATACCCTCAGTGTCAACGCTGATAATATAAGATGGAACCTTGCTTGCCTCCACTTCACCGAGCACCGTATAATAAGTAAGAGAGAAATTCGTGGTCACTAATACCGGGGATTTATCTCCGGCCTGGCCCACAGGATAAAGTTTTGGCTCAATCTGCAAGGGTTTCTGGGGGTCTGTGTAAATATTCTGCCTTAAGGTCAAAAGCGATAAAATCTGCCAGGATTCTATACTCCTCATTAAAATAATCCCTGCATATTTTGAAATATAAGTGGCTGCTTCTATTGTTTCTTCGTAAGGCTCCTGTTTATCTAGGATTACTAAAGCAGGATATCCTAAACTGCGGTTTGATTTCTTCAGCGCCTGCCTCCTGAGCTGGGTTAAATCTGCGATTTTTTCTGAAATGGGTTTTATTCCGGTATCCAGGACTAAATCGCCCACTCCTTGCTTGTTCAATTCCTGTGTAAGCCCGGAAACTGTCTCCAAATCCTGGCCTGAAACAACCAGCGGCACTTTATTCTCGCTGACGAGTTGAGAAATCGAAGCCGCGTTATCCTTGGTTGCATGGTAAACCAGCGGCCTTCTATCCTTTGTTATTTCTAACGCGTTCTCCAGCGCCTCCAAATCATCGCTCATCAATACCAGCGCAAGCGCAGTATTATTTGCAACTAACTTTACTGCTTCTACGAACCTCTGCGCGTTTTTATTCTGCCTGATAGCTACGAGATTAACGTTAAGCAGCTGCCCTACCCGTTCAAATTTCAGCTTATTTATTGTGTCGAGCTTGTATTTTATTTCAGCATCCCCTAGGCTGTCTTCAATAATAAAACCCAGGCCGCAGGGATTATAAAATTTTTCTTCATGCCTAAACATTACTGTCTCATTGCCGACTGCTAATTTATTTTCACCTTCACCAACAGAAATTAGCTTTATCGGAGGAAGGCTGGATGCCTCTAATGCCCTCTTTGCCTCCTCGCTTAAATAAGGGCATTTATCAATGCTTATTGTCTTTTTTGCCAATGCCATCGCAAAGGCAAGGCAGGTTGCAAACCCGCATTCGCGGCAATTAGTTTTAGGCAACAACTTGTAAATATCTAATCCTGAAAGCGCCATGTTAGGTCAAAAAGTTCAAGATGCTTTGTTCTATATAATTCTTTCGCTAAAATTTCCGCATCTTTATGGGTCTTTGCGGCTTCTAATCTCTCTTTCAAGCCGTCTTTCAATTTAAGGCTGATTCTTTTATTATTTGACTTATTATAAAAATCTATGCGTATTAGCGCACCGTTAAATTTATGAATGTTACCTTTTCCATAGGTTGCGCCGGTTGAAAGCTGCAGCCCGTCAATTAAGCAAGACTTAGGCTTTTTATTCGCTCCCCAGACTTTAACCTCTAACCCAAAATATTTCTCACATCCAAGTTTCTTTACGGCAGATTCTCCTGCCAAAATACCCAATATTAAATAAGGCCCCAGATGCCCGTGAAACTTAACCGCTTCCTTTAAAGAGATTCTATTCATTTATCAGGCTAGCAAAATATCCCGCTCCGAAGCCGTTATCAATATTTACCACTGTCACTCCGGGAGAACAGCTGTTCAGCATAGTTAATAATGCGGATAGCCCGCCGAAACTTGCGCCGTAGCCTGAGCTTGTAGGCACTGCCACAACCGGGCTTCTTACCAATCCGCTCACTAAACTTGCCAAAGCCCCTTCCATACCTGCAATCACTATAATCACCCGCGCCCTTTTTATCGCCTCAATGTTGTTCATAAGGCGGTGCACGCCAGCCACTCCCACGTCATACATTCTTATTGCGCGGTTACCCATTGCCTCTAAAGTGGCAACCGCCTCTTCGGCTACAGGTATGTCTGATGTCCCCGCGCATATAACTACAACCAGGCCTTTTTTTAAGGTCTTTCTTCTTTGCGAAAGGTAACCTATCCTGGCTAAGGGATTATATTTTAAGCGGGGGATTGCTTTCTTAAGATACGCAAAAATATTTTTGTCTAACCTTGTAAGCAGTAGGTCCTGTCTATTCCTGAGCAGTTCCAGACAAATCTTTTTAATATGCTCCCTTGTCTTGCCCGGGCAATATATTACCTCTGCCTGGCCTTTTCGCTCTTGCCTGTCTATATCAACCTTAGCAAACCCTAAGTCGCGAAAGCCTTGTTTAGAAACCATTATATTCAGTATCCCCGCATTATTATTATCAGCAGCAAAATTATGATGAGGGCGCTCAAGATATAGAAATCATTAAAATAGAAAAAATCGCTGAGCCTGTCTTTAAGCGGATATTTTGCCTGGGTATCGGTTTTAGGCGATAACGGCTTAACCGATTTCTTATACTCATACACCTGTTCCTTCTTAAACCTTAAATATAGCCCGCCGATTTTATAGGCTGGTATAGCGCCGCTTTCAGCTAAATCCAATACCTCTTTCTCTGAAATGCCCAGAATTAAAGAAACGTCCCTGACAGTTAAGAGTTTCTCTTCGCCCATAAGTTTAGTTTTTACCTCTCGATTTTACCCGAGGCGACCCAAGAATCAATCGCCTTCCTCTCAAACTTCCAGCTGCTCCCCTCTTTCTGGCCCGGCATCCTTCCGGAATTGGCCCATTCCATAATAGAATTTAAATCCACTTCAAGATACCTTGCCAGTTCCTCTGCGTTTAAGAAATCATGGAGCATTGAGCAGTGGCCTTCCAGTATCGCGCCTTCAGCAACATTTAATTTTGCGGGATATAAATCGCCTTCGACCATTGCCGTAGGCAAAAGCGTCAATCTTTCTTTAGCGGTAATCCTTCCTTTGACTCTGCCTCCGACAATAACGTTATCACCTACAATATCAGCCAGGACCATAGCTGACTGCCCGATAGTTAAATTCCCCCTCGTTTCTAAAGTTCCTTCAAACTTCCCGTTGATGCGCAGATTCACGGCATCCTTAAAAACCAGGCTCCCCTGCATCGAAGCATCGACATCAAGAACTTTTTCTTCCAGTTTCTTTTTAAACGCCATGCTTCACCTCCTTTTGCTCATTGCAAAATATCATTCCTTCCGCGTATCTTAAAAAGAAGAGCACAATTAACGCCAGGATAGTGGTAAAGACACCGGCTTTATAAAAACCCGTGCCCACGGCTAAACCTATACCCGCAACCACCCAGAGGCTGGCAGCGGTAGTAAGCCCCCTTACGCCTTCCCTTTCCCTGATGATTGTGCCTGCCCCCAGAAAGCCTATGCCTGTAATAACCCCCGCAGCTATGCGAGCCGGATCCAACGGTACTTTATCTTTATATATATCAAAAACATAAAGCGATGTCAACATTATAAGGCAGGAGCCAAGGCAGACCAGGATATGGGTGCGTAGCCCTGCAGTGCGACGGTGAATCTGGCGCTCCAGGCCTATAAGGCCGCTTAAAAACACAGATAATACCAAACGCAGGATTATCTGACCATCTGTAAGCATACCCACCTCCTTAATCTAAGCCACTTCTTACGCCTTTCTTAAATAACCGATACCCAAGACCAGCTACCATTGCCGCATTATCCATACAAAGCTCTTTGGACGGAAAATAACAATCCAGGCCCTCCTCTCTTGCCGCTGCATAAAATCTTTCTCTTAATCTATTATTGGCTGCTACGCCTCCGCCGACAACCAGCCGGTTTAGTTTTTTAAGTTTGCAGGCTAAGAAAGACTTCTTAATCAACGTCTCTATAACCGTTTCCTGGAATGAGGCAGCAACATCTCTTTTTTCAGCCAGGCTTAATCTTCTATTTCTTACTGCATACAATACAGCGGTCTTTATTCCGCTAAAACTAAAATCCAATTGCCCCTTTGTGCCTGAGCAGGAAAATTTTATTTTTTTACTATTCCCGTCCTTTGCCAATCTTTCAATAAGCGGGCCGCCGGGGTAACCCAGCCCCAGGATTTTCGCCACCTTATCAAAGGCCTCTCCACAGGCATCATCCTGCGTTTCTCCTAAAGGCTCTATTTCATCAAAATCCCTTACATAAAATAAACTGGTATGCCCTCCTGAAACGACTAATGCCGCAAAGGGAAGCATCACAGGCTCCCCGTTTAAAAAATTTGCGTATATGTGGCTGTAAATATGATTAATCCCTAATAAAGGAACACCCAAAGCAAAACTTGCGGCCTTGGCAAAGGATATGCCTGTCAATAAAGAGCCTAAAAGGCCGGGGCCGCTGGTAACGCTAACCAGGTCTATGTCTTTTAGATTAATCCCTGCTTCTTTCAAGGCTCTGTCAGCTACTTCTGTTATTATTTCTAATTGCATACGGGAGGCTATCTCCGGCACAACCCCCCCGTACTTTTTATGCTCTTTGAGGCTTGAGCTGACTTTATTGGAAAGGATGTTTCTGCCATCCTTTACTACTGCTGCGGCAGTCTCATCACAGGATGTCTCTATGCCTAGAACATACATATTTACTTAACTAATTCCGATGCAAAAACGAACTTATAACCCTCTTTTTCTAACTCCGGCATCGTTTCTTCTAAAACCTCCAGAGTAATCTTGCGGTCATGGCCGATACCTATTGCCTTGCCGTACATCTTTGCTTTTAGCTTTAATTTATAGAGCTGCTGCCTTATGTATCCGGGCTCTTCTTTATTATCCAGAAACACGTCTCTTTCGGCAAAGCCTAAACCTATTTTAGCGGCTAATTCGGAACACACGGATTTCGAGGATACAAAACTATCCAGAAAATAAAGGCGCCTTTTCTTTAATTCCTTAAATACAATCCCCATCGTGCGGCCATCCTCTGTGGCAGCCGAACCCATATGGTTTGAAACGCCTTTAGCGTAAACAATGCTGTTTAAGTCCTGTTCAACGATATTCTTAATAGCCGGCTCATCCATAGTAGTCATAATCGTATTCTTCTCCAGCCTGTATTTTTCATGCGGCTCCATCGGCAGGTGCAGGATTATCTGGAACCCCCGCCTATGCAATTCATTGGCTACCCTGGCAGAGTAACTCAGGTTAGGCAGCACCGAGTGAGTCAGGGGATATTTAATCCTGTCTAATATATGAAGATTATTCAAATTATAGCCCCAATCGTCAATAACAATGGCGATCTTCGCCTTTACCTTTACGGCTATAGGAATTTTAGGAGGCGCTTTTTTAGGCCTTATTGTAATAATAAATACCCACTGCGCAATAATAATCAGCGCCAAAACACAGATTGCTATTTTATATCCTGCCTCTTTCCTCACTGGCTTTTAATATCCTTGTAAAGCTTCAGGGCTTTTAAAACATCTACAGCGCGCATAAGCTGATTATCGGATTTATAGTCAAAAGGCTTCTCAACCTTTTCTGCCTTTTCCTTTTTTTCTATCTCTTCAAAAATTTCCTGGGGTTTTGTTATTTTCTCTTCCGGAGGCTCTATGGCTTCTTTCTTTACCTCTTCTGCAATAATATCCGGCACAACGCCTTTGTCGTGTATCACTTTGCCCAACGGCGTGAAATATTTACTCGTAGTGAGCCTCAGCGCTGAACCGTCGCTTAAGGGGATAAGCGTCTGCACCGAGCCCTTACCGAATGATTTTGTGCCTACGATTATGGCGCGCTTGTAATCCTGAAGGCACGCAGCGACTATTTCACTGCCTGAAGCTGAACCTTCATTGATTAACACTACCATCGGCAGGTTTGTAATGGGGTGACTGGAACGGGAAATAAATTCTAAATTTTGAGAAGGATATCTCCCTTTGGTATAAACAATCAGCTTCTCCTTCGGGATAAACTTCTCTGCCACCTTCACTGCTACCTCAAGCAGCCCGCCGGGATTATTGCGTAAATCCAGTATGAGGCTATTCATTCCGGATTTAGTCAATTTCTCCAGGGCCATATTTATATCCTGGGGAGTATTCTCCCTGAATTCAACCAGGCGGATATAGCCAATGCCGTCTTCCAGAATCCTGGCTTCTTTTATATCCTTTATTTTAATGATGTCGCGCACGAGCTTAAAATCTAAGAGTTTTTTTTCCGATTCCCTCAATATAGTGATATTTACCGCTTCCCCGGGTTTACCCCTCATTTTTTTTACCGCATCAACGAGGGTTATATCGCGCGTTAATTCATTGTTAATCTTAACAATGCGGTCGCCTGCCTTTATGCCTGCTTTCCAGGCAGGAGTATCTTCTATGGGCGTAACAACTGTCAAGAGGCCATCCTTTATGGTAATTTCTATACCTATCCCCCCGAATTTTCCTTCTGTGTCAACCTTTAATTCATTATATGTATCGGGGTCGAGGAATTGGCTGTGGGGGTCCAGAGAGGAAAGCATACCCTTTAATGCGCCGTAGATTAAATCCTTCGGTTTTACCTCATCAACATAGTCTGATTGTATAATTGCCAATGAGTCGGAAAAAAGCTCAACCTCGCGATACAGTTCATCCCTGTTTTTTTTGTCTGTAGCCGCATTTATTAATGAAAAAATGGTGCCTACAACAAGGGCGATAACTAAAGCCACAATAAACCTTCTACGCATCTGTCAACCTCCGCTTTAATATCTCCTGGAGAGTCTTGGGGTTTGCCTTGCCTTTACTCTTTTTCATTGCCTGGCCGACTAAGAACATGAGAGCATTAGCCTTTCCTGACTTGTAATCGTTCACCGACTCAGGGTTTTCTTTTAACACGTCTTCAACAACGCCTTTTAAACTCTCCAAATCTGAAACCTGAAAGAGATTTCTATTTTGAATTATCTCCAAAGATGGGATACCGCTGTTAATTGATTCGCTTAATACATTCTTAGCCATCAAATGCGAAATCTTCCCTTCTTCTGTAGCCTTAACCAGCTTAATAAATTCCTCTTTACCTCCGGGTAGCTTCAATTCTGAAAATGTAGTATTCGGCCCAGTTAGCGAAGCTAACGGACCGATTATCCAATTTACTATGGGTTTTTTATTTTTATCTGGATAGGTCCTTATTGCTTCTTCAGCCCAGTCAGCGTCTTTCCTGGAGGAAACCAGGATCCTGGCGTCGTATTCCGATAAGCCGTAATCTTTAATAAAACGCTGCATCTTCTGCCGCGGTAATTCCGGGATGGCCTTCCTGATCTCCTCGATTTTCTCTGGCTTAATTATAAACGGCGCAAGGTCAGGCTCGGGAAAATAGCGATAATCCTTTGCTTCCTCTTTTGTGCGCATGGGCAGGGTCTTTAGTTCCTTAGCGTCCCATAATCGTGTTTCCTGGACAACATCTTCACCGGCGTCCAATAACTCGCTTTGCCTTTCTATTTCAAAAGCCAGCGCCTCTTTTACCGCTTTAAAAGAATTCATATTTTTCAGTTCTGTTTTTATGCCTAACTCTGCGGCACCTTTCTTCCTTACGGAAATATTCGCGTCGCAGCGTAAAGACCCCTTCTCCATATCGCAGTCAGAAACATCCAAGTATTCAATAATGCTTTTTAAGGCGGTTAAATATTCATAGGCTTCCTCAGCTGAATTTATGTGCGGCTCGCTTACTATCTCCAATAAAGGTATGCCGCTACGGTTAAAATCTACGAGGCTTACTTCCTCTTTATGTATGAGTTTGCCGGCGTCCTCTTCCATATGCACCCGGCGTATGCCTATGCGTTTATTTCTGCCTTCCAGATAAATATCCAGGAACCCATCCCTTGACAAAGGCAAGTCATACTGCGAAATCTGATAATTCTTCGGCAGGTCAGGATAAAAATAATTCTTGCGGTCAAATTTAGTGTATTCCTGCACCCGGCAATTTAAGGCGAGCGCCACTTTAATCGCATAATCCAACGCTAACTTATTCAAAACCGGCAACGACCCCGGAAAGCCCAGGCACACCGGGCAGACGCAGGAGTTCGGCTCCCTGCCGAACTCCGTAGAGCAGCCGCAGAATGCCTTTGTCTTTGTATTCAGGTGCAAGTGGACCTCTAATCCGATTACAGCTTCGTAATCCATATTATATCTTAGGTTTCATTTTATGCCACTGTGTACTCTGTTCAAAAGCATAGGAAACTCTAAACAACATCTCTTCATTAAACGGCTTGGCTAAAATCTGTAAACCCGCAGGCAATCCTTTTTTGGTAAAACCGCAAGGGATAGACATCGCCGGTATCCCTGCCAGGTTCGCCGAGATTGTGTAGATATCCGAAAGGTACATCTTTAAGGGGTCAGCTATTTTCTCGCCGATTCTAAATGCCGGGGTAGGAGAAGTCGGGGTAACAATGCAATCAAACTCTTTAAACACCGAGTCAAAATCCTGTTTTATAAGAGTGCGGACTTTTAATGCGCGTAAATAATAAGCGTCGTAATAGCCGTGGGAAAGGGCAAATGTCCCCAGGATAATCCTGCGCTTTGCCTCCTCTCCAAATCCTTCTTCGCGCGTATTTTTATACATATCAATAAGGCTTCCTGTTTTGTCCACTCTAAGTCCGTATTGCACCCCGTCAAACCTGGCTAAATTGGAACTCGCCTCTGCAGTAGCGATAATATAATAAACCGGAACCGCATATTCGGTGTGCGGCAAAGTTACTTCTTTATATTCAGCGCCCAGGGTTTTCAATTTATTTATCGCCTCTTCTAATATGCCCTTTACCTCAGGGTCCAGACCTTCAATAAAGTATTCTCTGGGAATGGCGAGCCTTAATCCTTTAATATCCATTCCCAAAGACTGCGTATAGTCAGGGACTTCTGTATCAACTGATGTGGAATCCATTGGGTCATATCCGGAAATAACATTCATTAACAGGGCGCTGTCTTTTACGTCTTTGGCAATAGGCCCGATCTGGTCAAGGCTTGAGGCAAAGGCAATCAAACCGTAACGCGAAACCCTGCCATACGTAGGCTTAAGCCCGACCACGCCGCAAAAAGAAGCTGGCTGGCGTATGGAACCTCCGGTATCAGAGCCTAATGCTAAAATAGCTTCATCAGCAGCCACTGCTGCTGCAGAGCCCCCTGATGAACCTCCGGGAACGCATTCCAGATTCCAGGGATTATGCGTAGGCCCGAAAAAGGAATTTTCCGTAGAAGAGCCAAAGGCAAACTCATCCATATTGGTTTTAAGGGGCAAAATTGACGCGCCTGTTTCCTTTAATTTCCTGATTACTGTGGCGTCGTACGGAGGTTTAAACCCCTGCAGAATCTTAGAGCAGCATTCGGTATTGTAACCGTCGGTGCAGATGTTGTCTTTGATGGAAACGGGAATACCTTTTAATAAGCCGGTTCCCCTGCCTTCTCTTTCTTGCGTTCTCTCGTTTGTTTTATCAACTCGCACATAGGCCTTAACTTTAGAATCGACTTCTTTAATTCTTTTATCAACGGCGGATACGATTTCTTCTGAAGATGTCTCTTTGGTCTCTAATTTTTCTAAGAGTTGATGAGCAGTTAATTTATAAAGTTCCATTTTCCAATCTCGCTATTCAATTACCTTCGGGACAGCAAAGAAATTCCCTTCGCGGCTAGGCGCATTCATAAGCGCCTTTTCGCAAGGCAAGGATTCCTTAAGGTTATCCTCTCTTAATACGTTATTAATAGGCAGGATATGGCTTGTGGGAGCGATATTCTCTATATTTATCTTTTTTAACTTATCAATGAAATCCAGGATATCCTGAAGTTGCCTGGAGAGTTTTTCTAACTCTTTGGGCTTCAGTTCCATACGCGCCAGATGCGCCACATATTCCACTGTCTCTTTGGTTATAGCCATAACTACCTCCGATTATATTAAGATTAAGAAAATTCAGTCTTGCTTATTCCACTAAAAATTTATTTTCGTTCGCTCTTCGGGCGAAAATTATATCAAAGAGCAAATAGACGAGTTCAAGAAAGCCAACACCTACACCACCGAGCCCGATCCTATTCAGCAAAATCCCCAGTGGCTTTTCGGACGCCTCCAGTGAGAAGCCTAGTATTCGCCAGTCCAGACATCCTCACCTGTTACGAGATTAGTCTGTAAGGTTAAGTTCATCCCAGCCACTCCGTTCGGTGGCTTGCCGAGCCCACCATAGCAGCGGTTGGCGTTTAACTGAATAATAGGGTCAGCGAGAATGGTTCTAGAATACTTGAAATAGTGTGTACTTCTACAAAACGTGGGCCCGGGAATCTGATCTGCGCCTGTTCCAACATTAAGATTGGCATTAGTTATACCGGTTATTGAACCATTTGCTAACCGATAGGCTATTGCAAGCTTACGCATATCTCCTAAGATTGCCCTTGCTTCAGCGCCGCGTGCTTTTTCAACCATTCTTCCGTATTGAGTAAAACCCAAGGTGCAAGGGTACCTATAATCATAATTACTACTATTAGTTCCAGTAGGGTAAAGGCTTTGTTCATCTTATCTCTACTTAAATTTATTATATTAACATCCCTTATCTAAAAAGTCAAATATAATCCCTTTTTGGCTTGAACTTTGTATTCTTCAAATACATAGCAATAATACCATATCAAATGAACCTGTCGGCTTGCTCGCTCAAGTCGCTTTTCCTCCTTCGCCAAAGTGCTTTCGCCTTTGGCTTCGGAGGACGCCAGAGTTCTTTCGCATTTTCGAGACGGCTAGCTGAACTCAGCCGTCCCACTCTAGCGGAGGCGGCTTCAAACAGCATCGCCGTCCCAGTGTTGTCGCTAGCGCTCCACTGGGATTCCCTCAAATGCTCAAGCTCCTCTGGCTAAAAGCTCCATTCGCTCGCAATTCCGCCAGATTCATTTTATAGCTTAGCTTATGGTAACGAGTGTGTTAGATTGCTTTCGCGGCTTTGCTGGAGCGTGCATTAGAAAATTTTCGGCACAGCTATATTAAATAGTCTGCAAGGAGTTACGACGAGCGAAGGACGCTAATCCGATACAGGCTATCCGTAGCGAGGAAGTAAACCACAGCAGACGGCGAAAATTTTCAGCACGCGGAAGCAAAGACGGAAAGCAATAGGGTTGTTGTTAGAAGATATGGGATAGGAGTTGCTAAGATGACTCAAATTTTTATAGACAAACTCCCTAAAATGTGTAAAATAAGTGAAGCTTATGACTAATAATTTAAAGGATAAAAAGCCAAAATATTATCTTAATGAAAAGGACGAGTTCGTCATAGAGAACTATAACTTCTCCAAGCCCTTTGCCAACTTCTTCCCCGGCATTGCCGGAAAATACGGCATACCTATGTGGGTCTTCTACGTCAACCGCGGGCAAGCCATATCCTGCTTCGGAACAAAAGACAAAGACCACTCTATACTGGAGTTCTTTCCCGCAAACAAAGCCTGGCAACTGGTACCCTCTCAGGGATTTCGCACCTTTATCAAACTTTACTCTGGCAAAAAAACTATTTTTTATGAGCCCTTTCATAACGGCCTCGTAAATACAGGCTTTAATCTTGCTAACTCTATGCATATTACTTCTTATGGCTTGACATTGGAAGAAAATAATTTATCCCTCGGCCTTAAAATAAAGGTGGAATATTTCACCATCCCCAATGATTCCTATGCCGGCTTGGCAAGGGTTGTCAGCATCAAGAATTTAAGCCGCGCAGGAAAATCAATGCAGGTGCTGGACGGCCTCCCGCAGATTATCCCATATGGTACCAGCAATTTATTTTTAAAGAAACTGGGCCGCACCATAGAGGCATGGATGAATATAGAAAATCTCGATAAAGGCGTCCCCTTTTATAAACTGGATGTTGACCCTACAGACAGGCCGGAAATTATCCATATAAAAGAAGGAAATTTTTACCTGGGATTCACCCCTGGTTCAAATAAATCAAAGCTCATAAAACCCGTAGTTGACCCGCAATGCCTATTTGGAGCGCTTACAGATTTCTCCTTCCCCCGTCAATTTTTAGCCGTAAAAAACTTCTCATATCCCGCCAAACAGCTCATCAAAAGCAGGACTCCCTCTGCTTTTCTGTTGTTCGGCCTGGAATTAGCGCAGGGTGAAGAAAAGGTAATTTGTTCCGTAATCGGACATATGAGAAGCCTTGAGACCCTAAACGCCTCAATTAAGAAAATCGCTAAACCCGGATACCTGGAGCAAAAGAAAGAGGAAAATAAAAAGATTGTCGAAGAATTGCAATCAGATATAGCTACTGTTTCGGGCTACAGGAACTTCGACCTTTATGCCAAACAGACATACCTGGATAATATTATACGCGGAGGCTATCCCGTCAGATTCAATGCGGCTTCAGTATTTTATCTCTATTCCAGAAAGCACGGGGATTTAGAAAGGGACTATAATAAATTCCAACTGCAGCCGGCATATTTCTCCCAGGGTAACGGCAATTACCGCGATATGAACCAGAACCGCAGGTGCGACACCTGGTTTAACCCTGACATAAACGACGAAAACCTGATTTACTTCTTCAATCTCCTACAGGCAGACGGCTTTAATCCTTTAGTGGTCAAAGGCGCCAGTTTCACGCTCAAAAACGACGTAGATTTAAAAGCGCTCCTTAAGGGCTTAATTGAAGAAAAACAAATCCCCGAACTGGCGTCATTCTTAACCCCGCCCCTGCGCGCAGGGGCGGGGTTTACCCCCGGCGAGCTCATTTTCTTTATCGAAGAAAATAAGGTTAAATTAAACATATCTTACGACGAATTACTGGGGCTTATCCTGCCTCATTGCGTAAAAATTCAAGAGGCTGAACACGGAGAAGGTTTCTGGACAGACCACTGGCACTATAATCTTGACCTGTTAGAAAACTATCTGAAGGTTTATCCTGAAAAATACAAAGAAATGCTTTTCGATAAAAAAGCCTTTACCTTTTACGATAACACTGAGAGTGTGAAGCCAAGGCAGGAAAAATACCTGCTTAAGGAGGGCCTGGTAAGGCAACTGCACGCGGTTATGCCTGATAACGCTAAAAGAGAAATGCTCCGCAAAAGAACGAGCCAGGCGCATATTGTAAGGGCCCAGTACGGAACAGGAGAAATTTATCAAACTACTTTAGTCAATAAATTATTCTGCCTCTTGGTTAATAAGCTGGCTTCCTTAGACCCTTTTGGCTGCGGCATTGAGATGGAGGCGGATAAACCCAATTGGTTTGACGCCTTAAACGGACTGCCTGGCCTGTTTGGTTCTTCGGTATGCGAAACCTTTGAACTGAAGCGGCTCATCATTCTGTTAAAGGGTGTTTTGGAAAAGGCCGGGGTAGAAAAAATTTATATTACGGAAGAAATCTATCGTTTCCTGGCCGGCTTAAACACCCTGATAAAAGAAGAGGATGATTTTATTTTCTGGGATAAAAGCCATACCCTGAAAGAAGAGTACCGGCAAAAAGTGAG